>MAAC01017443.1_pt1 | contig 158061 bp, 157 predicted proteins | sample 1115981 | NCBI WGS metagenome assembly MAAC01 (sample SAMN04961126, study PRJNA320927) | seawater metagenome | isolation source: sample BD02T64 sea water enriched with oil for 64 days | place: USA:Gulf of Mexico | collected 2013-07-27 | reverse complement strand
TACTTTTCGGCTGTCCGATTAATGTCTACTTGAGGGATATACTTCAAAATCTGTTTAATTATGGGAGTTCCGATAAAGTGTGTACTTCTTTGTTCATATACCTGTTTTTATTGTAAAAATCAAAATATACAAAAAGAGGGAAATCCAACTATGAAAATCCCTCTTTTAAAAATGTTTATCGGACAATAATGTTTTCAAATAAAAATAAGACTACTCCTAAAATTATTCTAAATTTGTTAGGGAGCTTAAACGAATTACTAGGTTTCAATACATTAAAAAAAGAAATATGGGTTCAAGAAGAAACTTTGTCAAGAAGACTGCTATCGTAGGAACTGGCTTAGCATTAGCGCCAAGTATTGCCTTAGGGACGAATACAAACTATAACAACAAACTAAACGTAGGTTTAATAGGCGTTGGCTTGCGTGGCACTAACCATTTGAACAATCTCCTTTTACGTGATGATGTTAATGTTGTCGCAATATGCGATATAGATCAAAGACGAAATGACATTGCCTTGGATATGATATCTAAAGCGGAACAAACCAAACCAAAAGTATTTGGCGAAAACGACTATGATTATAGAAATCTTCTTGCTTCAAAAAAAGTAGATGCAGTTATTATTTCAACTCCTTGGTTATGGCACACCCGTATGGCAAAAGATTCTATGATAGCCGGTAAATATACTGGGCTCGAAGTTTCTGCTGCAAATACAATGGAAGAATGTTGGGACTTGGTCAATACTCATGAGAAAACTGGAACACACTTAATGATCCTAGAAAATGTTTGTTATCGAAGGGATATTATGGCGGTTCTAAATATGGTACGACAGGATGTGTTTGGGGAGTTAGTACATTTTCGTTGCGGTTATCAACATGACTTACGTTTTGTAAAACTAAACGATGGGAAAACTGCATACGGAAAAGGCGTAGAGTTTGGCGAAAAGGGAATTTCTGAATCTGCCTGGAGAACACAACATTCTCTACTCAGAAACGCAGACGTATACCCTACTCATGGCGTTGGACCAATTGCAACCATGTGCGATATCAATCGTGGAAATCGATTTGTATCTATCTCTTCTATGGCATCAAAAGGTATTGGAATTCACAATTATATTGTAAAAAATGGCGGCAAGGATCATCCCAATGCTCAATTAAAATTTAAACAGGGTGATGTAATCACTTCTATGATTGAAACTTCAAATGGTGAAACTATCATCGTAACCCATGACTGCAACTTGCCACGCCCCTACTCGCTAGGTTTTCGCGTACAAGGGAGCGAAGGAATTTGGGAAGTTGATGGAAATAGAATTTATATAGAAGGGAAAGTTGAAAAATCTCATCGATGGGATGAAGCAACACCGTGGCTTGATAAATACGATCATCCTCTTTGGAAAAAGTATGGTGTAAAAGCTACTGGTGCTGGTCATGGAGGAATGGATTTTTTTGTTATCCAGGCCTTCATAGAGTCGGCTAAGAAAAACATTGCTCCACCTTTAGATGCATATGACGCCGCTGCTTGGAGCGCTATAACCCCTTTGTCAGAGGTTTCTATAGCAAACAATGGAGAGTCCCAAGATTTTCCAGATTTTACTCGTGGAAACTGGGTGAAACGAAAGCCCTATAATTGGATTAAAGACGGTTATTAAATTTTGAATCCGACTATTGGAAATAAAATAATTGTTAGCGCTCCTGCTCGAATTTGCCTCTTCGGAGATCATCAAGACTATCTGGGACTGCCTGTTATCGCTTGCGCCATTGACAGACAGGTTATTCTTACTGCGGAATCCAACAACGATAGGATTTTTCATATTTCAATGCCAGATATTTCTTCGGAAAGGGATATTTCCATTTTCGAAACTTTTGAAATCTTGGAGTCTCAAGATTATTTTGGATCGGCAATACGTGTACTCAACAGATATGGCTGTAGGCCAACCAAGGGTTATGATTTGACCTTAAAAAGCAATATCCCTATTAATGCGGGTGTTTCAAGTTCATCGGCTATCTTGGTAGCCTGGATTCACTTTCTTTTAAAAGCTTTTGGCTGTGATCAAAAAATTACTTGTCAATTAATCGCGCAACTCGCATACGAAGCAGAAGTCTTAGAACATAACTCTCCAGGAGGGAGAATGGATCAGTATACCATCTCAATAGGGAACATCGTATATATTGACACAGCTACTGATTTAACATTTCAAACTATCGGTACATCCTTAGAAGGATTAATTTTAGCTGAATCAGGTGAGCCAAAAGACACTTTAGGCTTGTTAGCTCATGTGCGTAAAAATACTTCTGAAGCAATTGACGCAGTGGTCAAAAAAGCAACAGGATTCAGGCTTAAGGAAGCGACAATACTCGATTATGAAAGGTATTCCGCTAAAGTATCTGAAAAATTAAGGCCATATCTCTACGCTGCCATTAAAAACCACACCATTACGAAAGAGGCTTTAAAAGAATTGAGACAAGAACGAATTGATTATAAGCTGGTTGGTCAATTAATGACGATGCACCATTTTATTCTTAAGTACCAATTGGGAGTTACCACACTTAAAATTGACGCGATGATAGAGGCTGCTCTTAAAGCTGATGCTTATGGAACAAAGATTGTTGGTTCTGGTGGCGGCGGAAGTATTGTTGCTCTATGTCCATTGGGTGAAGAAGAAAAAATAATACAATCGATACTCGAAAGCGGTGCCAAAACTGCTTATAAAGTATCTGTTACTAAAGGAACACTGAATAAATAATGCACACGAATTTGATCATCTTGGCCGGTGGAGCTTCTTCTCGAATGAAGAAGTCACTTGCTCCCACCAACCTCTCCAAAGCTGAAATAACGCAAGCGCATTCGCATAGCAAGGCCCTTATTGGCCTTGGAAAAAAAGGTCGCCCAATATTGGACTATCTACTTCTTAATGCCGAAAAAGCTGGATATAAAAATGTCTATTTAATTATTGGAGAACAGGGTGAACAGTTTAAAAAACACTATGGAGATTTAAATACATTTAAAAAGTTTCACATTTCTTTTGCCGTCCAATTTATCCCAGCAGGTCGCACCAAGCCCCTAGGCACATCAGACGCCTTACTACAAGCTTTAGAGCAGTTTCCGCATCTACAGGATGAAACATTCACGGTTTGCAATAGCGATAACTTATACTCGGTAGCAGCTTTTAAAGCGCTTCAAAAAAATAGAGACTCCAATGCATTTATAAGCTACGATCGAGATGGATTGTTATTTACTATGGAACGCATTTCGAGGTTTGCATTGGTACTTTTAAATTCCGAAAATTATTTGGTCAATATCATTGAAAAACCTTCCGAAGAGAAAATTGAAAAATACAGAGATGTTAGGGGAAAGTATAGAATAAGTATGAACATTTTCAAACTAAACGGAAATGATGTTTATCCTTTCATCAAATATTGCCCAAAGCATCTTGAAAGAGATGAAAAAGAGCTACCCACGGCAATTTTAAATATGTGCAAGGTGCTACCAAAAGCTATGCGAGGAATCCCTTTTTGTGAACACGTGCCAGACCTAACATCAAAAGAGGATATCGAAATATTAAAAAAATATATTGACGATCATTTTTAAACAAAAAAAAGGCTCTCGTCAATGCGAGAGCTTTTTTTTCAGAAACACAATTATCTAAGCGTTCTGTTTTTTTATTAAGTTCAAGGCAGAGCCTTCACGATACCATTCTATTTGAGAATCGTTATACGTATGATTTACCATGATCGTATCTTTAGTTCCATCTATATGTGTAACCTCTATGGTTAAAGGCTTTCCTGAGCTAAAACTTGAAATATCAATAAAATTAAACGTATCATCCTCTTGTATTAGGTCATAATCTGCTTCATTAGCAAATGTAAGACCCAACATTCCTTGCTTCTTCAAGTTTGTTTCATGAATACGCGCAAAAGATTTTACAATCACCGCGGCCACACCTAAGTGACGAGGTTCCATCGCTGCGTGTTCACGAGAAGATCCTTCTCCGTAATTGTGATCTCCTATTACGACGGTTTTAACTCCAGCAGCTTTATACGCTCTGGCCGTATCCGGTACACCACCATACTCATCGTTTAACTGGTTCTTTACAAAATTTGTTTTCTTTCCAAACGCATTTACTGCTCCAATTAAACAATTATTAGAAATGTTGTCTAAATGACCTCTAAAACGCAACCACGGCCCAGCCATGGAAATATGATCTGTTGTACATTTACCAAATGCTTTGATTAACAACTTCGCGTTGGACAATTCAGTATCTTGAATAGGTATAAATGGCGTTAATAATTCTAAACGCTCACTAGTAGGGCTTACAGTAATTTGCACACCACTACCATCAGCAACAGGCTCCACGAAACCATTATCCTTTACTTCAAATCCTTTGGGTGGCAATTCCCACCCAGTTGGCTCTTCGAACATCACTTCGTCACCGTTGTCATTGATCAATTTATCTGTTATTGGATTAAAGTCCAATCGCCCCGAAATTGCAATAGCAGCAGTTATTTCTGGTGATGCAACAAAGGCATGTGTATTAGGATTACCGTCCGCACGTTTAGCAAAATTTCGGTTAAATGAATGCACGATGCTATTTTTAGGTGCATTTTTAGGATCTTCATAACGAGCCCATTGACCAATGCAAGGTCCGCAAGCATTGGTGAAGATTTTAGCATCCAATTTTTCAAATACTCCTAATATTCCGTCGCGTTCGGCTGTATACCGCACTTGTTCAGATCCAGGATTGATTCCTAATTCCGATTTCATAGACAATCCTTTGTCTAACGCCTGTTGCGCTATAGAAGATGCCCTAGATAAATCCTCATAGGAAGAGTTAGTACACGAACCTATCAACCCCCACTCTACTGCAAGTGGCCATCCATTATCTGTTGCCTTACTAGTCATGTCACTGCCTACGCCAGTAGATAGATCTGGTGTAAAAGGTCCATTCAATAAGGGTCCTAGTTCAGATAAATTAATGTCGATTACTTGATCAAAATAGTGTTCCGGATTCTCATATACTTCAGAATCGGCAGTTAGATAGTCTTTCACCTCATTGGCCGCATCCGCAACATCAGAACGGTCAGTTGCTCTTAAATAGCGCTCCATCGAGGAGTCATAACCAAAAGTAGACGTAGTGGCTCCAATCTCGGCTCCCATATTACAAATTGTTCCCTTACCCGTGCAAGACATAGAAATCGCTCCTGGGCCAAAATACTCAACAATTGCTCCTGTACCACCTTTTACAGTTAGAATTTCTGCAACTTTTAAGATCACATCTTTCGGTGCAGTCCATCCGGATAATTTACCTGTTAATCTTACGCCTATCAGTTTTGGAAATTTCAACTCCCAAGCCATACCGGCCATAACATCAACTGCGTCTGCACCTCCAACACCAATGGCAACCATACCTAACCCACCAGCATTTACAGTATGGCTATCTGTCCCTATCATCATGCCTCCAGGGAACGCATAGTTCTCCAAAACCACTTGATGGATAATACCCGCACCTGGTGCCCAGAAACCAATACCATATTTATTCGAAACAGTGCCTAAAAAATCGAATACCTCGTTAGATGTTTCATTCGCTCTCTTCAAGTCTTTTGCAGCCCCTTGCTTCGCTTGAATCAAGTGATCACAATGCACTGTGGTAGGCACTGCCACTCTATTTTTTCCGGCTTGCATAAATTGCAACAACGCCATTTGAGCTGTTGCATCTTGACAAGCTATTCTATCTGGAGCAAAGTCCACATAATCCTTTCCTCTGGTAAACGTCTTCGAAGGAGTTCCATCCCATAAATGATTGTATAATATTTTTTCTGAAAGTGTCAATGGCTTACCCACAATCTCGCGAGCCTTGTCCACTCTTTCCGCCATTTGGGAGTACACTTTTTTTATCATGTCGATGTCAAATGCCATAATCGTATTTTTTGGTTTGTTGAAGTGTTACTTCTCTAGAAAATTCAAGAGGCAACTCGCTGCGAAGATACAAATTCTAAAATAATTTAAAAATATCTAATGAAAGCAGATAATCATTGAATATTTCGTATATATTTAAACTAAAAACAAACTATAATTGCGAATAATATAATTTTAAATATATAAAATTGAGGATTTAGAAAAAAAATATTTTGAAAAAATTGAGACTAGTCTAGCAACTTTGAAAAAAAATGTGCTTTTCAGAAGAAAAAACGAATTTTAAAACAAACTTTGAATAATCTCCTCAATCGACAATCCTTCGGCTTCGGCTTTATAATTCTTAATCATTCTATGGCGTAGAATCCCTATTGCTGCATTTTGCACATCTTCAATATCTGGAGAAAACTTTCCTCGAAGTACCGCACGAGTCTTTGCTGCTAGGATAAGGTTTTGTGAAGCCCTTGGGCCCGCTCCCCAATCAATGTAGTTCTTAACAATTTCTGGGGCAGCCTGGCTCTTAGGGCGTGTCTTACCGACCAAAGTCACCGCGTATTCTACAACATTATCTGCGACTGGAACGCGGCGAATTAATTGTTGATAATTAATAATTTCTTGAGCATTGAACAAGGCGTTTACAGAAGATGTTTCACCAGAAGTGGTGCTTTTCACAACCTCAACCTCTTCAGCAAAGCTTGGGTAATCAAGGTTAATTGCAAACATAAAACGGTCAAGTTGAGCCTCTGGTAGTGGATATGTTCCTTCTTGCTCGATAGGGTTTTGAGTTGCCAACACAAAGTATGGTAAGTCAAGTTTGTAATGATGGCCAGCAACTGTAACTGCTCTCTCTTGCATTGCCTCTAGTAAAGCGGCTTGTGTTTTTGGTGGAGTACGATTAATCTCATCCGCCAAAATTATGTTAGCAAAAATTGGTCCTTTAATAAATTTAAACTCCCTATTTTGATCTAAAATTTCGGAACCTAGAATATCACTGGGCATTAAGTCTGGCGTAAACTGAATTCTCTTAAAATCGAGTCCCAGTACCTCGGCTACCGTATTTACCAGTAGTGTTTTAGCCAGACCTGGAACACCAATCAACAAAGCATGTCCTCCAGAAAAAATTGCGAGCAATACCTGCTCTACAACATCATCTTGTCCTACTATTACTTTTTTAATTTCTTGCCTAAGGGCGTTGTATTTTGAAATCAGTTGCTCTACAGCTGCTACGTCTGACATAGATTCTTAAGGATTTATTTTTTTGCCCAATTACTTGCATACTCACAATCGCGATAATCCTCATTTACATTTACGTATGTCTCTTTTATTTTCTTCTCTTGCCAAGATTCTATGGCTCGTATCTGCTTTTCTTTTAAAGCTAATTCTTTAATCTTCTCATAATCTCTAGCATAATCTGCCTTGTGTTCCTCAATTCTTTTGGTCACGGTAAGAATTTTAAACTTACTACGTCCCGTTCGGTCTCTATCCGTATACACTTTGGAGACCTCTCCTTTCTTTAAGTCATATATTTGAGCACTTAAAGCTGGATCCATTTTATTAAGGTCAAATTTTGTGTCGAATGTTGCAGGATTCATCAATTGCCCTCCATTATTCCTAGTTTCTTTTTCGTTTGAATAAAGTTTTGCAGCGGCATCAAATGGAATTGCTCCAGAAAGGATACTACTTCGAATTGTATCGATTTTTTCCTGAGCCGCATCGATTATATCCTGAGAAACATCAGGAAATAACAGGACGTGGCGCACATCAACCTCTTGACCCTTAATTTTTTCAACCATAAGAATATGGAAACCAAAATCCGTTTCAAAAGGCTCACTAACTTCACCTTCTAAAAGAGAAAAAGCATTATCCTTAAACTCTTTTGCCATAGGTCCATTTCTCGTAATTCCTTCATATAAACCTCCTCTTGAAGAAGAACCCGGATCTTTTGAATACAATACAGCCTTTGTAGCAAAGCTAGATCCATTCTCTATAACATCTTCTCGTAGTTGTTTTAGCCTATTAATTACATCTTGCTTAGCTTCTTTAGTAATTTCTGGCTCAATAACAATTTGTGCTACTTCAACCTCAGCACTAAAGAATGGGCGATCATCCTCAGGAATAGAGAAGAAAAATTCACGAACTTCTTCGGGTGTTATTTCAACATTCTCAACAACTCTAGCTTGCATTCTATTCGCTAACTCAATATCCTTTTTTGCCCGAAAAAGGTCTTTTCGGAGTTCCACCATGGTATTTTTACGATAATATTTTACCACCTTCTCCTCGCTTCCAATCTCACTTACCATATACTGAATTAGCTGATCGACTTGAGGGTTAATTTCTGCATCAGCAATTAGAATACTATCTTGCTTGGCATGGTGTATATAGAGTTTATCCTCCATAAGTTTTCCCATCAATTGGCATCGAGTCACATCTTCAATAGAAACACCTGTGCTTTGTAATTCCACGTAACTTTTATCAATATCGCTGTCCAAAATAACGAACTCCCCTACAACAGCCGAAACTCCTTCAGCTTTATAGCGTTTGAAAGGCTGCACTGTATCCTTTTTTGCATCGATCCTCATCTCCGTATCTGGATTACTATTTACGACTCCAGTACTATCGACTGCCATAACTTCTTGTCCATGTGAAAATCCCTGAGCAAACAGGAACAGGACTAAAATTAGTTTATTGAGGTGGGTAGATTTCAAAGTCATTATTTTTAATTGCATCTTTTGTAATATCTTTTTCAAGTTTTTTGATAAGTTCAAGCTTTCTTTTATTCAAAATAATTTGTGTAATGGTAGATTTTATATACGAAAGCGGAGCAATATCATTGGGTTTTAACAGGTCTTCAATTTTCACCAAATATACTCCTAATGAATCTTGTAACTGTGTAAAATTAGATTTTTTTAACACTTGACTACTATTTGCCTCTACTACGGGTAACACTCCAAACAGCGCTTTCTTTTCAACCCAAATAGAATCAATAAAATTGTTAGCCATAAATTGAATACTCAAATCATCCAATTCTTGACGGTCTTCCAAATTGAACCTGATAAACTTTTCTTTAATCTCTCTAAGGTTTGAAAAGTCACTATTCACGTGAATATATCTTACTTTTACTAACTCATCATTGAGTTTAAAGTTTTCCTTATTCTTTTCATAAAAACTTTCATAATCGGTAGCAGGTATAGTACTATCTAATTGTCTTGAGACGATAGTACTTTTATAAGCTTCCGTATAAAGGTCATTCTTATATTGAACTACCAATCTTTCGTAATCATCCAAATTATCCTGCGATAGGTTTATTTTTGCTTGATCGATTAGCAATTGTTGCGTCGCCCACCTATTTATATAGTTGCTTACAATAAGGGTACTATCCTCAACCGACGTACCTTCAGAAATCAAACCTGTTAAATCACCCTCAAACAAATAATTATTATTTACTCTTGCAATAGTTATTTGTGTTGTTCCTTGTTTAAAATAATCACAAGACACAAATCCAATAACAGATAATAATAGGATGATTTTTCGCATTAAGATCTAAACGCTTTTTTTACTTTCTTAAGTGCTTTCTTATTTATTTCTACATTATATTTTTGTCTAAGTCCTTCCATCCATTTTGTCTCAAGATGATTTTGATAATCACTCAGCACTCTTCCTTTAACATCCTTCAAACTCTTTTCTCTGGCAGGAACAAGATACTCTACATCTACCACTATAAAACCATCGTTCTTTTCATAGACCTTAGAAACTCCTTTTTTCATCTCAAAGTTCTCGGGCAATTCTCTTTGCCCTTCTTCAAATTTCCCAGTAGAAACCAGAACATTGACCTTATCATCTGCATTAAGCATCTCCTTGATTTCTTCTGAAGTTTTTTCTTGCCCTAATAGTTCCTTAACTCTTTTAGCAATATCATTACTTGTGGAAGAGATGATATCTCCTTGGATTTGATCTTTCCCCATATAATTATCTTTTCGGGTTTCATAAAAACCTTGTAAGCCAATACTATCGGTTTTTGCCTTTTTCCAAATATTCTTATTCATCACATCGAAAATTAGAAGCCCACTTCTATATTCATCTATAGTTCCTGCATACTCTTCATTTTCAAGCTCAAGATTGTCCCTAAAATATTTTTTCAATTGTACCACTTCAAACTCCCCGTAATAATCATTAACGATATTATCCTTTAATTTGAACGTACTGCTACCTTTTTGACGTTCAACAAGAAACTGCGCAAAATCATTAAATCGTACGTCTCTATTTCCAATAGTAAATAAAACCTCATCATGAGAGGCAGGAATTGTATCATATTTCCATAGTCTTTTTGTAAAGTCCTCGGTTACGTAAGTATCAAAGAACGGTCTATGGCTTGTGCCATTTTTGAAGGTATATTTCTCCTTTATTTTATTACTCAAAGCAGTTGTGACGATCTTTGATCTAATACCTCCTTTAACTCTTTCCTCAAGTTTCGGAAACTCATCTTCATAGGTTGGAACAGGAAATTTTTGCTCTAGTCTAATTATGTGCCACCCAAAATCTGTCTTGATTGGTCCAGCAATGTCGCCCGGTTTCTGGAGGCCATAAACGGCATCTTCAAACTCAATAGCACGCAAATCTCCTCTTCTGAAAACTTTAAGCTTCCCTCCTTTTTTACCAGAATTTTTATCATCGGAGTATTGTGTTGCTAAACTCTCAAAAGACTCTCCCTGTTTTAGCAGCGCAAGTAGTTCATTGATTCTTTCTTCCGGGTCAAAAGCTTGGTCCTTTCCTTTATCTGTAATCATAATATGAGAGGCTGATATTTGACCATCTCTCTTTCTTTTATCATTCACCTTGATAATATGATAACCGAATTGTGTTCTAACAATCTCGGATATCTCTCCTTTCTTTGTGTTATAAGCCATTGTTTCAAATGGATACACCATACCAAAAACTGAAAAGTAACCTAGGTTTCCGCCTGTTTTATTGGCGTTTGGTTCTTCCGAAGACTTCTTCGCTAAAGCTTCAAAATCCTCTCCAGCCTTGGCCTTATCAAAAAGCACCTTCATTTTATTATATGCCTTTAATGTATCTTGAGGTTTATCTTCATAACCCACTCGAATTAAAATATGGCTCACATTAATTTCTTCCAATCCTCTTTCATAAGCTTCTTTGGTAAGCTCAGTACTCACTTTATCATCAAAAATATAATTTCTAGATAGCTGATCACGGTATTTATTAAATTCTGTAAGGTACGTCTTCTCCTCATTCAATTTCAGGTCGTAGGCAGCTGCTACTTTAAGCTTATAGTCAATAAAAAGGTCTAGATACCCATCGACACTTTTTTGAGATTCGTCCTTTACGAGATCCAAATTCTTATTGTAAACTCTTTTAAATTCTGAGACATAGACTGGATTCCCATCGACAGTTAACAAAATATCCTTTTTGCTTTGTGAAAAGGATAAACTAAAAGCAAATAGCACTACAATTGATACGAGATATTTTTTCATTTTTTCTGAAAATAAATTAGTTTAAATTTAGACAAAAGACCTTCATAAATACTAAGAAGGGCAAGGCTGCAAAAATAATAAAAAGCAGCTGTTATGCAAATAACATTACTAACGTTTTTAGTGAATTAATAGTATAAGCTTATGAACATAAACTATACCAAATTTTGTAAATTGTTTCATTATAAATTTTCATGAAATGAAATATACTTCAGAAATAATTATCGAATTACCGCGTAAAGATGTCATTAATAAACTGGATAGTGCCGAAAACATGAAACATTGGCAAAAAGGGTTAGTAAAGTATGAGACCCTAAGTAAAGATCCAAGAGCCGTTGGTACGCAAATGAAATTGGAATATCAACTGGGAAAACGTAATATGGTTCTTACCGAAACCATTTTAAAAATAGATTTCCCCAATGAGTTTCATGCAACCTACGATACCAAAGGTATGCATAACATTCAAAAAAACTATTTTCATGAAATAGACGCCCAAACCACTAAGTGGGTAAGTGAAAGCGAATTTCAGTTTGGTAGCTTTATGATGAAGGCAATGGGGTTTCTTATGCCTGGGGCCTTTAAGAAGCAATCCATGACATATTTAAATGATTTTAAGGGTTTTGCTGAAAAAGGAACTTCACTTATAGATAGCTGATGACCAATAGAATAAAACTTATTTGGGATTTTCGAGGTCAAAACGCCTCACCAATTGCAGAACATCATGCAAAGCATCTTTCGGAATATGTCATTTCTGAAGGATTAAATAATATTATATGTTCTACAGAACAAATCACTCCATTGCATTGCATTGCCTTTCTAGTGGTAGAAAAAGAACTAATGACCGTCCTTCGAGAGAACTTAAAACCGCATCGAGGACAGATCTATACGGAAATCTGAAAACAATATTCAAAAACTACTTTCCAGAAACTAAAAATGATTCGTTAACTTACTATTAAATATTTTTCCCAACTACATAATTTAGAGTATCATTGCGGCAAATTAAAATACATTGAATCATGAAAATTATTAAATCTCTATTTTTATTTATTTGCATTTCGGGGTTTGCACAATCCAAAGTTGGGACAATAGATATTGATGTTGTCTTATCGCAAATGCCAGAACTTGCAGGACTGCAAAAGCAAGTAGAAGATTACGCTAAAGAATTGGATGCCGGTTTTGATAAAAAAATGGCCAATTATAATACTTTGGTAAAGGCCTATACCGATAGTGAAGCGGGATTTACTGAAACGATAAAAAAGCAGAAACAAGAAGAAATCATTGCGTCGGAAAACGACCTTGGAAAATATCAGCAAAATGGATCAAAACTCATCAATATCAAACGAGATGAACTTGCCGGACCTTTGTATAAAAAAATAGGAGTTGCCTTGGAAAAAGTAGCTCAAGCAGAAAGGTATACACAAGTTTTACAAATAAACGAGACAATCGTTTATCTAGATAATGGTTATGATTTAACACTTAAAGTCCTTAAAGAATTAGGAATTGAAGTAAAACCAGAATAATAATTCCTAAAATAAGTATTGGAAGCACCGATTACCTAGAGTAATTTGGTGCTTCTTTCGTTATAGTAACATCATGAGGATGACTTTCATTAATTCCAGAAGCAGTGATTTTCACAAATTTCCCGGTATCCTTCAAAGTCTCAATATCTTTTGAACCACAATACCCCATTCCTGCTCGTAGCCCTCCAATAAATTGTGTCATGCTTTCTACTAATTCCCCTTTGTAGTTTACACGTCCAACAATTCCTTCAGGAACTAACTTCTTAATATCGTCTTCAACATCTTGAAAATATCTGTCCTTAGACCCCTGTTTCATGGCCTCAACAGATCCCATTCCTCGATACGACTTAAATTTGCGCCCTTCGTAAATAATGGTTTCGCCAGGGGACTCTTTGGTACCAGCCAATAAAGATCCTAACATCACAGAATCAGCTCCGGCAGCTATTGCCTTCGGAATATCTCCAGTATAACAAATTCCACCATCAGCAATCACAGGAACACCGCTTCCTTTAATAGCAGCCGCAACTTCCAATACAGCTGAAAACTGAGGAAACCCAACACCAGCAACTATACGAGTTGTGCAAATTGATCCAGGGCCAATTCCCACTTTCACCGCATCTGCTCCAGCATCTACTAGATATTTAGCAGCCTCGGCAGTTGCAATATTCCCTACCACTACATCGAGTTCTGGAAACGCTTTCTTTACACCTTTTAAAACTTCCACGACGCCTTTTGTATGTCCATGAGCGGTATCGATTATTACAGCATCTACTTGTGCATTAACCAATGCCTGGGCCCGCTCTACGGCATCAGCCGTTACACCTAAAGCAGCTGCAACACGTAGTCTTCCAAATGTATCCTTATTAGCAGTTGGCTTTAATGTTAGTTTAGTGATATCCCTAAATGTAATTAATCCCAATAGGGTTCCATCATTATCGACAACGGGTAGTTTTTCAATCTTATTTTCCTGAAGAATCAACTCTGCTTCTTTTAATGAAGTACCTTCAGCCACCGTAACCAAATTTCCAGATGTCATTACTTCGCTTAACTCACGATCAAAGTTTTTTTCAAATCTCAGATCGCGATTGGTTACAATACCTATTAGCTTTCCATTGTCATCTGTAATAGGAATCCCACCAATACTATACTCACGCATTGTTCCTTGAGCATCTCCAACTGTGGCGGTTTTAGGTAGCGTAACTGGATCCAGGATCATTCCGCTCTCCGCGCGTTTCACTTTACGAACTTCGGCAGCCTGTTGTTCAATGGTCATGTTTTTATGCAAAACACCAATTCCTCCCTCTCTTGCCATAGCAATAGCCATCGCGCTTTCTGTTACAGTATCCATAGCAGCGGATACAATAGGAACATTAAGTGTTATGTTCTTCGAAAATTTTGTTTTAATAGAAACCTCTCGTGGTAAGACTTCAGAATAAGCAGGCACTAATAATACGTCGTCGTACGTAAGACCTTCTCCTAGGATTTTATTTTCGTGTGCAGTCATTGCAATTAAATTTAAGATATGAAGTTACCAGTAAAGATTACTATTTAATTGCGTGCAAATATACTACAATTAGTTGGGAATTATTTGTTTTTCGACAATTGAAATAAAACAACTCCTGCGCCGATCACATATACTACTGTCATAAGGGTTCCAGAAATCATAACTATATATTTCATCCAAATAATCCCCTTCCACATAAAATAGATTCCACCAAAGGTGAGAATAATCGACACAAAAGGTTCAATCATTAAAAAAGCTTTTAATTTCTTCGGAAGGGAAGTAATGGCGATTAAACCACCTAATAAGAAAAAAATAAACGAAATTGAAAGAACATGTGTGTGCAAAATGGTTAACATTTCCCGCTCGCCTTTTTCGAACTTCATCACCTTCGCATCTTCAATTTCTTCATTGCCAAGATAGTTTTCTTCTATTCCATCGGGTCGAACCGAATCTGTCTGGCGCACAAACATCAATCCTGTAAAATACCCTACACTTAACACCAGAACGAAGGCCGTAATAAATAGCTTTATGTATTTTGGAAAGGTATGTATAACGCCATGAAATTCCATTTAAAGAAGCTTTGACTTTTGCAAGAAATTAATACTTTTTAATAAATCGTTCATTGCCTTAGTCATTGACTGAACAGAAATCGTAGCACCACTTATTGGAATAATATCTTCATTGTAAATTAACTCTGTTGAAGAACTTGATACTCCAATGAATTGCTTTAACCATCGCCTGCTTCCAATTTCGCCACCATATTCTTCACGATATAAAAGCACTTTACTCTTTAAAATTATTAAATCTTTATCAAATAAGACTAGATAATCGAAAGTAGCCGTTTTACTAGGAGCGTTTCCAATATAACCATAACCAAGAAATTTTCCTTCGGAATGGATTTTAAAAAGATTTTCTTTTCCGAATTCTGAAGGCGTAAATGTGTTTGCCTCTTCAGAAAAACTATAATTCTCTTTTGAAAAATTCTCGACTTCGTAAAACTTTCCGATTTCTTTATTCGCTTTCTTAGCAATTCGTTCAGGAACCAAAAAAGCAGAACAAAAAAATACCGCAACAACTACAAATACTAACTTTTTAAGCATTGAACAAAGGTATTATTTTAAAAGCGTCTTTAAAATTTTTAATGACATAACCTTCTGTATTAAAACAGAAGGCTATGAACTAATTAACAAATAAACAAAAACACTTATTTTCTATTTGAGATTTCAGAATTTTAACACTCAAGTTTCTAAAACCAAACTCCTATTCCGAAATTCATTCTATTTGCTACATCCCCGCCATCGACTTTATTGTCTCTGATCTGATAATCTCCTTTCACTACAACACCTGGTGCAATATGATAATTTAAACCTGCTGTAATATCCGTACGATTGTATGCATCGTTTCGTTCTAAGTCACCGTCAGTTTGTGCGTGAGTATCATAATTTTCATATCTAGCAAAGGCGACCAATTTTTGTTTGGCAGTCAATGACAAAATATTATATCCACCTTCTATATAGAATCCTTGCAAAGCACTTCCTAAGTCCTTTCCAGTTGCCGTATTATAATCTTCCGTATCACTCAATGATGCATAAATAAATTGTCCTCTTGCGCTAAATTTCTTGTATGCATATCTAGCGTCGAAACCAACCATTGCAATTCCAATGTTTGCACCATCAAGTTCTTCTATATTATCTTCAGCTTGTGTTTTTCCAAAATAACCAGACAATCCTAAACGCAATCCAGGAATTCCATAATAATCTGCCTTTGCAGCAACTGTAGGAGAATCAACTGTTGATTGAATTCCTTTTTGACGTCCTCCTCGAAGCCCATTACTTCCTTTTAAGAACCCAGAAAGACCTCCATCACCGTCTGATGTTGTAGACTTAAACCCGTTAAATACATATACTTGATATCCTAACGATGCTTCTGGAAAACGTCCTGTAACACCAACTCCTATTTCCCTCCAAGTAGTTGGAACAATAGCATTATCAACAGCTGTTCTCTCTACACCATTAAAAGTGGTTGGTTCATGATATTCATTTACAATTCCCATAGGTACCAACATCAAACCTCCACGAAGGCTAATATTATCGCCGATAGAATAATTTATAAAAGCCTGTTCCACGAATACCTCTTCCACATGTTCCAATTCAATCTCTGAAACGAATTGTACTTTGTCATTAAACTTATATCCTACCAAGAGCACCAAGCGTTGTACGTCCAATTCTCCGTTATCACCTTCTGGTTGATTATAATTAATTTCTCCATAAGCGCCAATTGTAACCTTCTTTCCAAAAGCATTGGCCAATATTCTTTGAGCGGCATTTTGCTGTAACTGATTTGTACTAGTTGTATCTTGTGTGGTTTGAGCAAACGAGAGACAGATTGTAAATAAAGCGATTAAAATTGGTAGTTTTTTCATTATTCTTATTTAGACTTAATATAAATAGTAAATTATTTCAAGTGCAAAAATAAAATCAAATGACGATTCTCACAAGTTTATTTAGATTAAATTTAAATAAAGAAGTGTTAAATTTTCAATGCTTTGTAACACAGCTATTTAGACGAGAGTTTTAACTCCTTAACATATTGAAGACGCGCTAGGGTGGCCCATTGCAGTAAAAGTTTAACCTCCTGTTCCTTTAGGTCTCCATGTAGCCAAGTATATGAATCCAGCGGCATTTCACCTTCTTCTACCATTTCGAGAAGCTCCTCCAACTTATGGTCTTTCTTCTTTGCGGAATAACTCTCCCAAACTGATACATTAAAATGACCTTGCCCGTGTTCTATATGGTTCGCTAACCAATACGAAAAAGGAGCTACCTCGGCGTACCAAGGATATCTCGTTTGATTGCTATGACAATCATAGCAATTTTCTTTTAAAATTGCGACCACTTCTACGGAAGGTTTAGTGTCTGCCTCAAAAACTACGACACTTTCATAACCGCCACTATTTTTATCTGGCCTTATACATTGCATAATCACAAAAACGGTCAACAGTAAAATAAATATGTATTTAGAAATCTTTTTCATTGCCTATTCTTTTAGAGATTTCAAATATACAATTACGGCCTTTCTAATATCCGAAGCGGCCTCCGTTGGTTTTGGTTGATAGACATTCAACACTCCATCATGTTTCGAGGTTAAAAACGGAATATCATACCCTTTCATCAAAAAATCCGATAGAGCAACGGTATACGTATCATTCATTTGCAATGGCTTTCCATTGATCATCCAACCTGCAAAATTACTTTCCTCAATATTATATCTCTGCAAATAGGCGCCAGTGCCTCCTCTAGATTTTCCGTAGTTAAGTACCTCATAGAGCAAGCTCCCTTTCATCTTAACCTTCACAACATTACCTCCAAATGGAAGTACCCTAAAAATATCTAGATTCATTACATCTCCAGCTAACATATCGTCCAAGCGAATTGAACCTCCATTGACAAGCGCCACATCCGTATGTTCGTCAAATGAAACAGCCATCGCCTTCGTAATCAAATCTCCAAGATTTGTCTGTACCCCCCTACTAGCACTGTCAGTTCCGTCCAAAGGCGGTTTCGCATTATAAATTACCTCATTTGGATCTGTGATTACTTCTCTTAGCTTAGTATTCAAAATTTTGTTCCAAGAATTTACTATAGCTTCGACTTCGGGTTTTGAAGCTATTTTCTCATCGATAGGCATCAAGTAAGAATCAATCTTTAGCTCTTGGCTAATGCTGTTATACGCACATGTATGGATATACACGGTTTTAGCATTTGCATCTGCCTTGGCAATAATTGCATCCCCCTCTGGTACTAACATACTATTATGCTCGTGACCGCCCATAATAAACTGCATGTTCGGTAGGCGTTTTGCCAACTCTACGTCCTGCTCGATCTCCAAATGCGTAAGTCCGAAAACAAGATCCACCTTTCCATCTAAGCTTTGATAAGCTCTTTCTGCTTCAGAATAGATATCTCCATAATGAACAAAATCTTGAGGGTTTGACGGAATTGTAACACTAATAAAACCAATCTTTACTTTTTTCCCGTTACTATCAACAACCGTGATAATATGCGTATCCTTAACAGGAATGTTTCCAATATTCCGTTGAATTTTAAAAGGTTGCTTTCCATTTTTCCTACTTTGACGTACATTAGCAGAAGCCCATTGAAATTGGGATTCATTCAATCGTTTCTGAAGTGCTTTCTCACCAATATCAAATTCGTGATTTCCAAAAGTCACTAAATCGAAGTTCATCGCATTCATTACTTCCACCATATGTTTTCCATAAACACGTTCTCCTTCTACTTTTACAGTTCCTATTAGCGATGGGTTTAAAAAGTCTCCGGCCATAAACAAATAAGTATTTGGATTAACCTTCGCAATCGAATCTCTTACATGGGCCACACGAGCCATTCCGCCGTACTTTCCTCCACTCAAGGGAGCAATTTCATACACATCGTTCAATTGAACAAACTTAAAGACAATCTCATCTTGCGAAACTTTAGTACTTGATACGGGTGCGACCGCCTTACATCCTAACAGTATAAAAGCGAATAGAGGCGAAAGAATACCTAGTTTTCTCATTTTAATGGTATTGATTAAATAATTTTGTAGCCTCGTTATAAGCGCTTTCAAAAGACATAGTGTTGATACTACTTTCCACCTTTTCTGTAGTAAAATAACTCAACATTTTCTCTGTTGGCATATTCCCTGTCAATTCATCTTTTGCCATCGGGCAACCTCCAAAACCCTGTATTGCACCATCAAATCTTCTACAGCCCGCTTTATACGCTGCATCCACTTTCTCATGCCAGGCAGTAGGTGTGGTATGTAGGTGTGCCCCAAACTCGATATGAGGGTATTTAGGAATTAATTTCGAAAACAAATACGTTATTATCTCTGGAGTAGAACTCCCCACTGTATCACTTAAAGACAAAATCTTAACACCCATGGCCGATAATCTTTCTGTCCATTCTCCAACTATTTCTACACCCCAAGGATCTCCGTAAGGATTACCAAAGCCCATTGAAAGATAAGCAACAACCTCCTTCTTATTGACTTCCGCAAGAGACAAAATTTCTTTTAAAGCCTCTATAGATTGTGCAATGGTTTTATGTGTATTTCGCATTTGGAAGTTTTCAGAAATAGAAAACGGATAACCCAAATATTGAATCTCAGAGTGAACAACAGCCGCTTCTGCACCCCGAACATTCGCCACAATAGCCAACAATTTACTCTCCGTTTTGGTCAAATCTAATTGCGCTAATACTTTGGCTGTATCCTGCATCTGTGGAATCGCCTTGGGTGAAACGAAACTACCAAAATCGATAGTATCGAATCCACATCGTAACAACGATTGTATGTATTGTACTTTTTTTTCGGTTGGAATCCAATCTTTAATTCCTTGCATTGCGTCTCGCGGACATTCTATGATTTTGACTTTTTGCATTAGGATAAAGATATAAATTCCCGAGCAGGCAGGAATATTTTCAGCTTAAAATTCTCTTTACAGATTAAGGGAACAAAATAAAAATTGCAATCCCGACGAATACTAAAACCTGTAGCCACTTTAGATTCATTCCAATCGATTTGCTTTTTTGTAATACTTGAGAAACACTTCCAGCCAAGAACGCAATAAGGCTAAATGTAACAAACGAGACCATCATAAATGTGATTCCTAAAACAAAAAATTGAGAAACAGTATTCTCTGTAGTATCCCAAAGAAAAGCAGGAAAGAAAGCCAAGAAGAAGATCATTACCTTAGGATTCACCAAATTCATAATCACACCTTGTTTAAAAAGCCCCCAATTTGATTTTTTAAGAGCGTTTTCTGAAAAACTAACCTTAGCGTCACTTTTATAAACGCTATAAGCCAGAAACAATAAATATACAGCTCCAAGGACTTTTATTCCGTAAAAAATTCCTTCCGAAGCTGTTATCAAGGCAGAAACACCAAACGCCAACAAACTTGTGTGAACGATGCAACCACTAATTAGACCGGCCGTTGTTGCAATACCACTTTTAGTTCCATTAATTAATGACTGTGTCAACACGTAAATATTATCGGGACCTGGAGACAGTGACAATGCCAAGGTAGCTAGAGAAAAAGAAATAAGGTTCTCAACCATAAGATTCGTTTTTCAATAATTCTTTATTAATATCTTTAATAAGCTTTGGCCCTTCATAAATAAATCCCGTATATAACTGAACTAAACTCGCGCCAGCCTCTAATTTCTCTAAAGCATCTTCGGAAGTATGAATACCTCCTACCCCAATTATTGGAAATGCTCTATTACTTTTTTCCGAAAGAAATCGAATTACTTCAGTTGATCGATTACCCAAAGGCGCTCCGCTCATTCCACCAGTCTCTTTTTTGTTTTCTGAAGTAAGTCCTTCTCTAGAAATTGTCGTATTTGTTGCAATAACACCGTCAATTTTTGTTTCTGAAACTATGTCGATAATATCTAGCAATTGCTCGTTCGTTAAATCTGGTGCAATTTTCAATAAGATTGGCTTACGCTTCGATCGACCATTGTTATTATCCTGAAGTGTCTGAAGCAATTTCGTTAAAGGCTCTTTGTCTTGTAATTCACGAAGATTAGGAGTATTAGGAGAACTAACATTCACTACAAAATAGTCAACATAATCAAACAAAGCCTCGAAACAGATTACATAATCATTTACCGCCTCATCATTTGGAGTTACCTTATTCTTCCCAATATTACCTCCTACCAAGACATTTTTGTTCTCTCTTAGTCGTTCAACCGCGTCAACAACTCCACCATTATTAAAACCCATCCTATTCACCAGCGCACTATCTTCTTGTAGTCTAAAAAGTCGCTTTTTCGGGTTGCCTGCTTGTGGTTTTGGAGTTAGGGTGCCTATCTCAATAAAACCAAATCCGAAATTAGACAACTCCTTGTACAATTTGGCGTCTTTATCGAAACCAGCGGCAAGACCTACAGGATTTGGAAACGTTAATCCAAATAAATTTCTCTCGAGTTTAGTATTCTTAATTTCGTAGATACTTCGGAAAAGACCTCCAAAACCAAGTTTATTAAGGAGTCGTATCAGCGAAAAGGTAAAGTGGTGAATTTTTTCTGGATCGAATAAAAAGAAAAAAGGACGAACAAGTGCTTTGTACATATTCAGAATTGAAATTCAGACAAAGGTACGTTGCTATCTTTCAAATTAAAAACGTTTTATAAAATTGAACAGCCTTCGATTATTCGAGGGCTGTTCAATAAACTATTGATTCTGTATATGCTTTAAGCGAACTTATTATTTCAGTACAAAGCTAACACGGGCAAACACAAATCGTCCGCCAATTCCAAATTGTTGGACTCTTCTAGACCAGTCGAAACGACCTGAACTTCGATTATTTTGCTTTCCAGAAACACCTGGCTCTAGATCGTCTTCCGCTCTATCTGGATAAATATCCAGTAGGTTATTTGCACCAACAGTTAAGGTCATACTATCTGAAACGTTATATCCTACAGATAAACCTGTTACTATTTTACTGCCAAAAACTTGTTGGCGATCTATATTGGTTGTAGCTTCAGTCACTTCACCAAAATATACATTTCTTAGTAACAAATACCTGCAATGTTTTGTACACTAGCAATTGTGCAAACAATAAATGCTAGCAACAACATCAAATAGTTTTTTTGTTTCATGAGGTTTGTTTATTTGTTAATATTGTATAAGGTAGACTAAATATATTTAACTATGCACGCATAGAAATTACAACTCTTTTATTTCTACCTAAATTATTTCTCTAAAAAAAGACATTATGATTAAAAAACAACAACTCATAGATCGTTTCGTTGGTTATGTTACCGTAGATACCGAAAGTGACCCAGAAAGTGACACCACACCAAGCAGCAAAAAACAATGGGATCTTGCCAAAGCCTTGGTTGAAGAATTAAAACGTGTTGGTATGGAAGATGTGAGTATTGATGACAATGCTTATATCATGGCAACCTTACCTAGTAATGTAGATCACGACACACCCGTTATTGGTTTTGTTTCGCACTTTGACACCACTCCAGATTTTACTGGGGCCAATGTAAAACCTCAAATCATAGAAAACTATGATGGAAAAGACATTGTTTTAAACGAAGCCGAAAATATTATTCTTTCTCCATCAGACTTTGACGACTTACTTCTATACAAAGGCCAAACTTTAATCACAACAGATGGCACGACCTTACTTGGGGCTGATGACAAAGCTGGGATTGTGGAAATTATTTCGGCTATGGAATACCTGATCAATCACCCAGAGTTAAAACACGGAAAAATAAGAGTTGGCTTTACACCAGACGAAGAAATTGGCAGAGGCGCCCATAAATTTGATGTCGAAAAATTTGGAGCAGATTGGGCGTATACCATGGACGGTAGCCAAATTGGGGAACTAGAATATGAGAACTTTAATGCAGCTGGCGCTGTGGTGACCATAAAAGGAAAGATCGTACACCCAGGATATGCTAAAGGAAAGATGATCAATAGCATGTATATTGCGACCGATTTTATCAACTCATTACCAAGAATGGAAACGCCAGAGCACACCGAAGATCGTCAAGGGTTTTTCCATTTATACAGCATCAATGGTGAAGTAGATGGAACTAAGCTTCAATACATTATTAGAGACCACGACAAAGGTCATTTCGAAGCTCGAAAAGAGATGATTCAGAAAGTAGCAAACGACCTAAACTTACAATATAAAAGAGAAGTTATTTCGGTAGAAATAAAAGATCAGTATTTCAATATGCGTGAAAAAGTAGAACCAGTAATGCACATTGTTGATATAGCTGAAGAAGCTATGAAGATGGCCAACATCGAACCGCTTATAAAACCAATTCGTGGAGGAACGGACGGCTCACAATTAAGCTTTATGGGACTCCCTTGCCCGAACATCTTTGCTGGAGGTCATAACTTCCACGGTAGGTATGAATACGTTCCTGTTGAAAGCATGCAAAAGGCGATTGAAGTAATTGTCAATATTGCACAGTTAGTTGGGAAACCAAACTAATTTGAATTTTGACATAAAAAAACCTTCAGCTTTCACTGAAGGTTTTTTTATGTAGTAATGGACTTACTTTTTCTTTACTGGAGCATTTAGCTTCGAACTTAGTTCCATCGAAATTGAGCTGCGTTCGAATTTCATTTTCCCCGCACCAGATTCAATGATACAAGTTCCATCATCATTTAAATTTAGCACCTTTCCGTGTAAACCACTTTTGGTAATCACTTTATCTCCCACTTTAAGATCAGAAGAAAACTTCTTTTCCTGTTTCTGCTTTTTCATTTGTGGACGTATTAAAAATAAATACATCACCATAAAAAGAAGAATTATAGGAAGAAAGCCTTGAATTTGCTCCATAGTATTGTTTCCTAAAAATTATTTAGTTACTGCTGGCGCACCTTGCACACCTTCTTTGGCATTAACGAAAGCTTTGATTACCAAAGTTTCTTTACCTTTTTCAGTGTTTGCAGTAACCGTTACAGTTTTGCTAACTTGGTTTTTACCACTACCGTTAAACTTAACAAGTAATTCACCTTCAGCACCTGGTGCAACAGGTTCTTTAGAATAAGAAGGAACAGTACATCCACAGCTACCTTTTGCGTCAACAATAACTAAAGGAGCTTTTCCAGTATTAGTAAACTTAAACACGTGTTCTACATTAGTTCCACCTTCAATTTCACCGAAATCAAATTCGTTTTCAGAAAAAGTCATTACTGGAAGTTCTCCAGCAGCAGCATCACGATTTGCAGCAGCAGTTACATTTTCTTCGTTTACTTTATCTGCAGCGTTATCCTTACAAGAAGTGAAAGCGAATACAGAGAGTACAGCTAGTATTAAAATTAATTTTTTCATAGGATTAATATTTTAGATTTAAGAGATGCGAAAATACTTATTTTTTTACTTTTATCTAAGCCCTCTACCAATTTTATTTAATTTCTTAGAGGTTTCGAAGTCTTTTACCAGTTTATCCAAGATTCCGTTTATAAAAATACTACTCTTTGGCGTAGAGTATTCCTTAGAGATTTCGAGATATTCATTTATGGAGGCGCGAACCGGGATAGATGGAAAATAAAGGAACTCCGCTATTCCCATTTTCAAGATAATCATATCAATCTCCGCTATACGTTCTTTATCCCAATTAGGGGTTTTTCCTTCAATTTCAGAAGATAGTTTTTCATCATTAAGTAATACTTTCCGAAGTAATTGTAACGCAAATTCTCTGTCATCAATATCCTTATACAGTTCTGGAATTAATACCGTCGCCACATTTTTTTCTGAAAGTTTTCCCAACATTTTCACCATTGCGGTGTTAACAATAGGGAAATCATCTACCCAAGTAAGACGTCTGTCCTCCAAATAGTCATAAAACTTTTCATTGGGTGCAATCACCTCCTTAAAAACTCTAACCACAAAACTTTGATCTTCCTGATAACTAGTTTTCTCGATTGCTAAATAGTCCCGATACCAATCCTGTTCGCACAATGAATTAAACAAAATAGCCACATACTCGACATCCTCTGCCCAATAGTTGAGTTTCTTCTTCTTAATGGTTTCTGAAAGTGTCGTATTTGACTCCAGCAATCGAAGTACTTTATTTTCAATAAAGGTTTTGCTTGGATTTTTTTCTTCTGCAGTGGCAAGATGCTTCTTCTGCGAAACCAAGAGATAATTCTCTGCATGATTTCGCATTTCCACCATTAACTGAAGCATCAACAAATACAAATCCAGCATTTGGCCTATACTATAGAAAAGGAATTTTTCTTGCTTATCAAGGTCCGGATGTTCGCTTTGATTAAAAGCATATATTGACTGTAGTACTTTTACCCTGATGTGTCGTCTTGTAAGCATATTTTTAAAGAACTTTATATAAACAGCAACGCACAAGAGATTCCTGTGCGTTGCAAAGATATAATATTAAAAAGTTGAAAACTACTTTTCTTTTTTTCTTGTTGCAATTCTTGCTCTTGCAACATCTAATGCTGCTTGATGAGTTGTGATTCCACTTATCTCGGCATTATTCAAAATCTCTAAAGTTGTGTTGTAAAGGTTTTCTGTTTTACGAATAATCTCTTGTCTGCCATAGTTTTCCAACTCAGCATATACATTAATAATACCTCCGGCATTAATTAGGAAATCTGGTGCGTATACAATTCCTTTTTCACGAAGAATCATACCATGTTTATTTTCATCTGCTAATTGATTGTTAGCAGCTCCGGCAATCACTTTAGCTTTTAATTGATTGATCGTAGTATCATTAACCGTAGCTCCTAATGCACAGGGGGCATAAATATCCATTTCTTCTCCATATAAGTTGTCTCCAGTATAAATTGAAACACTATACTTGTCTCGGATTTCTTCTAAACGCTCCAGGTTAATATCGTCAATGTAAACTTTCGCTCCTTCGTTCGACAAATTTTCTACTAAGGCCTCACCTACATTTCCAATTCCCTGAACATAAACAACTTTGTCTTCAAGTACCTCGCTCCCATAGGCAAATTTTGCAGCAGCTTTCATTCCCATGAATACGCCATAGGCTGTAATTGGAGAAGGGTTTCCAGCACCTCCGTTTTCTTCAGAAATACCCGTAACAAAAGGAGTCACCGTACGCACTAAATCCATGTCACTCGTCACCATACCCACATCTTCTGCCGTTATATACCTTCCGCCAAGAGAATGAACAAATTCTCCGAAGCGAAGCATTAATTCTGGTGTCTTTTGAGTTTTTGCTTCACCAATAATCACTGCTTTTCCCCCTCCTAGATTTAATCCAGTTACAGCTGATTTAAAAGTCATTCCGCGAGATAGTCTCAACACATCATTAAGAGCATCCCATTCACTATTGTATTTCCACATTCTGGTCCCCCCAAGAGCAGGTCCTAGAACCGTATTATGAATTCCAATTATTGCTTTTAATCCAGTATCTTTGTCATTGCAAAAAACAATTTGTTCGTGATCATCAAAAGACATTTGTCCAAAAACTGGATCAATTTTTTTAAGTTCATTTGGAGTCATTACTTCAGTCAACATAGCATATTTGTATTTAGGTATCCCTAAAAAGGACGGGCAAAAATAAGGGTAAACTAACGATCCTACAAAATAATTGATGTTAAATTACGAATTTGTTAATAAATTACGAAAATCCTAAATGAAAGAGCTTCAACACCTTAATCGCTATTTTATTAAGTATAGAGGTCGTCTAATCTTTGGTTTGATGATTACTATTATTGCACGAGTTTTTGCTTTATTGACTCCGAAGTTCATTGGAGATTCTGTAAATGTGGTTGAAAAATATATGAGCGGTGATATTACCGACCTTGGGCAAGTAGAATCTGTATTATTGACCAACATCCTTCTAATTCTTGGCACCACCCTTTTAGCCGCGTTCTTTACATTCCTCATGCGACAGTCAATCATTGTTGTTTCGAGATATATTGAATATGATCTGAAAAATGAAATTTTCCAGCAATATGAAAAACTTTCATTGAGCTTTTACAAACAAAACAGAACCGGTGATTTAATGAATCGTATAAGTGAAGATGTTGGAAAAGTACGAATGTATGCTGGTCCTGCCATCATGTATAGCGTAACAACAGTTACCTTGTTTATTGTAGTAATAAGCTATATGTTTTATAAGGCACCTGTATTAACCTTATACGCTGTGGCTCCACTTCCGGTGCTTTCCGTTGCTGTGTACAGATTGAGCGTTGCAATCCATAAACGAAGTACAATTGTACAACAATATTTATCGAAGCTTACATCCTTTACACAAGAAAGTTTTAGTGGTATTGCGGTAATTAAAGCTTATGGCATAGAACCCCAAACAAATGTAGATTTTGCTGCTTTAGCAAAGGGTAGCAAGGATAAGAATATCGATTTGGCTAAAGTACAAGCATTATTCTTTCCATTGATGATGCTTCTTATTGGCGCTAGTAATTTGTTAGTTATCTATATTGGAGGAAATCAATATTTAGACGGCAAGATAGACTTCGGAACCATTGTCGAATTTCTAATTTATGTAAATATGCTTACTTGGCCTGTGGCGGTCGTGGGTTGGGTAACGTCCATGGTGCAGCAAGCCGAAGCTTCTCAAAAACGAATTAACGAGTTTCTTAAAGAGAAACCTAATATTGAAAATCTTACCCATGAAGTGACGCCAATTCAAGGAAAAGTAGAATTTAAGAACTTATCCTTTACCTATCCTGACACCCAAATCACAGCACTTAAAAATGTTTCTTTTACTGTGAATCCAGGAAAAACACTTGCCATTGTTGGAAATACAGGATCTGGAAAATCGACGATTTTAGAATTAATTGCTAGATTATATGATGTTGATGATCAACAATTGTGTATTGACAATACAAATGCCAAAGACCTTAATTTAACTATGCTGCGTGGAAGTATTGGTTATGTACCACAAGATGCTTTTCTATTTAGTGACACCATAAAAAATAATATAAAATTCGGAAAAGAAGAAGCCACTCATGAAGAAGTAGTAGCTGCTGCAAAACTGGCTTCGGTATATAAAAACATTAAAGAGTTTACCAAAGGATATGATACCATTCTTGGAGAACGAGGAATCACGCTAAGCGGTGGGCAAAAGCAGCGTGTTTCCATAGCAAGAGCGGTGATTAAAGACCCACAAATTTTGCTATTCGACGACTGCCTTTCTGCGGTTGATACCGAGACGGAGGAAGAAATCTTACAAAACCTGCATAAAATATCGCAAAAAAAGACAACAATTATTGTAAGCCATAGAGTATCTTCAGCAAAGAGTGCAGATAAAATTATCGTATTAGAAGAAGGTAAAATCATACAGGAAGGCTCTCATAATGAGCTAGTAAACACAGATGGCTACTACAAGGAATTATATGCAAAACAACTTTTGGAAAAAGAAATGTAATTTAAGTTGCCTTATTTGGTTTTTTTTTAGATTTTTGGACAACATAAACTACAAAGAACAATTATGAGTGAGCAGTATTCGATGGAGCAAGAAGAGATATTTTCAAAAGTAATGCGTGCAGGAAGACGCACCTATTTTTTTGATGTAAGATCGACAAAAGCAGGTGACTATTACCTTACTATTACAGAAAGCAAGAAATTCACGAATGATGATGGTTCATTCCATTATAAGAAACATAAAATTTATCTGTATAAAGAAGATTTCTTTGAGTTTCAAGACAATTTAAATGAGATGATTCAATACATAATTGACGAAAAAGGAGATGAGGTGATTAGCGAACGTCATCAAAAAGATTTCAAAAAAGAACCTGACACGACTCCAACTGAAATGGAGGCAACAACAGAAGAGCCACTACCATCTACTTTTACAGATGTTGATTTTGATGATATTTAATAGCTAATACCAACCAAAATTATCTATTAACAAAACCGTTCTCAAACATATTTGGGGACGGTTTTTTTTATCTTTATATTTAAGTTTTTACCATTCCAAATTATGAAAAAATTAATTTTTCTTGCAGCAATGTTCCTTTCAATCCCAGCTGTAGCCCAAGAATATAAGGTGGATCTAAACTATTATCTACCACAAGACGTTACCTACAACCAAAATATTCCAACACCAAAAAGTATCATAGGACATGAAGTAGGTGATTGGCACATTACTCATGATAAGTTGGCCCAATACATGAATGCACTCGCAAATTCAAGTGATCGCATGACTATTGAGAATCGAGGAAGCACTTTTGAAGGGAGACCTTTACTTTTGATTACCATTACATCGCCATCCAATCAAAATAATATTGAAAACATTCGGAAAAATCACATATTGCTTACAGAAAACAATGGCAACCAGACAATTGCCTCAATGCCTATTGTTGTATACCAAGGTTTTTCCATTCATGGAAATGAACCTAGTGGCTCTAATGCCGCTCTTGCCCTAGCCTATTATTTGGCTGCTGCTCAGGGTCCACAAATTGATGATCTCCTAAAGAACGCGGTCATTCTTTTAGACCCATCTTTTAATCCGGATGGATTACAGCGCTTCGCCTATTGGGCGAATACAAATAAGAGTAAAAACATAAATCCAGATCCTAATGATCGCGAATACGACGAAGTTTGGCCTGGAGGTCGTACCAATCACTATTGGTTCGATATGAATCGAGACTGGTTACCAGCACAACTTCCAGAAAGCCGAGCCCGTATTAGTACTTTTCATCAATGGTATCCTAACATATTGACGGATCATCACGAAATGGGCACGAATTCTAGTTTTTTCTTTCAACCAGGAATTCCATCCCGAACCCACCCACTTACACCGCAAAAGAATCAAGATTTAACAGGAGAAATTGCCCAGTTTCATGCGACAGCACTTGATAAAATCGGTAGTTTGTATTATTCTGAAGAAAATTTTGATGATTTTTACTATGGAAAAGGCTCTACATTCCCAGATATTAATGGAAGTATTGGTATTTTGTTCGAACAGGCCTCCTCTCGCGGACATGCACAAGAAAGCGACAATGGAATTTTAACCTTCCCTTTTACAATACGGAATCAATTTACAGCAGCACTTTCTACCCTTGAAGCTGCCATAGCAATGAGAACCAAAATATTAAGCTATCAACAGCAGTTCTTTGCGGATGCACGAATAGAAGCAAGCAAAGGCGGCGCAATAATTTTTGGTGATGAAAAAGATGCTTCAAAGGCATATCATTTAGCCGAAATACTTAAACGACATAAGATTAAATTTCACGAATTGAATTCAGATTTCTCATCAAGCGGTAAAAACTTTAAAAAGGGATATAGCTATATAGTTCCGAAAAATCAAAAACAACATCGCCTTATTAATGCAATGTTCGAAAAGCGCACCAAATTTAAAGACAGCTTATTCTATGATGTCAGCGCCTGGACTTTTCCTTTAGCCTTCAATCTAGATTATGACGAAAACACTGGAATGAATCGGGCAGGAAACGAAGTTACAGATTTGAAAAAGAAGACAACTACAGCTCCACCGATTTCCAAATATGCTTATCTTATGGAATGGCACGATTATTATACCCCAAATGCCCTTAATCTAATTCTGAAAAAAGGATTACGTGCCAAAGTTGGAATGAAAAAGTTCGAACTTGTTGGTAAGAAATACGACTACGGTACCATTTTGATTCCAGTTCAAAATCAGAAATTATCTGCCAATGAATTGGCAGCATTCCTTTCCGAAGTGGTAGAAAAAACCAATGTTTCAATTACCAGTGCTTCCACAGGGTTGACCAGAGGTATTGATTTAGGAAGTGGAAAATTTAGAGCTTTGAAACTGCCCAAAGTGGCTATGGTTGTTGGAGAAGGAATTAATAGTTATGATGCGGGAGAAATATGGCACATGTTCGACCAACGCTTTGATATGCTACTATCAAAACTAGACACCCATAATTTTAGTCGAATGGATATAAGTAACTATACCGATATTATTTTACCCAGCAATTGGGGAAGTGCTTTGGATAAAAAAGGTGCAGAAAAATTGAAGACTTGGGTCGAAGCTGGAGGCACCTTAATTGGTTATAAAAATATAGGAAGATGGCTCAACAGTAACGAATTGCTGAAAATGGATTTCAAAACGAAACAAGATACCGCTAAAAATGTTTCATTCGAGCAGCGAGGTGATTATTCAGGCGCACAAGTGATTGGAGGTGCTATTTTCGAAACGAAACTGGATCGCTCTCACCCGATTGCATTCGGTTATAAAAACGACCGTTTACCAATGTTTAGAAACTCAACGCTTTTTGTCGAAGCAGACAAGGATAGCTATAACAATCCAATTCAATACACCGAAAACCCTTTGCTAAGTGGATACATCTCTAAACCAAATCTGGAAAAGTTGAAAACTACAGTTCCTTTTAAAGTAGATGGTCTTGGAAAGGGACAAGTAATTTATTTTACGGACAATACCAATTTTAGAGCTTTTTGGTATGGAACAAATAAATTGCTAATGAATGCAATTTTCTTTGGTGATGAAATGTAATATCCAAGTTTTTAACACCTAACCTAAGCGTATTCGCTTTATACTTTTATGACTGAAAAACTATACGAACGTTTCTCTCCAGACATAGATTTTTCGGTATATAATCATTTTATAATAGGTTCGGGAATTGGTGGACTAACTGCTGCAACTTGGTTGGCAAAGGCTGGAAAAAAGGTTGCAATTCTTGAAAGACATTACGTTCCAGGCGGTTTTACGCATAGCTTTAAACGAAAACATGGCTTTCAATGGGACGTAGGTGTTCACTATGTTGGCAATATGGGCAAAGAAGATTCCCTGATTGGAATGTTCGGTTTCCTGACAAATGGTAGGCTCGAATGGGAGTCAATGGGTGAAATGTATGACGTGGTTCATATAGGAGACAAACAGTATAAATTTAAAGCAGGTAAGGAAAACTTCAGAAAACAATTCATTGAATATTTTCCTGAAGAACAACAAGCGATAAACGACTATATCTCTCTAATTGAAAAAGCCAACAAACGAGGTGCCTCCTCCTTCTTCTTTGAGAAAGTCTTTGAACCCTAGTTAAGCAAATCGATTGGACGAATCATTCGAAAAAGATATGCTCGCTTTTCTCAAAAAACGACCTGGGAGATTTTAAACGAACTTACCTCAAACAAACTTCTGATCGCTGTTTTATGTGGTCAATGCGGAAACTATGGCCTCTCACCTAAATACAGTAGTTTTGGAATTCATGCTATGGTAATTGCCCAAAAGGAGGTGCAGATCAAATTTCTCATAAAACTATTGAGGTATTGAATTCGTTGGGAGGTAGGGTATTCATCAATGCCAATGTTCAAGAAATAGTAACTAAAAACAACAAAGTAGAAGGCATAAAAGTTGACGACACCTTCATCAAATACTCTAAGGTTATTAGCAATGTAGGTGTAAATAATACTTTTAATTATTTACTTTCTGAAAGTGTACGAAAGAGGTCCAATTTCAATTTAAACGAGGTAAAGCCAGCTATCGGCCATATCTGTTTGTACATTGGATTAAATAAATCGGGAACGGAGTTAAACTTACCAAAACACAATGTTTCGTATTACGCCCATGAAAACACCGACGAGTTAATTGAAAATGCAAACTTATCTGAAGCTCCCACTAATTTTGCTTATATCTCATTTCCTTCTGAAAAAGATCCCGAATGGGAAAACAAGAATCCTGGTACAGCAACAATTCAAGCCATAACAGTTGGTAACTACAACTGGTTTTCCGCTTATGAGGATCAGCCGTGGAGGAATAGAGAAGAAACTTACAAAAAAATAAAATCGGCCTTTGAAGTTTCAATGCTAAAGCGTCTTTATAGTTTATTTCCAGACCTAGAAAGACACGTGCAAGTAACAGAAGTTTCTACACCACTTTCCACACGTCATTTTTCAAATTATAAGAACGGGGTGAAATCTATGGGCTTGCACATACACCAGGTAGATTTCAACTACCCTTCCTCCGGCCCAAAACTAGAATTAAGGGTTTAAAATTGGTTGGGCAAGATATTACTTTGATGGGTGTTTCTGGAGCCATGCTATCTGGTGTGTTATGTGCAACGACTATCTTAAAAATGAAGTCTTGGAAGCTTTTTAAAGAACTAGGACGCCAAAGAGCTAAATAAAAACAATTCTAATTTTGGAGAATTTCAATACACAAAAGTTGTATATACAACTTTTGTGTATATTTGTATTATGAAATTCCAAAACATAGAAAGATTTAATCCTTCCGCCTGTATTTCAGGAAAAATAATGCGTATCAATCGCATTACTGCAAACATTTTTAGAAAACATTTACGTCCATTCGATATTACAGACAGCCAACTCACACTTCTTTTTGTTCTTTCAAAAAAAGATGGGATGACACAAAAACAGCTATCTGATTTTATAGTGATCGAAAAATCATCCTTGCATCGAAATTTAGTTCGTCATTTTGAAAAAGAGTATTTAACCAAACAAGATTTCCCAATCATCAGAATCACCCAAAAAGGAAAAACACTGGTCAATGAAATCATCCCTGAATGGGAAAACGCAATGCTCGAAATTCGCAAATTATTAGACGAAGAAGGTGAAACGGCCATTAATACACTTACATCAAAACTATTAATAAAAAATAATCCATGAATTTACAACTCGCCTATCTTGGTTTAACTTTATTCACTCTTTTAATGATCCTTTATATAGGCATCAAAACAATTAATAAAACCTTTTTAGATCCGCTACAAAACAAGAAAAAAAAGATCCTGTTTATTTCTTTATTACTGTTTTGGCAAACTTATATTTTTGGAGTTGCGACTACTGGAATTCTTCAAAATTATAACTTCCCTCCTAGATTTGTTATTTTCTTTATTCTTCCAGCCTTTATTTTCACAGGAATTTTTATCTATAAGAACCGCAACAATCAATGGATTCAAAATATTCCAAAACAATGGTTAATTTATTATCAAACTTTTAGACTAGCGGTTGAAACATTGTTAGCACTTTCAGTAACAGCGGGAATATTACATTCCAATGTTACAATTCACGGTTACAACTACGATATGATATTTGCTTTTACCGCACCATTTATTGCATTTTTAGTGTTTCAGAAAAAAGTATTCAACCAAAAAATAGTGCTTTTATGGAACTATCTCGGATTGGCTGTCATTGCGAGTATTATCTTTCTATTTATAACCACCATTTATTTTCCAGAGTTTTACGGAAGTGAAACCAACTTACTATCCACTGATTTTGGAAAATATCCGTACATTTTAGTAGCCGGGTTTTTAATGCCATCGGCCGTGTTTATGCATATACTGTCTATAGTTCAGCTAAATAAAGGTTTAGAATCTAAATAAATTAGAAAGCTTTTGATTCGGTTCACTCGTTTCTAATACGCTATCTTTGCCCTTTTTTAAGCGAAAACCCATGTTATTACAGAAAACCATCAAGAATTTTACACAGAACCCAAAGAATGATATTCTTTCTGGGCTTACGGTAGCTTTGGCTTTAGTACCTGAGGCCGTTGCATTTGCATTTGTGGCTGGCATTGACCCTTTAGTTGGACTTTACGGCGCGTTTATGATGGGAATTGTAACTGCCCTTTTTGGAGGTCGCCCTGGAATGATTTCGGGCGCCACGGGAGCCATGGCAGTGGTTATGGTCCATATGATTCAAAAAGGGAATGAAGTTGGTCATGCTCTGGCTACGCCAATAGAAAACCTAGGTCTCCAATGGCTTTTTATCACTTTACTATTTGTTGGAGCGATTCAAATAGCAGCAGGAGTTTTTCGATTAGGAAAATTTGTAAGACTGATTCCACATCCAGTAATGATGGGATTTGTAAATGGATTGGCAATTGTTATATTTTTATCACAGTTAGGACTTTTCAAAGAGAATGTAGATGGCGTTCAACAATATATGCAAGGAACTCAATTATGGATAATGCTTGGCTTAGTTGCCCTTACCATGGGAATCATGTTCGGTTTACCAAAACTGACCAAGAAGATTCCTTCTGCACTAGTAGCGATTATAGTTGTAGCCTGTGTTACAATTTTTGGTGGTGTAGAAGCGAGTACTGTTGGATCATTTATTAAAGATGGTGGTGGTGCAGGATTGCAAGGTGGTTTACCTACTTTTCAAGCACAGATTTTTGGATTGTTAGATACGCTGCAAGGAAACTGGGGACTTATTCTTTCTACCGCTGTAATACTGGCAGCTGTTGGTTTGATTGAATCTCTTATGACCTTAAACTTGATTGATGAAATGACTGAAACCCGTGGAAGTGGAAACCGCGAATGTGTTGCTCAAGGTGGTGCAAATATACTTAATGGACTGTTTGGCGGTATGGGTGGTTGTGCAATGATTGGACAGTCCATCATCAATGTAAATTCTGGTGGACGAGGACGACTTTCGGGAGCAATTGCAGCAGTAGCTTTGCTTTGTTTTATTCTCTTTGGAGCATCCTTGATTGAACAAATACCGATTGCTGCTCTCGTTGGTGTTATGTTTATGGTTGTTATTGGAACCTTCGCTTGGAGTAGTTTCAGAATACTACATAAAATCCCATTACCTGATGCATTTGTATTAATTGCTGTATCTGCTATTACCGTTTGGCAAGATTTAGCCATTGCGGTTATTGCCGGAGTGATTATGTCAGCTTTGGTGTTCGCTTGGAAGAATGCCACCATGATTAGAGCAAGAACACAGATCAAACCAGATGGAACGAAGGTTTATGCCGTCTGGGGACCACTTTTTTTTGGTTCCGTTCAGAATTTTAATTCAAAATTTGATCCCAAATCTGATCCCGATAAAGTAGAAATAGACTTTATTGAATCTAAGGTAAGTGATCACTCAGGTGTAGAAGCCCTTAGAAATATCGCAAACAAATATATGGAACTCAATAAAGAGGTCAAATTGACTCATTTGAGTCCAGATTGTAAGACGTTACTTCTAAAATGGAACCCAGAATTTGAAAGTGTTATTGAAGAGCAGATTGACGACCCAAGATATTATGTTGCAACCAGCACAGTGGATAACGAAGTCTAATTAAGTAGGTAGAGATGCCATTAGCTTTTTTAACAATTCTGAAAGTTGGTCTTGCTCGGAGGAACTCAGTACTTCAATAGAAGTTGAAGCTTCATTAAACCGAATCTCTATCGCTTTATCTATTATTTCTAGTCCTTTTTTGGTCAAACCAGCGCGTTTTATCCTTCCATCTGAAGAATCTGCGGCTCTATAAATTAAATCGAGTTTCGTTAGACGATTCAACAGTGCGGTCATGGCGCCAGATGTTATTAGAACCGACATCATTAACTCCTTAGGAGTGAACTCATAAGGCTTTCCCGATCGACGCAAAGTAGCCATCACATCCAAATCCGTATAGTGAATACAATGAGGTCGAAAAGAAATTTTACCTAGGCAAACAACGTCTTAAGGCAGCCATTGGTGAAATCTCCTATTCCAATGCCTTGAAAGATATAGAGCTATCGAATTCAATTTTCGTTTACAATCCAAAAGATGAGCGAATTGGTGGGCTCACACAACAGGAACTCGACTTTCTAGAAGTGAAAAGTTTCCAAATATATAGTACAAAACATCCACACGGTAGCACTATTTATGGTTTAGTGGATGCTATAAAAGAAGGTAATCTAAAACTTTAGCGCTTAAACTCTGACCTCTTGTGCGAAGGCTTAGTCGTTTTCTCTAGTAAAATAGAAATCAACCTTTCGATCTTCTCCTTGCACTACTCCTTCAATCCAAGCGTGGATAGAATCTTTCACAGGATTGGTATAGGTAATTCGCTTCGGAAAATCATGAGCCTTATTCTCGAAAGTAAAAATTCCTCTTTCCGAAGAAATCATCTTAAAAATAACAGGCTTTTCTTCATTTTGCCCTGGCACACTAACCGTCATTAGAACCCCATCCCGATTTTCTTGAAGATCCATTGTCTCAACAAAAACTGTGTCACCCTTGGCCATCGTATAGCTTAATGCGGAAAGTGTACCATCGTTTTTGCGAAACCAGTTTTCGAAGGATTGGCTTTTCTCAGAAATATTCGTCCAATTTCCTTCTAACCAGGATAATTGGTTAATAATGGTGTGGGGTTTTTCTTCAGAAACCACCTCGTCCGTAACCAAATTTTTAGTTTCGGTTTTACAGGAAACCAAAAGTACAGTACCGATTAAAAACAGTCTAACTATCTTCATATTTAACATATTAATTAAAATTTATAGAATCCGAAGTCCGTTAGCTACTTCCTTGCTAGGCTTGAGAAGGGTCACTCTTTTTCCTTCAACTGCTCCTAACACCAAGCATTCACTCATAAAAGGCCCTATTTGCTTCTTCGGAAAGTTAACAACAGCGATCACCTGTTTTCCTAACAATTCTTCCTTGGTATATCTTTCCGTTATTTGAGCCGAAGATTTTTTGATTCCCAGTTCTTTTCCGAAGTCAATTTGCAATTTGTACGCTGAGTTTCTAGCTTCTGGAAAATCTTGAACCTCAACAACGGTTCCAACCCTCATTTCCACTTTTTCAAAATCGGTCCAAGAAATCTCCATTGGTGTAATTTTTATGCAACCAAGATAGTAATTTTGCGACGTATATACTACCTTGTAGAACCATATAAAAATAATTACTCATGTCTCTTACCCCTTCAAATATGCTTCCTTTAGGAACAACTGCTCCCGACTTCACTCTTTTGGATACTGTGACAAATAATCCCGTTGCATTACAAGACATTCGAGGTGCAAAAGGTACCGTGGTGATGTTTATTTGTAATCATTGTCCTTTTGTAAAGCATGTAAATGAAGAACTCGTCCGATTGTCAAATGACTATCGAGTTACTGGTTTTGGTTTTGTAGCCATTAGCAGTAATGATGTTGTTAATTATCCTGAAGACGCGCCAGATTTAATGTGGAAAAATGCGCGCGATAACAATTTTACTTTTCCGTATCTCTATGATGAAACACAAGAAGTGGCAAAGATCTACGATGCCGCCTGTACACCCGACTTCTATTTGTTCGATTCTGAAATGAAACTTGTTTATCGAGGACAATTAGACAATTCTCGTCCAGGAAATGGTATTCTTGTAAATGGGAGAGACCTTCGAGAGGCATTGGACAATATACTGAACAATAACCCACAACGTAAGGATCAAAAACCAAGTATTGGTTGCAACATCAAGTGGAAATAATTAGATTGATTTCGGGTATTGTTACCTTTAGCTGTTATATAAATGAAACCTAATTTAAACAACTAAATATAATGAAAACACTATATCTCTTTACTGCTTTATGTATAAGCTTAACCGCATTTGGCCAACATACTTTTTCAATTGTAGCTGTAGATCCAGTCACTGGAGAAATTGGAAGTGCTGGAGCTACTTGTATTGCCGATGAACATGGTGCTCAAGATATAAGCGCAATAGTTCTTGGTGTTGGAGCCATCCACACTCAATCTTATTGGCACCCCACCAACCAAGCTAATGCTACAACGAGAATGGAGGCTGGAGATTCTCCACAAGAAATAATCGATTGGTTACTTGCTAATGATGTAAACAATGATCCTTCAGCAAGACAATATAACATTGTCGATTTAAACTCTGGAAACCCAAGAAGTGCAGCATATACAGGACCAAATTGTTTTGCCGAATTTATTGATATTACTGGTCCAAACTACGCCATTGCTGGAAATATTCTTATTTCTCAAGATGTCGTAAATGACATGGAAACGGCTTTCGTTAACACAACTGGAACTTTGGCCGACAAACTAATGGCCGCGCTACAAGGGGCTAAAAGACCTGGAGCAGATTCAAGATGCCTTAGCGATGGAATTAGCTCAGCTTCGGCTTTTCTTAGAGTTGCCGATCCAACCGATACAGACAGTTCTTATGGAAACCTTTCTCTTGATCTTAATGTATGGATTACAACTACGACCTTTGAACCCATAGATGCCCTGCAGGATTTGTATGATACAACACTAGGAATCGAGGAAAGTTCGTTAGAAGCTAATCAAATCTTACTCTACCCAAATCCAGCAGAGGAAACTGTTACAATTCAAAGTGATAAGATGATTTTAACTGGTTATGAAGTTATTGATATTACTGGAAAAGTAATTACTAAACGAGCTATTACTGCTCCAAATAATAAGATACTACTAGATGTAATTGGTTACGCCAAGGGCGTATACTTTGTGAATGTTTACAAAAACGGAAACAAACTATCTACAGAAAAACTAGTAGTTCAATAAAAAAGTATTTATTAAAAACACGTCGTAAATGGCGTGTTTTTATTTCCAACCTTCCTGTTTGATTAAGTTCTCAATATGTGCATAATGGTGGTTGCAATGCCACGCATAAATACCTGTATTTTCGGCAAGTGATACTTTTTCATTTTTCTCTGGATGTATGAATTCTTTTTGAAAATCATCATCAGACATCCCTTTCAATAGAAAAACCAATTTAGCATGTAAGGCTGTTAAACCTTGTAAAGACATCTCAATTGAAGCCGTAGTATAATCGAACAACTTTGCCCAATCCGCTTCATTATATGCCTTTATTAATGGGGTGTCCTCTGTCAACGCCCACTTAAATCTAGTGTAACTGTTGTGATGACTGTCATAAACATGATGTACCACCTGTTTAACAGTCCATCCTTCAGGACGATAAGGTGTATTTAATTGCGCTTCCGAAAGATTTTCCACCAATTGAATAAGCCTATTAGGAAAATGTTCTAGAATAGAAATCCAGGCTTGTAATACTTCAGGGGTAATATTTGAAGGGCAATCGAATATACCAATTGGGTATTTTAATCTCTCTATATCCATAGTGTAAAAATACAAAACGCTCCAGTCAACTGGAGCGTCTTATTTCGTAATTTTCTGAACGATTTTTCGTTCTATTATTTCCGAAAACTTATCCTTTGATATCCATCAACTCCACGTCAAAAACCAAAGTGGCATTTGGAGGAATAACTCCCCCAGCACCCTGTTCTCCATATGCTAGGTGCGAAGGAATTACAAAACGGGCTTTATCACCTTTATTTAACAACATGATACCTTCATCCCATCCCTCAATTACCTGCCCCATTCCTACTGGAAATTCGATAGGGTTCCCTCGATTATATGAATTATCAAACTCTTTTCCATCTGGCAACATTCCTTTATAATGAACAGCTACCGTCTGACCTTTATCTGGTTTAGCTCCGTCTCCTTTTTGAATATGCTTGAAATGCAATCCACTTTCGGTCTTATCAAAACCTTGGGTTAGTTCTTTCATTGCCTCTTCTTGAGATTCTCTAGCTCTTGCTTCACGCTCTGCCCTTGAACCTGTAAACTGTCGAAATACCTCAACAGCATTCCAGTTTTGTGCTTCTTCACCAACACGAACAATTTCAACATTCATAGTATCTCCTTGAGCTACGCTATCAACTACATCTTGACCTTCAATCACATGCCCAAATACGGTATGTTTATTGTCCAACCAATCTGTTGGAATATGTGTAATAAAGAACTGACTTCCATTAGTTCCCGGTCCAGCGTTTGCCATAGAAAAAATTCCTGGTTTATCATGTTTTAGGTCTGGGTGAAATTCGTCATCAAACTTATAACCAGGTCCTCCAGCACCAGTACCTGCAGGATCCCCTCCTTGTACCATAAAGTCTGGAATTACACGATGAAATGATAGTCCGTTGTAATAAGGTGTTCCTTGAGGTTTAGCTTCATTTTCTAGGTTTCCTTCTGCCAAGGCCACAAAGTTACCAACCGTTCCGGGTGTTTGTTTGTACGTTAATTGACCTAGAATCTCCCCTTTTTCAGTAGTTATTTTAGCGTAAATACCGTCTTGCATTTTCTTTTTGTTTAAATGATTGAACTCCTACGTATAAGCTTTGGAGTTTGAGGGTGCAAAGATACTATTTTGGATAAAAGGAGGAAAGAATAAGTTCTGTTAAATTACTATATTCACTTCTTTAAATATAGTCAATGCAAACTAAACTATTAACTCAGAATAAAAACAGCGCAGACAGTAAATAAAGAGTCAATGTTAGGAATTATACTCATGTACTTCATTGGAAAACAGTTTTATAAGCTGGCAGAGGAATTCGATAAAAACAGATGGCTTTTCTCCATTCTGGGTATCCTTACTTATTATGCAGGGCAGGTTCTGTTTGTCTTGGTTCTATTTCTTAGTGATACTTTCTTAACGAGTGATTTTATAACAACAATGACAACAACCACCGACGAGCTAAAATTAAGTGTAATAGCAATTCCCATTGGTCTTTTAACTTGTGCTGCCTTGTATTTTTTATTAAGAAAAAACTGGAAAAAAACTGGAACGCTGGAAGAAAACTTAATCGATGAGATAGGTAGGTATTAATGACAGTAAAAAGTGCTGCAATAAGTTTCTTAATTCGCTACTTCACTGATAAACTTGATGCGATATAGGCGAAGCTCTTCAACATCATAATCCCCATCAAATTCATCCATAGCGACTTCAATATTATCATTCTCAGCTTCTAAAAAATATTCGTGTATTTCTTCTTGTTGATCCTCATCCAAGATATCATCAATCCAATAACTAATGTTCAGCTTGGTACCGCTATATACAATCGCCTCCATTTCCTTAATAAATTCAGGCATTTCTAATCCCTTTGAACTTGCAATATCCGTAAAAGGAAGCTTTCTATCAACATTTTGAATAATATATAGTTTAAGAGCACTATTACTTCCAGTAGACTTCACAATAAAATCATCTGGGCGTATAACATCATTTTCCGATACATAAGTCTGAATTAGTTGTAAAAACGAAGCTCCATACTTCTTAGCCTTACCCTCTCCAACTCCATGAACGTTAGAGAGTTCGTCTATATTGATAGGATACTTAAGCGCCATATCTTCCAACGACGGGTCTTGAAATATTACAAACGGAGGTAAACTAAGTTTATCTGCAACTTTTTTACGTTCAGCCTTTAACAATTTGAAAAGGGTATCATCTGCAGCTCCACTGCCCTTCTGAGCCACGATTATTGTATCGTCATTTGCTTCTTTAAACGAATGATCTTCGGTCATCATAAAAGAAGCCGGAGCTTCAATATAAGCTCTTCCTTCTTTTGTTATTTTTACAACACCGTAGGTTTCGATATCTTTTTTAAGATAGCCAGCAACCAACAATTGTCTCAACAATGCCATCCAAAAAGCAGCATCATTATTTGAGCCACTCCCAAAGAAATCTTGCGTATCGGTGCGGTGCGATTTAATCATTGCATTAACATTCCCAACCATTACGTTTACCACCTCTTTAGACTTATACTGCTCGTTCGTTTTATCAACTACAGTCAAAAGCTTCATCACTTCTTCTTGCGCCTCATTTCTTTTCTTGGGGTATCGCATATTATCATCCAACTGCCCCCCCTCTCCAGTCTTGTTGTCAAACTCTTCTCCAAAATAATGAAGAATGAACTTGCGTCGTGACATAGAAGTTTCTGCAAAAGCAACTACCTCTTGTAAGAGCGCATGACCAATTTCTTGTTCGGCTACTGGCTTTCCGCTCATGAACTTTTCAAGTTTTTCAATGTCTTTATATGAATAGTACGCCGAGCATATGCCTTCACCGCCATCTCTACCGGCTCTTCCTGTTTCCTGATAATAGCTTTCAATACTTTTGGGGATGTCATTATGAATCACAAAGCGCACATCTGGTTTGTCGATCCCCATACCAAATGCAATAGTAGCGACCACAACATCTGTATCTTCCATCAAGAACATATCTTGATGTCTCACTCTAGTTTTCGCATCCAAGCCTGCATGATAAGGCACCGCTTTTACTCCATTTACCTGTAAAATCTGAGCCAACTCCTCCACTCGTTTTCTACTTAAACAATAAATGATTCCGCTTTTACCTTCATGTTCTTTTACAAACCGAATGATATCAGCGTCAACATTTTTAGTCTTTGGTCTAATCTCATAATATAGATTTGGGCGATTAAACGACGCTTTAAATGTATTCGCGTTTTGTATTCCAAGATTTTTGAGGATATCCTCTTGAACTTTTGGAGTAGCAGTTGCTGTAAGACCAATTATTGGAATATTATCACCTATACGTTGTATTATGGTTTTAAGGTTTCTATATTCCGGGCGAAAGTCATGTCCCCATTCACTAATGCAATGTGCTTCGTCTATCGCAACAAACGAAATTGTCTGCTCCAATAAAAACTCGACATATTCCTCTTTGGTCAGAGATTCAGGAGCCACATATAGCAATTTGGTAACACCGCTTTCTATATCACTCTTTACTTTTTTTACTTCGGTCTTGTTCAGAGAAGAATTAAGAACATGAGCAATACCCTCTTCAGAAGAAATTGCTCTTAATGCATCCACTTGATTTTTCATTAGAGCAATTAAAGGAGATACCACAATAGCGGTTCCGTCTTGTATTAATGCGGGAAGTTGATAGCATAATGATTTACCGCCTCCAGTAGGCATTATAACAAAGGTACTGTGGCCCAAAAGAATACTTTTTATAACTCCTTCTTGCAGTCCCTTGAACTTCGTAAATCCAAAATATGTTTTGAGTGCCGCGTATATATCAATTTCACCCACGCCGCTCAGGATATTTTAAAAATAATTTAGTTTTGGTCATCAAAATAAATTGTTTTAACACGGGAACAATCGTAGTTTTGCAACCATTATCAAAAAACTGCATCTTAATAATAGTGTATTGCGATTGTTAAACTAATTTATGATTCTGTTTATAATCTAAATATACTAATTTCTGAAATAGTTTCAAACTATCAAAAGCGTAAAATTTTGAATAAACAATCTCGAATTATTTCCATCGCAAAAAATACGATCGCTACCGAAGGGAATGCCATTTTAAACTTGGGCAATTTGGTAGACGAAGAATTTGCTTGTGCGGTTAATGATATATACAATTCGAAAGGCAGAGTTATTGTTACTGGAATAGGAAAAAGCGCAAACATAGCGACTAAAATTGTTGCCACTTTAAACTCCACTGGAACCCCTGCAATATTTATGCATGCCGCAGATGCCATCCACGGAGATTTGGGAACCATTCAACAAAACGATTCTGTTATATGCATTTCCAAAAGTGGTAACACTCCAGAAATTAAAGTCCTGGTTCCACTCATAAAAGCTATTGGAAACACTTTAATTGCCATTACCTCAAATAGAGAATCTTTTTTAGGAGAACAGGCAGATTATGTATTGCACGCCTATGTTGAAAAAGAGGCTTGTCCAAATAATCTTGCACCAACAACTAGCACTACTGCTCAACTTGTAATTGGAGATGCACTTTCTATGTGTCTTCTAGACCTTCATGACTTTTCAAGTAAAGATTTTGCTAAATTTCATCCTGGTGGATCCTTAGGAAAAAAACTTTATTTACGTGTAAGTAATCTTACTTCGTTAAACGAGAAACCCCAGGTAAATCCAAATACAGATGTGAAAGATGTAATTGTAGAGATTTCTAAAAAAATGCTCGGAGTAACGGCTGTTGTTGAAAACGACGTTGTCGTTGGTATTATAACAGATGGTGATTTGCGTAGAATGCTCACGAAGGTAGATTCTTTTAAAGGTCTTAGTGCAAAGGACATTATGTCTAAGCATCCAAAAAAGATAAGCAACAACGCAATGGCTGTTGAAGCAATGGAAATTATGGATACCTTTGGTATTACTCAAATTCTTGCCGAAGAGGACGGTAAGTATTGTGGAGTAGTTCATATTCACAACCTTACTAAGGAAGGTATTATTTAATGACGAAACGTTTAGGAAATAAAAATAACAAGTCCAAAGAAATGTCTTTTTTGGATCACCTTGAAGACCTTCGCTGGCATTTAATTAGAGCAACGCTGGCCGTGATGGTGCTCGCTTGTATCGCGTTCCTTGCCAAGGACTTTATTTTTGACGTTCTTCTTTTTGGCCCAAAGAACCCAGATTTCCCCACATATAAGTTATTGTGCAAAATAGCCACCAACATTGGTTTAGAGGATAGTTTTTGCTTTACAGAAGAACAGTTTAGAATACAGAGTAGGACGATGGCGGGGCAATTCTCCGCTCATATATGGACCTCCATTATGGCTGGTTTCATTATTGCATTCCCCTATGTATTATATGAATTTTGGAAATTCATAAGTCCAGGACTTCACGACAACGAACGAAACACTAGTAGAGGGTTTATAGTTATTGCTTCTCTTTTGTTTTTTATAGGAGTGCTTTTTGGATATTATGTTGTTACCCCCTTATCTATTAATTTCCTTGGAAGCTATCGCGTAAGTGATCAAGTGTTTAACGACTTTGACCTCAGTAGCTATATTGGATTAGTACGGGCCTCTGTAATTGCCAGTGGACTAATATTCGAGCTACCTATTCTAATCTATTTCTTGACAAAAGTTGGTTTGGTAACACCAAAATTTCTTCGGAAGTACAGAAAATTTGCTTTGGTTATCGTTTTAATCATTTCAGCCGTTATAACACCTCCAGATATTGCAAGCCAGGTGATTGTTTCAGTACCAGTAATTATATTATACGAAATAAGCATATTTATATCTAAAGCCGTAATTCGGAAACAAAAAAGAAAAGAGAAAACTCATGGCTAATAACCCAATTGAAGAATTTAACGCCTACCGTTCAAAAATGAACGAGAAAATGCTTGAGGAGAATAATAAGGTCATCAAACGTATTTTTAATTTGGACACTAACGCCTTTATGGAAGGCACCTTGTCTAAAAAGACAAAGGAACTACTAGGTCTGGGCAACTCCTTAGTACTTCGATGTGATGATTGTGTAAAATACCACTTGGAACAATGCCACAAACTTGGCATTAGTAAAGAAGAGGTTGTAGAAGGCATGAGTGTTTCTCTTTTGATAGGGGGAACCATCGTTATTCCACATCTACGAAAAGCATTTGAATATTGGGAAACTCTTGAGGAATTGGCAGAAAATTAATTCTTACTTTTACAACGAAGCACAATCCAGACAATCTAAATGAAACTAAAAGCAGAAGGGCTCATAAAATCTTATAAAGGCCGAAAAGTGGTCAAGGGTATTACTGTAGAGGTAAATCAAGGAGAGATTGTTGGTCTTCTGGGGCCAAACGGAGCAGGAAAAACAACTTCTTTCTATATGATTGTTGGCTTGATCAAGCCTAACGGCGGTCGTATTTACCTTGAAGGGACCGAAATCACAAACTTTCCAATGTACAAAAGAGCCCAAAATGGAATTGGGTATTTGGCACAAGAGGCATCTGTCTTTAGAAAATTGAGTGTAGAGGATAATATTCTAAGTGTTTTGCAACTTACCAAGCTTTCAAAAAAAGAGCAAAACATGAAAATGGAGTCGCTTATCGAAGAATTTGGCCTGGGTCATATACGCACGAATCGCGGTGATTTGTTAAGTGGTGGAGAACGTAGACGAACAGAGATTGCCAGAGCACTTGCAACAGATCCACATTTTATCTTGTTAGATGAGCCTTTCGCAGGAGTAGATCCTGTTGCGGTAGAAGATATTCAGCGTATTGTTGCCCAGTTAAAAAACAAAAACATTGGTATTCTTATTACCGACCATAATGTACAAGAAACCCTTGCTATCACGGATCGCACCTATCTTATGTTTGAAGGAAGTATTCTTAAACACGGAGAACCTGAAGAACTAGCAGCAGATGAGATGGTTCGAAAAGTTTATTTGGGTCAGAATTTTGAACTTCGGAAGAAAAAGTTGGAATTTTAGGAACTTAGCTTTCTTTCCAGAAAAGTGACAAAACAACATAGAAAAGTATAATCAACGGTATTGCCATAAACTTCAGCAGTATTAGCAACACAATACATAAGATTAAGAATGTATAGCGCACTGCATTACTCTTAAAATCCCAAGTCTTAAATTTCAAAGCAAAAAGTCGCATTTCAGCATTTAAGAGCAACGAACTCACAATAGTCAAACCAATCAAAAACCATTTGCTTAAGATAATCTCTTCCACCCATTCTGAATACTGAAAATGTAAAATCAACGGTAAACTCAATATTAGTAATGTATTTGCCGGTGTTGGCAAACCTATAAAACTATCCGTTTGTCTTGTGTCTACGTTAAATTTTGCAAGTCTATAGGCAGAAGCTACAGCAACCAATAGTCCAATAAAAGGTAAATAGCCCTCAAATCCACTGTTCCATGTATTATCTCCAAAGGTTTCAGAAAGATTAATCGTACTTCCAAAAAAAGCTTCGCTTAACAATTGTACCATAACTATGGCAGGAACCACTCCGCTTGTCACCATATCTGCCAGAGAATCCAACTCTAGTCCAACATCACTTTGTGCATTCAGCAAACGCGCAGCCAAACCATCAAAGAAATCAAAGAAAATTCCGAAGAAAACAAAAAACGAAGCAGTTATAAGATCTCCAGAAACGGCATAGAGAATAGCGACACAACCACACAATAGATTTAGGGATGTTATCATGTTCGGAAGCTGTTTTATCATAATAAAAAGATCATTTGTGTAAAAATAGGAAAGTATTTGCGTCTAACATTATGAAAACACAATATGTACCTAAAATTATAGTTTAGTATTCTGTAAAATAGTGAGATATTTGTCCAAATTTTCAAGCTTGAAGAAGAAATTATTTTTAGCATTTTTATTAGTCTCATTTGCAACTTTTTCGCAAACGGTTAGAAAGTACTCTAATGAGTTTATGAATATAGGTGTTGATGCGGCCGCTTTTGGCATGTCTAATGCCGTTGTAGCCTCTACGAGTGATGTAAATTCTGGATATTGGAATCCTGCTGGATTGGTAAACCTCGAAGACCGCCAATTGTCGCTAATGCACGCTTCTTACTTTGCAAATATTGCCAGTTATGATTACGCTGCTTTTGCAATGCCTTTAGATGATAAAAGTGCTGTTGCTCTATCGGTTATCAGGTTTGGAGTCGACAACATTCTAAACACGACCCAGTTAATTGACAATCAAGGAAATATTGACTACAATCGAATTAGTGTTTTTTCTACAGCAGATTATGGTGTAACCTTTTCATATGCTCGAGCACTTCCGCTTGACGGATTAAATTTTGGAATCAATGCTAAGATTATTCGCAGGGTAATTGGAGATTTTGCTTCTTCATGGGGTTTTGGACTGGACGCAGGAATTCAATTTAAAAGCAAGAACGATTGGTATTTTGGATTGATGGCTAGAGACATTACTACCACCTTCAATGCTTGGGCTATAGACGAAGACGAATTCGCTACTATCCAAGGTGCCATTGAAGGGCAGAACCAAGAGTTACCAGAATCGACTGAAATTACAATTCCGAAATTACAGCTAGGCATGTCCAAGAAGTTTGTTTTCCGACACGATTATTCTCTACAGACGGAGGTCGACCTAAATGTTCGATTCGCTGAAACAAATGATATTATTTCTTCTTCTGCAACTAGTATTACTCCGGCTCTAGGGCTTGAATTTGGGTATATAGATATGATTTATTTGAGAGGTGGTGTTGGTAATTTTCAAAACATACGACAATTGGACGGTAGTGACTCTATTGGCTTTCAACCTAATATTGGTGTTGGTTTCAAGTACAAAGGAATCCATGTCGATTATGCCCTTACCGATATTGGTGACCAAAGCGCTGCCTTATACTCCAATGTATTTTCTGTCAAATTGGATTGGAGTATTTTTAGATAATCTCCTTATATTTTTATTGATTATTCGTTACTTTGATTTCTGAACTTGAATTCTGAAACCTCGTGATAAAAAAGTACATTTTATTTGCTTTCATCTTTATTGCTGCAATTGCATATGCACAATATGGTTCTCTTTCTGAAACTTCTAAGGTTAGTATTCTTAGTCTTGGTCCTGGAGGTAATCTCAATGACTCTTTTGGACATTGTGCTTTTAGAATTAACGATAAGGAGAATAATATTGACATTGTTTATGATTATGGCCGATACGACTTTAACACCCCCAATTTCTATCTTAAATTTGCAAGAGGTAAGCTATTATATGAATTAGGGACAAATAACTACCTGCCCTTTTTCGATTATTATAAAAGGCAAAATCGCTGGGTAAAGGAGCAGATTTTAGATCTTAACTATTCCGAAAAGCAGGCATTGTTCAATTTTCTTCAGAATAATAGCAAGCCTGAGAACAAGAAATACCGCTACGATTTCTTTTATGACAATTGCGCTACAAAGATTCCAGATGTGCTGGAAGCGGTTGTTGGTGACAAACTGGTATTTAAAGAAGGTCATATTACCGAAGACTACTCTTTTAGAGAATTAATACAAAAAAATGTAAATGCCAATTCTTGGGGTAGCTTAGGAATGGATGTTGCCATAGGTGCCGTGGTTGATAGAAAACCAAGACTTGTTGACTATCAGTTCTTACCAGAATATATCCTCAAAGGAGCCGATAACGCAATAGTAAAAAGAAACAATGACGAAGTACCATTGGTAAAACGAACCGTCTCACTTTTCGAGGCAGCGGAGGAAAAACATGAAAGTAACTTTTTTACCAGTCCCTTATTTATTTTTAGCTGTATTGGACTGTTAATCTTACTTATAACCTACAAGGACTTTAAGAATAGTACAAGAACGCGCACATTAGATACTGTTATCTTCTTTATAACAGGAATTATTGGCGTAATGATATTATTTCTTTGGTTTGGCACAGACCATTCAACAACGGCGAACAACTATAACCTTTTATGGTCTTCCCCCCTTTCACTTCTTTTCTTTATCTCAATTTTCCAAAAACAGCCCAAAGTTTGGTTACGGAAATATGTGTTCTTCCTATTACTGTGTTTTGCCTTACTTAGTATTCATTGGATTACTGGCGTACAAGTATTTGCAATTGGACTAATCCCCCTATTTATCGCCTTGATAATACGCTACTTATACTTGATGAAGTATTTGAAAAATACTTCTGTCTAAATCTCCTACTGCCCTCTAAAAAATATAATTGTACTAAGTGTTTTAACCACGATGCTAATATCTAAAAACAGGCTACGATGTTTAATATAGTAAAGGTCATATTGTAATTTTTCCAGTGCGTCTTCTTCTGAAGAACCATATTTAGCATTTACCTGTGCCCAACCCGTAACGCCTGGTTTTACTAAGTGTCTGACTTCATAAAACGGTATGGCTTCCGAAAGTTCTTTGACAAAAACAGGTCTTTCGGGCCGAGGTCCTATAACACTCATTTCTCCTTTAATTACATTTATGAACTGTGGAATTTCATCGAACCTCGACTTCCGAAGAAAACGTCCAAACCTTGTTACTCTAGTATCCTTAGCGGTGGCGAACTGTGCACCGCTTTTTTCGGCATCGATCACCATACTTCTCAATTTATAAATCCTAAAATGCTTCCCATTAATTCCAACCCGAACCTGTGTATAAAACAAAGGTCCCTTATTGGCAAACATATTTCCAATGAGTATTAAGGGAAACAACACAAATCCAAAAGCCAATCCAACAATTGAGAACAATAGGTCTAATAACCTATGGAAAAATAAATAGAGTTTATTCTGGTTGCTTCGGCTAAACGGGAAATATCTATAAAAGTCCTTATCTACATGCTGAACAGGCACTCGATGTGTAATTTCCTCATAAACTTGGGTATACTCACGAATCGCTACACCGTCTTCGAGCAAAGCTATCAATTTATTATATAAAGAAACTGTCATTCCGCTTGAGTCTGGCGTTGCAACTACAATTTCTGAAACGGTATTGCTTTCTACCAAACCATCAATATCCTTCATCTTCACTTCATCAAAATCCTTGAAGTGAGGGCTTATGTACTTTTCGGAACTCGTATTAATAAATCCAACAACCTTATAGTTGGGGTCAGACTTTTGTAGCGAGGACACAATGCCATCTATATCTGATTCATTTGCAATTAGCAAAACCCGCTTAAAAAAACGAGGTGCTGAAACCAGAACGATATATGCATATCGCCATAAAAACAATGCAACATTTATCGAAATATAGAAATAGACTATTTGCAAACGATTTTCAGGAAGTGTAGGCGTAAAAAATGGAGTTAGTAAGTAGAATAGAACCGTAACTGAAGAAGTGAGAACAATGTTTTGGACAACAACTTCGAACTTACTGGCCTTTTGAAGGTTATACAATTCGAAAATAGTGGCAAAAACACTAAGATATAAACCTAAAACTATAGACCAGACCCAGTGTCGGGAATTTATTTTAAAATAATCAAAATCAAACACCTGTCCTACCAAATATAACAGGGCAAGTACACTTACAATGTCAAGAATGCGCAACAGGACTTTTCGTTCTGAAATGTCAAAATGAATGTTAGACTTCTTGTCCATGATTTGGTTTCGGCTTGTTAAAAGTAGGGATTTCTTAGCTCATAAGTGCAAGCCAGCTCTTTTTTACTTTTTCCCAATCGAACAACTCTGCCGCCTGACGACCTTTCCTAGAAAGACGTTCCGTTTTCACCGTGTCTTCAAGCAAATTGGTTATAGCATTAACAAAAGCATCGGCATTATTTGGCGGAACAAGTACACTTGTTTCTTGATTCACCAAAAATGGAATTCCCCCAACATTTGTGGTTACAATAGGCAACCCTAATGCAGCCGCCTCTATAAGGCTAACGGGCGTATTATCGAAATTAGTTGTATTTATAAAAATGTCATGTGAGGCAGAAAGTTCAATCCACTGTTTCCTTGATAATTTACCCGTGATGGTTACTGGTAAGCCTTTAGCTTCAATTTTGCATTTTTCGAGAGAGCCATCTTTTTCCGGACCCACCATTGTCAATGATACGTTAATACCCTTATCTATCAACTTTTTGAGTATTTCGACAGCCAACAACGGATTGTAAATTTCGGCGAAAGACCGAACCCATAGCAATCGAGGCTGTATCTCTTTCCGAAGAAGGAACGGATAGTTTCTAATTTCAACCGAATTGGGAATATGCATAATATTATGATATCCATTTCGCTGAAAAGCTTCCATTAAATATTTAGAAGGAGCCACGTTGATTTTAGCTCCCTTAAAAAGCCTTTTAGAATAACCAGGACTCTTAGAAAGGCGCTCAGGCAAATTACCACCATGCAATATAGGAACATATGCTACTGCTAAAATTCGGCAAAGCCAAGCCACCATAACGGCATAGAAGAAATTTTGCGTACTGTAGGTATCGATCAAAACATGAGAAACCTTAGGGCCAAACCTGAGCGTTGCGACTAACATATTAAAAAATCGTAGTAGCTTATTGTGTTTCGATGAAGCAGTAAAAACCTCAAAGCCTTCCTTCTCTAACAATAGACTTAAAGTGTCAATTGTTGAAACCGTCTTCCCTTTTTCGGAAAGCTTATTTCCTATGTAAAGAACGCCTCTTTTTTGCATCGACAATTGATATTAAACACAGACCATATATAAACGCAGGTGCCGCTATACGCATGGAGGAATGATTTATAGTTAAAAACCAAAAAAGTACAAATGAAAAAAGAAACAGGTTTGACCTGTTCTTGGTCCAATAAATCATTGGAGTAATTAATAATATAAATAATGCCAACAAACCAAAAGCTCCATGCTCGGATAACATTCTACTCACTTCATTATGACTAGCTGAATCATGTCTTGTTTTCTCCAATCGTCTCTCTTTCATTTTTCCTATTCCAATTCCAGTAATTGGGTTTTCATAAAAAGCCTCTAATTCAGAATTTAACAACTCCGCTCTTCCAGTCGTGAGATCTTCTTTTTCAGTTCCAGACGCATCCTGATTGGCATATCTTTTATCTATTAATCCAGATGTAGATAAAGACGTATAAATCCAGGTCAAAAGTATTATAACAAAGATTCCAGCAATTTTAGGCACTAGTATTACTTTTTGCTTCGTGCGAGAATTCAAAAAATAAATACCGAAAAAAACAACTGCACATAAACCAGCAGTGATTACTCCACCTCTTGAAAACGTAATGATACCTCTATAACTTACGAATATTAGTAATATAATATCAATACTATTAATTACCCAATTTTTAATCATAAATAGTCGAGAAAAAAGGATGAACATACCTAATCCTAAAATCGTTGAAACTTGATTCGGACCAAATCCTCCAGACGCAGCAAAATTTGACTGTGTACCAGTCAAGACATCACGAATGTTAGGGGTATAAACATACAAGTACAAGGTCACGGAGAGAATTGGCAACAATGCAGATAACAAAATTCCCTGTAACCGCTGTGATGTGACTTCTCGATTATAACAGTATAATGCAGAAATACCCAAACATATAGGGCCACTTAAGTTAAATCCGATTGCATTTGCAATATTAGTCTCGTAATTGAGGTTAATTGCAGAAAATAATATGCCTGGTATTAAAAGAAGTAGAAAGAATATATAGGCCCAAGATTTGCGATGAAAACCTCTATAAAACATACCCAAGGTTAAGAACCCAATAACCGAGTATTTCGCAAACTCGTATGAAAAAGCACCTCCTGTCATTCTAGAGAAAACCTCAAACCCAGTCATATATGCTGCTGCTAGTAATACTTCATCGTTTTTATTTCTACTTGAAAAAATTCTATAAAAAAAATAGATGACAGCTGCAAACAAAAACAATTTTGCCGAAAATTCATTCCAATAGACAACCATTGCCATTCCAATATGGAGTAGCAATAAATGAATATATGTTATTCTATTGAGTGGTTTAATAATTCTTACTTTTGATAAATATCTAAGATCAAAGGTAAGATACTTTCGAACGAATATAACGTACCAATACGTTTTGAAAAATCAGAAGCATCAGCTTCCTTCGATTTAGGATCACTAAAATAATACATAATGGCCTCGGCTAGAACCCTATAGTTATTTGGCGGTACAATTTTACCATAATTGTTGACAACTTCCTTACATTGTCCAACATTAGTACAAACAACAGGCAAACCCGCTAATCCATATTCGAGCAGTGATACAGGCAATCCTTCAGACTTAGAAGACAATGCTCCAATTGAAGCTGTCTTTAGTAATTTTATCACATCATTTTGAGCGCCATATAGGTTAATCGCATCTATATTATTTTCAGATATAAATGAAACTAAACTATCGTAATACGGATCATTATTAATTTTACCTATGAGGTGCAATGATGCTAAGGGATATTCTTCTTTTACCAACTGAAAAGCCTTAAAAAGGTTCAAATGATCTTTTTGTGGTCTTAAGTTGGCTAAACAAACAATTCTAAATCCTTCAGTACCTCCAAGAATAACATTCGAATCTCCTGTCATCGATTCGGAAACAAAGTTATTCAAGAAGACTACTTTTTTACATTTCAAATTCTCGATTGCCCAGTCCTTAAGAATCTCATTCACAGAAATTATCGCTGAAAAAAACCTCGAACTCCATTTTAAAATTCCATACTTTCTTTCTCCTAACATTTCGCTGTTTCCGTAGTGATCATGCCAAATCAATCGTGTATTGGGCTTTAAAATTTTGATCAAAGTGGCGTAAAAGAAGCTACTGGAGTGCGCGTGAATAACTTCAATCCTATTTTTTTTTATAAAACCCAGTAACTTTCGAAATGCCGCTAGATCCAATGTGCTTTTTTTATTCAAAAAACAATAACCAATTTCCTTATCAATAGTTGAGTTAAGCAGGCCTTCTTCCCTGCTCACACATAAAAATGATTTGTCAATATGACTAGACAATTTGTTGGCAAAGGTAACAGCCATACGCTCAGCTCCTCCTGGATGTAAAGAATCGATAAGTTGCATTACCTGCATTATAATAATCTTTTTAATTGTGCCTCGAAATCGTCTAAGGTATACGAATGAGACCATACCATTCCTTTTTTTGACATCTCATTGAGGCGGTTTCGGTTCTCTAAGCTCAATAAAAAAGTTGAAACATCAATTTCTAACTCAGCATCAATCAAAAACCCTCGGTCGCCCCGCCCCAACATCCAAGGTACACAAGAAATTTTAGTAACTATCGGGACGACACCCCAAAACATGGCTTCAGCAACAACTTTGGGCCAACCTTCAGATTTTGAAGGAAGCAATAAAAACTGAGCCTTTTTATATGCATCTTCGACTATTTCCTCCGATTGATTCCCGAACAAATGAACAATTTCGGTTAAATTATTTGCGATAATATAGGCTTCTAGGTCCTTTCTCTTGACACCATCTCCATACATGCTTAAACTACAAGCCACTCCCGACTTAAACAATGCCTCCACAAATTTCACCGCATACAATGGTCTCTTTCCTGAAACAAGACTTCCAACAAAAAGAAAATTATTTTCAGAATTAAAAACGCGTGTAGTCGTTTCAGATATTTTTTTATTGCGATAGGTTGCTGTAAAAAAAGACTTGATGTTTTTAGAATGTTTTGGCCATTCTCCATAGACAAGTACCTGCATGTTTTTGGTAAAAAAAGTATTGCCCAAAATCCACTTCTGAGATCTATAACTCAGTGGTTGTTTTGCCTTAGGGTCCCAATTTCCAGCATATTTGGCCGTTTTCGTCTTCTTCGGAAAGAAAATTTGCGCGACACACCCAATCAAAGTAATGGTAGCTGGACATCGCAAATGTATGTGGTCTGCCTTGGCCATTTCCTGAAGCAACTTCATAAAAATCAAAGGCATATTTACCAAAGACAAGAGGCTGTTTCCAATACTATTAAAAGCGACCTCTGGAATGCTAATCACACTAATGTCCTTTCTTTGAAAAGACGCCAGCAAAAGGGCGCCGGCATACTTAGTTGGGGAAACAATGGTTACCTCATCTACCTTCGAAAACCACATATCCATTTCTTTTACATATGGAGCATACGATTGTTGCTTTTCATTCTTAAAAAGTGTGGGGGCCAATGTAACTACAAGAAATTTCATTTTTTAAATATAATCTGACGAATCATTCTTACTAATCACTTCTGCCGGAACACCTAAAACCGTTGTTCCCGATGGCACGTCCTTAACAACCAGAGAATTTGCTCCTATAACAACATCGTTGCCAATTGCAATATTTCCTACAATTGTTGCATTTGCCCCCATATAAACATTATTTCCTATCCTAGGCACACCTCTATTATCGCCCCTTCCGCTCACACCTATAGTTATACCTTGCGAAATATTACAATTGTCTCCAATCACACTATTCGCGTTCACAATTATTTGTCCAAAATGACCAATGTAAAAAGATTTCCCAATTGTTGCGGAATAGGGAAGTGAAATTCCTGTGATAATCTCTATCCATTTTTGATATAATACGCAAAAGAATAGCAGTATTTTTTTTAAAACACTCGGAAGGTTACTTCTGAAAATCGAATTACTAATGCGATACACAAACAATGCCCATAAACCTTGTTGAGTAATCAATAAAACAAGTGTTCCCTTTCCAGAGTATCGTTTGTATTTCTTTATATCAGACCCGAATCTACTCATTGATCAGTTGTGTATAAAATGCTATATTTTTATCAAGAATAAACTGCTTTTCGTACTTTTTTCGTACAACTTCATTGCCCTTTTCTCCAAGTTCCTTGGCCTTCTCTGGGTTCTCAATACACCAGATCATTTTTTCGGCAATATCATTTGGGTCGTATACATCGCATAACAATCCCGTTTCCATATGACTTATCGTTTCTGGACCGGGTCCATATTCTGAAAAAATTACTGGTTTTTTCAACAACATTGCTTCTAATGATACCAATCCCTGAGTTTCCATACGAGATGGGAAAATGCAAAATAAAGCCTCAGCATATTTTGTATTTAAAACATCTCGCTCAACAGAGCCATGAAAAATGACATTCTCTAAATAAGACTCATCATAGGTAGACTTCAACATTTCCATATAGGAAGAACCATCCGGATAAAACCAATCTCTACCAAACACATCGAGTATCATTTCAGGGCGCTTTTGTTTGAGTATTTTAAAAGCTTCGATAAGTTGTCTTATTCCTTTCTTTTCACAAACAGTGCCCGCAAACAGGATGCGGTCTTCTTTTATTTGAATTTCTGGGATGACTAGCGTTGTATCGATTGGATAATTAATAATCTCAATGGGTTTATTGTGATAGCTCAAATACTTTTGAGTATGCATCTTCACATAATTGGACACTGCAATAAACGCATCAGCGTTTTTAAAAGAGCGCTTCTCTAGCAATCCCTTTCTCCAATTAATTCCTCTTTTCTCGGCTTCGGAAAAGAAATGATGGCCGCCGTGTAAGCGAATCACCTTCTTAGCTGAATGCTTTTTTGAAATGAGTGCCAAGCCTAGTTCAGAAGCCTCTATAATATCTATTGGTTCTTCCGTCTGGAGTTCTTTCAATTTCTTATTTATCTGAATGGCATTTTGCATAAAATCTGGAAATCTGCCTTTAGTTTTTGGCAATCGATATAATCGCACCCCTTCATCCTCAAGATATTCCGCCACCTTACTCGTGCCAGGCCCTACCACCGAAACCTTATGGTTTTTTTTTACTAATTCACGTCCAATCGTTTGCAAAAATGTTCCAAAACCTCCTGGGTACCACAATGGATACTCCGAAGAAATAAAAACTAAATTCAGTGGTTTAACCATCTCTATTGATCCTTTTTTTTAAGAGTACTCTAATGCTTCCAGCTGTTAATTCTTCTTCAGAAAAATGCATATAATCATCGTGTAAAAGCACTTCTTTAAACAGTGAATATCCTTCATCACTTTCTTTTAAACTAGTATACTTTAAACTAACAATATCAAAATGTTCCTCAAAAACCTCGATGTAATGCGGTAAGCGTAATCTATTATGGTAATCGAAAGTAGTTTGAATTTTATCCCATTCTTCATTACTGTACTGTAAAAAATCATATAGTGATATTAATTTGTCAGTATATGCCCTGTGATCACAAGGAGAAATTAAGTGCAAAACATAGCAATCATTAGTTATCTTTTCTGAAAAAGACTTATGTAATTCTCGAATTACCTCCAGAGGAACATGCTCCAAAACAAATCTCGAAAAAATAAAATTGGCTGCAGAAAGATCCCCTTCAGCCACCGATGTTTTTGGAAAATATTCAACTCCAGCGGTTAACTGATACTTCCCTGAAAAATGAAAGGAGTAATCTGGGAGTTCTTTTTGAAATAACTTATTAAGCCTAATTATTTTGGAAGGTTGATAATGTTCATTGACATCATAGGTATAAACCTTTTTTACTTCTCCTGAAGCCAATAGAAAATATGGTAATACTGGCAACCACCCTGAACCCATTTCCACGCAGACAGTATCCTTCAAAGACATTCCATTAGAATTTAATATGGCACTAGTTTCAAAAAATGACCTACGTCCGGCTTTTATTTTATTTTCCAAACTACCATTATTAGCAAACTCCTGTAACTTATGATATAGCCACATTCCCAGGACTATCGGAAACTTATCCAACATCTTAAAAATTAGGGATTTTTGCTTATGGGTTAATTTCATTGATTTTATCTGGTTTAAACCTAATAAATTCTCATTACAGCTAATTACAATTCTTTAATGATTTTTTTTGAAGGTTCTTCAATATTGCCAGTAACTATCTCATACCAGTCATTAATTTTTGAAATCGAAGGTTGCTCAAGCGCCTTTTGGATGGTATCCAAAATACCGTTTTTACTATGAATCCAATGTACTACATTTTGTGATGGCATACTCTTAAAATGTGGATATCTATACACTTTTTCAACAGACCAATCCTTATTTTCTTCAATGTCATAATTAATATAAATACACGGTTTATTAAACATTCCAAAATCAAATGCCATCGTAGATCCTACATTAATTACCAGATCTCCATAGTACGCCAGACTTACTAACAATTTTACATCTTCATATGTAGGGTAAACAGCACTCCATATTCTAGAATTATAATTCCACAATGGCGGCATTTCAATTAGGATATTTGGAAATTTTTTTAAGACCCAATCGTATCTATCACTTATGTCTACTGGACATCTTCTAAAAACGAGTTGATATTCCCTATCCATTCCAACCGCCACAATTGCACTGGCTATATCATTTAAATATTCTGGATCGTATGGTGATGTAAGGGCATCATCCCCAGAAAAACATATTATTTTCTTATTATCATCCAATCTATATTTTTTAAAAAAAATATCCTTTTCAATGATGTTAGACTTATCCTTATAAAATTCAAATTGTGGTGTTCCCGTTACTTTTATTTTATCTGAAGATATTTCTGGATAAAAAACCTGAAGTTCCTCCTTCATATATTGAGACCAGGCTAAATAGACATCTGCTTTAAGAGCAAGTCGTGCCTTTGGAATATTATCCCATGAATAAATTACCGTAGTAGTTTCAATTCCCAGGTCCATAGCAGCAGCAAAAATTGCGGGAGCTTTTAAGGCGCGTTGATGGGTACAAAAAACACTATCGGGATTATGATTTTTTAAAATAACACATACTTCATTATAAAATTTAGTATTCCGAAGTGCTTTATCATATCTTTTTTCAAGATTTAAAATGGTTCTATATCCAACGACAAAATTCGCAGTAAATGTTACAACCGTATAAAATAGTTTTAATTTTAAGCCTTTATGTCTACGTTTCCTAAAGTCTAAAATAATAGGGTTATTAACCTTTTTCGCATTGTATTTTATTCTAGAAACATGAATAAGTTCTCGTAGAAATTTCTCCCAAATACCTTCCAAATAAATTGGAATCTCAATTTTAGCATCTAAAGAAACCTCCTTTTCAATTTGTGAAATAGTATCGTTATCAAAATTGTGAAAAAGGCTCAACGATGCCGACACATTTTGGAAAGTTTTAGAATATAAATAGTTCTTGATTCCAACGCCGTCTGGAACGAATAATAGGATTTTTTTTCTTGACATTGCGGTTTAGCTGTTTGGGACTAATTAGAGGTTTTTCAAAAGTAAACTTGTATTTAACCATTGCCAAATATGGAAACTACTTTCTTGATCCCCATTAAAATAAATATCGAGTTCCTTCTGCAATTCGTTTGGGTTGAACCAATCACAACTTCCTAAATAAGCCACTTCAGTCTTTACCCATTGTTTTAGATCGTCACCTAGCCATTCTCGCTGAGGTGTTTGTAAAGGTCTTTTTGGAGCAAATCGAATTGAGTCTGATAAATACTTATCCACCAATATCCGCAATAAATATTTTTGGCTCCCATTCTGAATTTTATACTTTAAAGGCTGAGCAAAGGCTAGTTCCACCATTCGATGATCTAAAAAAGGTTCTCTAAGCTCCGTACTAGCAGCCATTGAAACTCTATCATTAAAACGCAACGCCCTTGGAATTTTAGTATAAAAAAGATTTCGGTATTGCAGGTTCTTAACGTTGTCTTTAAACGGCTTAGAGTACATTGGCTTTTGTGCTAGCGCTAAAAAACCTTTATCTGAAACCGAAGCTCTAAAAGGTGATTTTCTAATCCCTTGGATTGTACTATCACTTGGCTTGGTATAGTAATCATAACCGGCCCATTGCTCATCCATTCCCTGACCATCAAGAAGTTCTTTCACCTCTTGCCTTCTGGCGGTTTTAAATATATTTCCATAGGCTATTGTGGACACACCTCCATATGGCTCGTCTTGCACAGCGGAAAGTTTTTTTCCTAAATGCTCAACCTCATTTACGTCTAGTAAAACTTTATGCAACGGATTCTGAGTTGAGGCAATCATTTCTTCTACCCATCGTAGTTCATCATTGGTATAAAAGGTATAGGCATTAATTCCTTTCTTCTCTTGGGTAGTATTTACGAATGCTAAAAGTGTTGAACTATCGAGTCCACCACTTAAGTTAAACCCTACTGGCACATCTGCCCGAAACCGTAAATTGATACTATCCTCTAATAAAGTTTCATACGTAGCAAGTACCTCTTCAAACGGAAGTTCGTTCTCATGTTTCTTTATCGATTCCTCAAAATCACACCTTTTTTTTATAGTAACTTGCTTGTTTTCTAAAGTTAAATAGTGTCCTCTAGGTCGCTGTTCAACCCCTCTCCAAAAGGTTTCATTAGGCATTCCATAGCTTCCGTAAACAAAATAAGATACCCAAACGGTGTCATTTGTTTCCTTCTTAATTCCTGAAGCAAAAAGTGTTTTTATTTCCGAAGCAAAACTAAAACCATTGTCAGCACTCACATAATAAAGTGGTTTCACACCGAATCTATCCCGTGCCGCGAAAAGTGTCTTTTTTTTGGTATCCCAAATCGTAAAGGAAAACATTCCGCTAAATCGATGCAAACAATTGGCACCCCATATTATATAGGCAGCAAGTAATACTTCGGTATCCGATTTTGTCTTGAAATTATAATGAGAAGCTAATTCCGATTTAAGTTCTAAATAATTGTAAATCTCACCGCTATAGACAAGTTTATAGCGACCATCTTGAGAAACAAATGGTTGGTTCGCATCTGATGAAAGATCTATAGTCGATAGTCTGTTATGTCCTAATACAACTCCATCATCTATATATTTCCCAGTATCATCTGGCCCGCGATGGGCTTGTGAGGAGAGCATCGCATCCAATCGCTTTTCGTTGGATTTCTCACCAATAATCCCTACGATACTGCACATTAATCATCGAGCTTATTTACCAATTCTTCGGCCAATTTCCAGTCTTTAGGAGTATCAATATTTACATGACGATTGGCGTCGGATTCAATATAAGAAATCGTACTCCCATAGAGCGAGTTTTGTTCAAAAAGGACATTGACTTTGGTGAGATAGATAGCACCATCCCGAACAAAAGCATCTGGAAGATCCTGTCTTCGTTTGATTATTTGTGATTCCCCAGTTGCAATTTTTAAGGTTTTTGCTTCGGAAGCCTCAAAAACCCAATGTGGGTTGTACTCGTGAGGCACCTTTAGAACAGAAACCAAAGAATCGGTTCCAACCTCCTTAAACTTTTCAATGGCCGCATCTATAAAAGCCGCTTGTCTAAACGGATTGGTTAGCTGAAGCAGACAAACTGCGTCATAATCTTGTCCTTTTTCGGAAAGAGCTTGCAACGCATGTTTTACCACTCCAAGGGAGCTTGCCGTATCCGTCGCTAAATCAAGAGGTCTCTTAAAAGGAACCTCAGCTCCTATTTCTGAAGCTAAACGCATTAGGATTTCGTCTTCAGAAGAGAAGACAACGACATCCAAAAGTTTCGACCCCAGCGCTGCCTCAATTGTATATTGCAATAGTGGTTTTCCGTTTAGAAGTTTTCTATTTTTATCCGGAATTCCTTTACTACCTCCTCGGGCAGGTATGAGACCTAAGACCCTCATTAGTAGGTAATCGTTTTATGATAGCGAAGCTCAATTGTCGCCAATATATCAGCAATTTTCTTACCACTTTCGCCACCTCCGTATACGCTACTTTTTGTATTCTTTGGAGCATCCAATTGCTCTTGAATAGCACCTTTAATTTCGTCTTCGTTATAAGATACATCAATCACATTTTCACCTCTTAACCTTCTATTTTGCCGAGTCCCAATGTTCACTACTGGCACTCCTAAGAATGCACATTCTCTTATCCCAACACTACTATTTCCAATAAGACACTTGCTCTGTCCCAGTAATTTCAAAAAATCTAGAGGTTCCATATTCTTGAAAAAATGAATATTCTTTGGGTTGTTATTCTCTCGATACGAACGTATTCCGTTTGAGGTTCCATCAGCTCCAGCATCAACATTAGGCCAGAACCAAAAGGTGGGAATTCCTAATCCATCTATCACTCTCAAAGTCTTTAAAACATCTTCCTTTGCGGCATCATACTCCGTAGTTACGGGATGTTGCATCACGACCAAATAATCTTCAGAAATATCAATATGTCCTCCTACTCCACCATATTTCGCTATTGGATCAAAATCAAGTCCTTCCGATTTCAGCACCTCGGCAGCAATATCAATAGAAGGACAACCCGTATTAAACACATAGGCTGCATCCTCTCCGAGTTTTTCCACTCTGGCTTTAGCATCTTCTGAGGTCACAAAATGAATATCTGCTAGTTTTGTATTTGCATGTCTTACTTTTTCATCAATATTCCCTGTCACTTCTCCTCCCTGTAAATGAATTAATGGAATGTTTTGGTAAGCAGCCGCGATAGATGTAGCAATGGTTTCAAATCTATCTGCAATTGTAAGAACTGCTTCTGGTTCGAGATTGTAAAACACATTCGCAAGCTCCATAACACCCAAACCTGTAGTCTTGGCCATTGCCGTTTTGTTCTCTCCCTCCAACACCATAAAAACTTTATCATCTATAGTGAACCCATCTTTTTCAATAAAATCAACAGTGTTTCCATATCGATCCAATAAAGCAGATCCGGCAACAACCAATTGCAATTCTAAATCTGGGTGGTTCTTAATGGCTTGTAAAGCTGTTTTCACTCGACTATAGGATGGACGGGCAGTAATGACAGCACATATTTTACGTTTCGACATAGATGGAAATTAACGATAGGTTAAAAATATGAAAAAAAATCGTGGCAGCTAAAGAAACAAGCCGCAACGATGCACTCTTCTCTCTTGATTTAAAAGTATTCATTACTCAATATCGTTTTCGGTTAAAAAATCCCACTGCTGAAGGTTCTTTGAAAGCCTTTTACCAATTACACCTCCAAACTTCGAGGCATCCATTCCATATCCTTTTGGTTTTTTGCCTTCAAGGTCATCGAAAGTAAGAATGTGTCCTTCTTTTAGATTTTTATTGACAGCAAGAGATTTTTCAAAAATATTTTTCAATTCGGAAAAAGCTGAATTATCATTCTTATCAATTGGGTTTTTTAGTGCTTCGGAAATTTCAGCAACTCCTTTTACCAATTCCGAAGTTTCATCAATTGTAAGGGAAGAAGTAACATCAGGACCGAACTGTTCTCTATCCAAAACCACATGAAACTCCAATATTTCGGCACCAATTGCCGTGGCTGCAATTCCCGCTACCACAGAAGCCGAATGATCTGAGAATCCTACGGGGACATTATAACGCTGTTTTAATTCAGAAATAACATTGAGCCCATAATCTTTGGGCCGTGTTGGATAACTCGTTGTACATTGTAAAACAGAAACATTCGCATTGTGATCTTTCAGAAAAGAAACAGCCTTATCCAGTTCTTCATAGGAGCTCATTCCGCTAGAAATAATAATAGGCTTTCCTGTATCGACAATTTTCTTCAGCAGCAAAAAATTGGTGACTTCACCACTTCCAATCTTGTATTGTTCTACTCCCGCTTTCTCCAAAATATCCACCGCTGCATTGCTAAAAGGGCTGCTAATAAAGAGCAACCCTACACCTTTGCAACGTCTGCCAATTTCTATCCATTGCTCTTGTGTAAACTGCATGCGTTTCCAGTAGTCATATCGTGTCTTATCTTGATCTGAAAATTTTATACGAAAAGGCTCGTAAATGCTACTTTCCGCCTCGGCGATATGAGTTTGAAATTTTATGGCGCCCACGCCCGTTTTCGAAACGACCTCGATGTATTGGAGCAGCAATTCAAAACTCCCGTTGTGGGCTTGCCCTATTTCAGCAATTGTAAGCATTGTCTTTTATTTAATATTCTTTAAGTCCTTCATTAAGTCCCATTCGTTTAAAGAAAAAAGGTCTCGTAATTTTATTGAGCCATAATCGATTTACGGCAGATTTAAAACCTACGCTAACCTTCCATTTTTTTGATATTGGAATCTCTCTAAGTTCTGAAAAGGCGCCTTTTATTTTTTCAAACTCATCATAAACCCAAGCATCTGGTGTATTCCCGATATGATAGGCATAGTTCTTTGCCGTAGCCAACCGCCACAATCCTGCTTCATCATTTGGAATATCGATATAATCTTTATCGGCTTTCGCGGCATACGCCATCCGACTTAACTCTGAGGGTGCAAAATCAAACACCTCACGTCTTAAGGTTGAAACAAAATGACCGCAACCAACCAGCGCTGAGAATCCTTTACGATTCACGGTTAATTGGTAATCCAATCTACTTTTCTTCATATACATGGTATCTAATGCATCAATACTTTCTGCAAAACGAAGTAAATCTCCTTTGTCACAAATAGATTGAAACTTTAGTCTTCGTTTAAAAAATCCGTCAAAAAGTGTATTTTCTGAATGCACTCTATAGAAAGTTGGATTTGGAACCGGCGCCACCATTCCCGCTTCAGGAAAATGAGTGAATACTTCTTCAACTGCTTGAATCCAACCATCCTTGAACAAAACATCCCCATCGCTTATGGTAATCAATTCTTCTGAAGCTGTTCTCGCCACTGGAAGTACTGCATCAATCTTGCCCATATTACTTCGATGATGAATCAATTGATCAATTTTACCAGAATTATATAATTCCTGAAGGTACTCGGCAACTTCAATACAACTGCCATTATTAACAACGGTGAGAAGGCTCTTGGAGTGTTTTGTTTTAATAATCGATTCAATACATAGTTTGGTAAATTCTAAACCCTTTTCAAAGTACCCATCCAAATTTGGTATGTATACAGGAATAATGATACGATGGTATCCATCCTGCTTTATTCTTTTATCTTTTTCGGGATTAGATCCTATGCGCATTGCTAGTCATTAAAACAATTCTTTAGGCAAAATTGTGGTCTAAAAATTTTATTAAATTTACTTATTTTTAACGACTTTTCTGGATAAGCAGTTTTCCAATTATCAATTGCCATTCTCAAAATCCTTTGGGCAATTTTATGCAGGGTCCAATGGTTTGTCACTCCCATTTTCTTAAAGTTATCAAACATTTTTTGCTCCAACCCCACATAACGCTGTCGCTGTGTGGACAATCGGTTTTCATCATCATATACTCTGTAAAAGGCTAAAGGTTCGCCTATATAATGAACCTTATGTCTAAAAAAAAGTCGTTGATAGAAATCGACATCTTCTCCTACTTTAATATCTTCATCGAACAAAAAATCTGATGAAAACACTTCCTTTCTAATTAATGGTGTTGGAGATTTAACTACCCAAACTCCAAGTGCATTCCAAAACACATTTCCAGAACGACGGTGTTCTTTCGCTTTTGACGCTCCAATAAAATCACCTGTTGGTTTCGAGTCTTTATCTACCACAACGGCACCAGAGTGGATTAAATCAACATCTGTAAATGTAACTAGAGCGTTCACTTGTTTCTCTATTTTATCTTCTCTCCAAAAATCGTCATCATCTAAAAAAGCTATAAAATCACCTTTTGCTTTTGCAATACCAAAATTACGTGCTGAAGAAAGACCTCCGTTTTTTTTATGGTGATAGCTACAACCCAAGAAACTAGCACAAATTTTCTCTGCATAATTCTGTTTCGAACCATCATCAATTACCAATATCTCAATAGCCGAATACGTCTGGTTCGCAACACTGGCAACTGCCTCTCGCAAATAAGTATCGCGATTGTGAGTTGGTATAATAACGCTAACTAAAGGCTTATCCATTTTTATATTTATGAGAGTCTCTTCTTTATACGCTTAATGATACCAGAAATACTATTTCTTTTTTTAAGGTACTCTGCTTTCTCTTCTTCTCTTTGCTTGATCATGTGATCGTAGTGAATTCCGAAGTACTCCTTAAAAACCGCTTCATCTTCTACTTTTTTTTCTTTTAAAAACTTTGGGTCATTACTTAGACCTGTTAAATCAAACAACGTCAATGGATACTTAATATGCTGAAATTTGAACCGTCCACTAACGAAACACTTTATATAAAATGCCCTATCTGCCGCAATGTGATACTTTTCATCATAATACCCCATTTGTTCAAAAACATTCCTTTTAAACAATGTACTTTGATGTGGCAAAGAGGTTTTCATAAAATAATACATAGTTAGATCATCAACATATACCTTCTCTCCCTCATCAAACTTATAATCTCCATAAATAATATCCCCTTGAAAATTTTCGTTCGAAGTAAAATCTTTAAGCGCATCATTTCCATTTAGAATATCGCCGCTATTCAAGAATAAAAGATAGTTTCCTTTCGCGATTTTTATCCCCTTGTTTTGAGCGTTAAAAACTCCATCATCCATCTCGCTAACCCAGTAGGTAATTCGCCCTTCTTCTTGCTTAATATAATCTAGACTATTGTCACTGGAGCCACCATCGATAATAAGAAACTCATAATCCTTAAAGGTTTGGTTAAAAACCGAATTCATTGTTTTGCGGAGTCCCTCCGCATCGTTAAAGTTAATCGTGATTATGGAAAGTTTAGGCGCCTCCATTTATTAGTTTGTATACCAGTGATACATTTTTTTTAAACCCTGGATCAGTTCAATTCTAGCCTTCCAGCCCATATCGTTGATTTTGGTTACATCTGTCAGTTTTTTCATGGTACCATCCGGTTTTTGCGGATTGAACACAAAGTCACCTTTAAACCCAATAGTTTCTTTCAATAAGTCCGCCAAACCAGCAATTGTTATATCACATCCCGTCCCAATGTTAATGTGCGTATTCCTAGCTTCCACGAGTCCTTTAGTGTGCTCATTAAAGTTATAATTTTCCATTAGGAAAAGGCAGGCTTCGGCCATATCTTCAACCCAAAGCAACTCCCGCATAGGAGTACCCGTTCCCCAAATTTCAACACGTACTTCTTCGTTCTGTTTTGTTAGTCCAAGATCCTTAAAAATTTCTATTATTTCTTCTTCAGAAGCATTCCCATCTACGCCAACAATTGGAAGTCTATTAAGGTCATTCTTTATGGCATTCCAATCATTCTGCTCCCAACATTTTCCTAAATGAATTTTCCGAAGCAAGGCAGGCAGTACGTGTGCTTTTTCAAGGTCAAAATTATCATTTGGCCCGTACAAATTAGTTGGCATAGCCGAAATATAATTCGTTCCATACTGTAAATTGTAGCTCTCACACATTTTAATCCCTGCAATTTTTGCGATCGCATATGGTTCGTTGGTATATTCTAGAACATCGGTTAGTAGATAATCCTCCCTTAGAGGTTGCGGTGCATTTTTTGGATAAATACAGGTACTTCCCAAAAACAACAATTTTTTCACCCTATTCAAGTAACTCTGATGAATAACATTGTTCTGAATCATCAAGTTATCATAAATAAAATCGGCCCTATAGGTATTATTTGCTGCAATCCCTCCAACTTTCGCGGCTGCCAAAACAACATACTCCGGTTGTTCTTTCTTAAAAAAAGTCGCTACCTCTTGGCTATTTGTTAGGTCAAGTTCACGGTGCGTTCTAGAAACAATATTTGTATATCCTTTCTTAGTTAGCTCTCTTACAATTGCACTTCCAACTAAACCTCTATGGCCAGCGACATAAATTTTAGCTTGTTTATTCATCTAATTACTCGAAATAATTATTAATTCTGAAACCGCCGTCCTTCAAATATTGATTTTTCTGCATTAAACGAATATCATTAGTCATCATATCCTTTACTAAGTCTTGTAAATCGTATTCTGGAACCCATCCTAATTTATTCTTCGCTTTGCTCGCATCACCAATTAAAAGTTCTACTTCTGTAGGTCTAAAGTATTTTGGATCCACAGCTAGCACCTCTTTTCCAATTTCAATTTGAAAACGCTCATCATTGCACTTGGAGACGTATCCCTTCTCATCTACCCCTGTTCCTTTAAACTCTAGCTCAATTCCTACTTCGTTAAAAGCCATTTTTATGAAATCTTTCACCGAAGTTGTTTTCCCTGTTGCGATTACCCAATCTTCGGCTTCATCTGCCTGAAGAATCATCCACATTATACGTACATAATCTTTGGCATGTCCCCAGTCGCGTTTGGCGTCCATGTTTCCCATAAACAACTTATCCTGAAGCCCTAACGCAATTCGAGACGCAGCTCGGGTAATTTTTCTAGTTACGAAGGTTTCCCCTCTCACAGGAGACTCGTGGTTAAAAAGAATTCCGTTTGATGCAAATATCCCATAGGCTTCTCTATAATTTACCGTAGCCCAATACGCATATAATTTTGCAACAGCATAAGGACTCCTTGGGTAAAAAGGCGTAGTTTCGGTTTGAGGGACTTCTTGAACTTTTCCGTAAAGTTCTGAGGTAGAAGCTTGATAAACCTTAGTCTTATTTTCGAGTCCTAAAAACCGAATAGCTTCCAAAATTCGTAAAGATCCTATACCATCTGCATTCGCTGTATATTCAGGAATCTGAAATGATACGTGTACGTGACTCATTGCTGCCAAATTATAAATTTCGTCTGGTTCAATTTCCTTGATTAGACGAATTAAATTTGTGCTATCTGTCATATCTCCATAGTGCAAGATGAAGTTTCTATTATCGGTATGAGGATCTTGATATAAGTGATCGATTCTATCTGTATTAAACAAGGAAGAACGTCTTTTTAGACCGTGAACAGTGTATCCTTTCTTCAAAAGGAATTCACTTAAATAAGCTCCGTCCTGCCCCGTAACTCCCGTAATAAATGCTACTTTCATAGTATTCAATATAATTGTTTTATTATTTTAAAAGCTCACGATATGTGAGCGTGTATGCTTCCGCTTGTTTCTGAAAATTAAAATTTTCTTCAGCGTACTCTCTTATAATACTTCTATCATAATCGTCTCTTCGCACGTATACTTTTTTAATGGCTTCTGCCAAAGATTTTCCCGATATCTCCTCAGCCAAACAGCCATTAAAATTTTCTTTTATATGTTCGGTCATTCCACCAATCGCAAAGCTCACCACTGGAGTACCACAAGCAAAAGATTCTAGCATAACGTTTGGTAAATTATCCTCTCTGCTTGGCATAACAAATACATCCGACATAGCATAGCAGGCTGCCATTTCGGCGAATGTCGATATACGGCCCAAAGGTACTATTTTTAAGCCTTTATTATTATTTTTTATTTCCCCTTCACCAACAGTTAGAATCGTCATTGGCATTTTATCAAGAAAGGGTAATGCGTCTAGCAAAAGATCAAAACCTTTCCTTCGATTATCCAACTTATCTGAAATAAAAAGCAAGACAAAGTCATCTATTCCTATACCTCTTTGTTTCCGAAGTGCTTCCGAATCTTGAATACTAAGTGTTCCAAAGTCTATTGCGTTGGGAATACATTTCCTAATTCTTAAATATTCAAAAACCTTACTGTTTTCGGCTTCTTTCAACACCCATTCAGAGGGTGCAATAATTGCTCCTTTCTTAATTTTTGCAATGCTTGATGCCTTTATTTTTTTAACCATGGAATTCAATTCGGGTACAAACTTTACATTATTCTTGTCATCATTACGATAGTGAAATAATCCTAAAAAAGGATTCAAATCGTGTAACGTCCATACAATGGGTTTTCTGAACTGATTGAAAAACGAATGATAATCTAGAATAACACTTACCATGTGCAAATTAACCATTGATGAATCCTTCATCAATGGATGCGTGTGCAAATCGAAATTGGAAAAAGGTAAGGACAGCATCTCATAGCTAAACTGCCTTTCGTTTCCCTTGATTTTGTTTTGCATTTTTTGTGCTTCCGAAGGCAAAATCAATGAACGTAGCTTTCTAATAACCTTTTTAACCAACGGCATTTTTTTATATTTAAAAAAAGGATCATCTACAACTTCGCCGTTAAAATTAATTGTTAGATCTGTTGATAGAAAGCCAGAGGAGATACCTCTGCTTCGAAGGGCATTGTGCAATCTGAGTGCCGCTATTCCTGCTCCTCCTTTACTAGATGTGGTGACTTGAAGTACTTTCACTTTTTGGATCTACCTATTTGTTGATGGTATAATTGTCTGGAAAAACCTCTAAAGTAACGAATAAAATACTGCTTTGAATAGCCGTGAAAAAAATAATCATTTAGCACGGTTATTAGCTTGTTCATTAGGCTTCCTTCTTTTTTTTCTTTGCGACCCCAAGAGTGGTCCCACAAATGGACAGCATAAGTCGTATCGCTTATATGGTTTCTATAATCGTTCAATCGATCTTGATAGGACAGTGGGTAGAAAACCTCTGGGGCAAATATTCTTTCATTCTCTAAAATCGTAGAATCGTTTATCAAATCTTTAAACGTATGCGTGATCACTGGCAACGAAAATTCATTAAACTCAGATGTCCTATAGAAATTGGCCATTTCCAGCATAAACCGATGTCCTTTTTTTGCTCCAAAAAAACCATACGCCGCTCGTCCATCAACTTCATAACCAGTGAAAAAATCCAAGGATAGTAGTTTTTCTGATATAGGTTTTAAAAGAAGCATATCAGTATCAAAATAAACTCCACCATGTTGAGTCAAGGCTTGTACCCTTATGCAATCTGAAGCAAAGGCGTATTTTTTCTTTCTCAAGGCGTTTTCGTAAAATTTATTTTGATAAGCCTGAGTATTGGATTCTGTCCATTCCTTTATTTCAAAATCGGGGCAGTGTTCTTTCCAACTCGTAATACACCTTTGGGCGATCTCACTTTTCTCAAGTGGTCCAAACCAACAATAATGTATAATCTTTGGGATCATAGATTTAAATATGCTTGTTTCTCTAATTAGTTACTTTTGATCTGAAAAGTCTTTTCAAAGTCCTTATCACTTTTGCACTCAACTTCCTTTCACCTTGGATTTTTTTAGACTGTCTCTCTTTTAATTCTTTATATTCTGAAGGAAAATATTTTTCTAAAACCTTTTCTCGCTCTTCAGTAATCTTTGCTTTGTTCTTGGGGTCATTGGACATTCCTTGCAGATCAAAATTTGAAATCACCATCTCCAAATGTTTGTATGATGCTTCAGCTTTACAAATAGCATATATAAAAAATTCCCAGTCTGAAACTATGCTATAATCCTCAGAATAATAAAAGTATTTATCAAACAACTCCTTCTTGATGAACGATCCAGGGTGAGGTAATGAACGCTCCAAAAAATAATGAAAATGTAGTTCTTTAGGATATTCCTGTAACATTTCCTTACCGCAATGAGTGAACATTAAATTCCCAAAATAGATCTCCACATTCCCGACAATCTTCTTATTTGCTTCCCACAGAATTTGAGAATCACGAAACGTATCTCCGCTATTCAAAAATAACACATACGTTCCTGTAGCCATTTCTATCCCACGATTCATTGCCTGATAAACACCACTATCAGCCTTTATTAGCCATTGAGAAATGTGATCCTTGTATTCATCAATTATCGCTCTACTTCCATCACTTGAATCCCCATCAACAACTATAAATTCGAATTCAGTTAAACTTTGGCTAAGGACACTCTTGATAGTAGACTTTAAGCCCTCGGCATTGTTATAGTTAACTGTAATGACGGAAATTTTTGGCATGAAACTAGGGTTCCTTTTGTTATTAATTTTATCTTTCAGAAAAATATCGTGCTGGTTAAAATCAATATGTAAATATAAGTTTTTACCAGAGAAATAATCTTACGTATGATATTGCTTCAAAACTATTTTTAGAAATGATTTCAAAGGAGAAGAAATTTATATTTATTCATAATTTCAAAACAGGTGGAACGAGCATTGAGAAGAAACTGGGGCATTTTGATGTTTTGGAACGCGATGTTCAGGATCATCGTAGCATTCGCGAAATAGAAGCGCTAACAAATAGAGCATATTTTTTTAGAAAAAGTCTCTACGCTTTAAAAATTGGAAAACCTAAGTCCTCTTTGAAAAACCTTCAGGGTTCTCTGTTCCCAGAACTTACCAAAGCTCAATATGCGGCATATTACAAATTCTCATTTGTGCGAAACACTTGGGCACGAATGTATTCTTGGTATGCTAACATTATGAAGGACGATGTACTAAGAAAATCTTATAAAATTGAAGGTTCAAATTACACCTACGAACAATTTCTAAAGGAGAAAATAAATCACGAGACCTTCTCTCAACTATATTTTGTTTGCGATATTAACGGAAATGTACCTATGGATTTTATAGGTCGTTTTGAAAACCTGCAAGAAGATTTCAATATTGTTTGTGAGCATTTGGAAATTGAAGACCCAACCCTTCCGAAGTTATTAATTCGAAAATATAGCCACTATACGGATAACTATACACCAGAAACCAAAGAGCTTATTTATAAGCTATATAAAGATGAAATCGATTATTTTGGGTTTGAATATGGAGAGTAGCTACAAAAATCAACTAAACCAAAGGAAAATGAAATTAAAAAAGAGGGCGAGAAAAATTGCATCTAAGTATTATCATATGTTGAAGAAACTCACGTACAGCGATAATGATGTCTTTTTGATTTATTCGATGGGAAAAGTTGGATCTTCTAGTATTTATACCTCTCTTAAAAATCAGAAACGATATTCCGATATATATCATGTTCATTTTCTTTCCAACAATTGGCTTGATAAAATTCTTCCCGAGCTGCATGAAAGTTTTCATTCAAACATAAAATTAGGTTACGACATTCTAAATTTTATCGAAAAGCATCCTCAGAAAAAATTACGAATTATCACCCTAGTCCGGGAACCAGTAATGCGTGGGATTTCGGATTTATTTCAGAACTGGAGGCATTTATACGACGATATTGAAGAAATAGATAATACTAAATTAAAAGAGCGAGTCGAAAATATCAAACATGATTATACACTAAACTGGTTTGACACAGAGTTTTTAGAATATTTAAATGTTGATATTTATAGCTTACCATTTGACAAAGAAAAAGGCTATGCCATTTATGATTATGATCGATTTGATATTCTATTAATAAAATTGGAGGCGCTTAACGAAATTGGAGCCAGTGCCATGGCCAAATTTCTTGCCGAAGAGTTTAAATTATCAAAAGCGAATACAAGTGCTTTGAAAAAAACAAATGAAAAGTATAATTTCCTTAAGAAAAATGTGAAAATGGATGATACCAAGTTGACAAATCTTTATGCATCTAAATATGTTCAGCACTTTTATTCAGAGAATGAAATTGAAGGATTTAAAAAAACTTGGTCAAAAAAGAATTAACAGGACAGGAAATACTAAAATTTAGTAGCCAGCTTACTTATTAGTAGACTTATTCGCTTTAGTGCTCTATTTATGAAAGAACCTCTTTGGTGAATTGGTGGCCCTAGTGGTTTTACTTTATAAGCAATCTCTATTTTACGATAGCCCTGATAGTTGTTTTCAGCTAGAATCTTCTTATAGCCATCATACAATTCTTTTAGTTTTGGAAAATCATTAAAAGTATGCCGATTATACTCTCTCGAAATGTCCGTTTCAGTATTGGATAGTTTACTGAAATGATAAAAAACGAGATGGGTTCCATCATTTAACTGCACCTTATCTCCATCGATTGAAACAATACTCCTTTCATGAAGGTTCCAAGGTGCCATATTATAATTGTGAGTCTTTAACACCTCAATCTGAGAATAATATATAGGTGCCAAGGCCATCCATAACTGATCCACAAAGTATCCTAAATTAGGCCAGTTGTATCCAAATTTCAAAGTTCTTTCTTCCCACCAATCTAGCATTTTAAGAGATTGTTCATTTTTGGTATTTAGTCCAATAAATCCAAGGTTATAAATTCCAAAATTTAAAAAAATATTCTCATCTGGCAACTTTCCATCCCTTGGAATTGGAGATAATATATGTGGTGTTAAGGCCGCCGTCTTTATTTTTAAAAGCTCGTTAACTGATTTTAAAGAATCATAAAAATAGAGATCAGGATCCAAATAATAAACCACAGTTGCACCTGAATTAAGCTTAATAATATGCTTAAAAACGCTCGGTTTCACAGCAGTATTGAACTCAATAATGTTATATCTTGAAATTAGTTCAGCCACATCCAAACCAGAAATTTCTTGAACAGGAAGTATTTGAGCAGGTTGAAAAATACTGTAATCAACCAGATTAGACTTCTTATCAACAAGAACAATATAGAACTTAAAATATTGATTGTGCCGAAGGAACGACTCCTTCAATGCATTTGCTTGTCCTAAATAATTATTAGAGCAAATAGTAAAGGCAAATTTCGTGGTGATGCTCATAGATTAGACTAGCTTATTTTTTTTATAAAACGCTTCCTAAGTTTTTCGCATTTATACCGAAAAGGGTGACGCACTTGTTGTTTTCTTAACACCTCTCCGTAAAGATCAAATTTAGGGTTATTTAACCAAGGATGAAACAAACTAATATTGAAATATAATTTCACATTGTCAATGAAATCATCAAAAATGCTCTTGTCGTTACTATTCGTCGAAAAACCACCAGCAGCGAAACTTGCGATTACCAATGGAATATATTCAAAACTTCCCTTAGCCCAACATCGAAGATTAAAATCCCAATCTGAACTTTTTTTATATTTCATATTAAAATCCCCAACCTTATTTTTTACAAATTCTTTATTGTAGAACATTGCCTGATGACAAATGTTTTGATTTAACAATTTTCCAATATTAAATTCACCGGCATAGATGTCTCCATCCTTTGCCCAACCAGTATTCCCAACCACCTTAACATCACCATAGACTATATTAGCCTCAGTCGTTTCTGCGGTTTTTGAAACCAGTTCCAAAACGTTATTCTCATAAAAAGTATCATCACTTCCCATAAAGAAAATCCATTCTCCAGTAGCAAGATTCATAGCCTTATTCATAGCATCATAAATTCCTTCATCCTTTTCTGAAACAATATTAATTCTAGGAAGTTGTTCCTTATAACTTTCTGCAATTTCTAAGGTATTATCTGTCGACATTCCATCCATTATGACTACCTCAACTCCATCGAAAGTTTGATTTGAAATACTTGCAAGTGATTTTTCCAAGGTTCCCCCTGAATTATATGTTGGTATAATAATCGAAAATCTGGTCATTTGTCAATCCAAATAATGGTTTTAGTATTGATGGCCCTAAATAACTTGGTGATTTTTAACTTAATTTTGAACATCCAACTTTGATTTTCTAAATGACTCTTCACAATACTACCTGCTTCAAAAAGGTATTTATTTCCATCTCCCGATTTTTGTCCCTTTCTTTTTCTAAAAGCCGCAAGTTGCTTTTTAGTGCAATACAACTCTTCATATTTAAAAAACCGAAGCCAAAGCTCGAAATCTGATGCCATTGAGTACTGCAAACTTAAATAGCTACCCGTTTTTTTCCAAAGTTCACGTGTCCAAAAGGTAGATTCCTGTTGTATAAATGAAAAATCCTTTTCATATCTTTTTAAATAAAAATGATATTTAGAAGCGACAGGATCTCTTTGGTAGAGCAACCTTCCATCCTCGTCAATTACAGAAGGATATCCTTGTAACCACTGTAATTTTTCATTTTTTATAAATTGTGTGGCTACATAATGCAATGCGCCTTCCCAAAGTACATCATCTGAATTAATCCAACACATAATTACTCCACTTGATAAGGCGAATCCTTTATTTATAGCATGGTACATTCCTTCATCAGGTTCGCTAACCCAATAGTGCAAATGGGTATCATATTTTTTTATAATATCTACGGAATGATCATTGCTACTTCCATCAATAACGATATACTCTAATGAAGGATAATTCTGTTCCAAAACCGAAAGAATAGTCCTTTCAATAAAATCTCCTTGATTAAAATTAGGAGTAACAACAGTAATTTTTGGATACTTTTTAGACTCCATTTTTGATATTAATAACGTATGCTAAGCCAAACAACGATCACAAAAAAGTGGTACTCGAAAAAGCTTTGTTCGTGGAAGGAATAAAAAAAGTGTCCATTTGCCAAAAAGCTTTATCTTGCTTGCGCAGTAAAAAGTCAACATTCTCAATAGGAGAAAAGCCAAGTTTTTCCATATACTCACACATTTCCCAATAGCGTAGACTATCGTTTGTCAATTTGAAATTATAGGTTTCAATAATTATTAATTCTGCATTACGCATTATGGCATTGGCTCCTTCCAATATTGGTATCTCAAAACCGTGAGTATCCAATTTCAACAAATACGGCCCTTTTAAATTACGTTTATTAATTTCATTGTCTAAACTAATGACAGGAACTTCGATACAATTTTCTTCAAGGGGAGTTTCAGACGCCAAACCACCAAATAGATCTGCTTCATTAAAATATATATTACCTTCAGTTCTACCTGCAGCCGCAAGTATAAAATCGACCTTTGGATTGTCATTCTTGAAATTTTCAAGTGCTGATCTATGTCCTTCTTGCGCTTCAATCATGAGGTAATTCACTTCAGGAAAAAATTTCATACAATCTTTGGACCATCTGCCGTCCGAAGCACCAACATCTATAACCGTGTCTATCTTCAACCCTCGATCCTTGCAACGTATTAGAGCAGCTTGTATGGTCATTGGGTTTTGATACTTGGGGTACGATTCGGCTCCCTTTTTTTGAAGTTTGTATCCCAAGGTATTGAACCCTTTTTTTATTATTCTTTTTATCATGTTTCCTCTTTAAAGATGTTTCATTATACCCGAACCAAAGATCTTTTAGAACTTTTTTTCAAGCACATTGAATTTAGGGTTTAAATTAAGAAATAAATTTTCCAAAATCTTTATAGATTCATCGCTTTTAAATTTTGATTTATCTTTTTCTAAAGTTGCGCTTTCCAATAAACGAAATCTGCTTTCAGGATTCATGATCTGTATTAAGGCATTTTCAATGGAGTCCGCATCATTTGGGTCAAAATAAATAGCTCCTTCCCCTAACTGTTCTCTATGTCCTTCAAAATCTGAACACAATACTGGGCAATCCAATGCTCTTGCCTCTAATGGGGGCATGTTGGTAGGCCCTAATAATGTGGGCATAACCAGTGCTATTGTATTCTTATATAAACTAAAAAGCGCCTCATTGGAAATAAATCCAAGATAGTTTATTTGATCGATTATCTCAAGGTTCCTTGCTTCCTCAAGTACTTCTTCAAGACACCCTTTATCACTACCACTAAATACCAAAGACACATGTGGGAATTTTTTCAAAAAAGAGCTAAATCCAATTATTAAATTTTGATGGTTTTTATGTTCCCAAAATTGAGCTGGATAAAAAAAATAACTATCTTTTTTTAATTCAAACTGATTCAGTATAGTGATCTGGTCACCAGGGCTAACGTCCAAATCAATAATATTTCCTGGAAACATTGGTAATACGTCTATCTTATTACTCTCTATGTTCAGGTACTTAATAAGTTCGGCCTTTCCTGCTTCCGACTCAGCAAAAATTGCTTTCGCATTTTTAATTGTGTGATTATACCATTTCCTTCTCTTATCCAGCTGAAATGCACTTGAGACCTCAGGGAAAGGTGGCAAAGTTAGATGTCCAAGGTCCCAATTTGTCGCAATAAATGGAAAATTAGGAATGTTTTGCTCCATTTGACCTACGTAATATATTATGTCAACTGTTGCCTTCGTAAGTTGCTTATATATTGCGTTGTTAATTCGTTCATTCTTTTTACTGTTAATTCGATTGGTTATATTTCGGAATACATAAAACTTTTGAATAATTGACGTAAATAAATTCTGTAGATACAGCCCTTCATTTAATTTTCTTGTCAAAACAATCGATTCTTTGTTGCTTGGAAAGTTCAATGGTTCAAAACTAACAAAGCATACCTCTAGCTCTTTAGTAAACTCTTTTTGATCGATGAGTTCGATAAGCTTGGAAGTATACGAAAACCCGCCTCCTACATAGGGACTAATATCCTTATTAATCCAAACTCCAATTTTCATGTTTATATTTTTTTGCGATTGCTACACCATTCCAAGAACTCATTCCTGGTGCATCAAAACTTAGCCAATGATAAAATCCAATCAGCTTGAATTGAGATTGTTGTAAATAATTTTCTATTTCAGGTCTAAACAAATAGCGCATAGAATGCTTTTCATCAATTGTTTCGGAGGATTTTGTGACCTTATTTACTATTTCAATGTTGTAGTTAACATCTACCACATTAAGTTCATTATGCATTACTGGAGTGGCAGACCGCTTTACTTTAATTTCTTCATTTTCCAACTCTTTAACTCGTGACGTTGGCAGATCGGTCAAAACTCCAGGGCCATACCAAAAATCGAAGATAAAAAGGCCATCTTTATCTAAATGAGCCGCAGCTGTTTTGAAGGAGTTAAGTAAGGCGTTGTTTGAATTTTGATAACTAATAACGTGAAAGAGCGAGGTCACAACCTCATATTTCTTATCTATTCTGAAATCATTAATGTTTCCTGTAAAAAATCTAAGTTTAGAATTGGACGAATAATTTTCTTTAGCTTCGGCGATCATTTGTTCTGAAAGATCTACACCATCAACGATATATCCTCTTTCAGAAAATAAATCGGCATGTATCCCTGTTCCACATCCTAAATCCAATAATGCAGAGGCCTTATCTTGGGAAAAACTACTAATAATTTTATCAATGTACTCTACCTCACCTGTATAGTCCTTATCCTTGTATAGTAAATTGTAATACTTGGCGTATAAATTAAATTTATCCATTATTTACTGATTCCAATAACCTTTGAGAAACTTCATCAATTTGGTCATTTGTTAGTCCTAATCCCGAAGGGATGTAAAATCCATTTCGCGCCATTTTCTCTGCAACGGGATAAGGTTCATTACCAAACAATCCCATTTTAAGAAATACTGGTTGCTCATGCATACACCAAAAGAACGGCCTTGTACCAATTTTTAGATTTCCTAAATCCTTCTGAATTTTTTGTGCAAGCTCTTCAGATTCGGCAACTAGACCATACACCCAATAAATATTTTCGGCATAGTCTGTTTGTCTCCACGGAAGTTGCAACTTTTGAATTCCCGTAAGATTGGAATTATACCGCGCCCCTATTTCTCTTTTTCTTGATACAATAGTTTCGACCTGTTCTAACTGCGCAACGCCCAGTGCAGCCTGCATGTTTGTCATTCTATAATTCCATCCAATTTCAGAATGAACAAACCTTCTGCCAGGCTGAAAACATAAATTTTTAAGATATTGGCAGCGTTCTGCCAGAGCATCATCATCTGTTAAGATCATTCCACCTTCACCTGTTGTGATATGTTTATTGGGATAAAAGCTAAAAATACTTATATCTCCAAACGAACCACATTTTTTCCCATTATACTCTTGACCGTGCATTTCTGCCGCATCTTCTACTATTTTTAGATCATATCTTTTTGCCAACTCCAAAATTGGGTTCATATCTACTGGCAGACCATAAATATGGACGATTACAATAGCCCTAGTTTTAGAAGAAATCCGTGCCTCAATTTGATTTACATCCATATTCCATGTTTGCTCATCAGAATCAACGAGCACTGGGGTTAGACCTTCATTTACCAATGATTGAACTGGAGAAATAATCGTAAAGGTTGGAACAATAACTTCACTACCCTTTTCCAAATTTAGCGCCCTTAATGCGACGTCTAAAGCCGCAGATCCATTACAAACTGCAATACCATGCTTTCTTCCAATATAAGTCGAGAACTCCGACTCAAAACGCTTCACAAAAGACCCTTCAGAGGAAATCCAACCTGTATCAATACATTCATTGAGGTATTTCTTTTCGTTTCCACTGAAGTGAGGGGTATTTACAGGAATCATTTTAAATCAATATGTTTAGAATCAATCGGGTCAAATCTAGTCTTGTCCCTATCACCAGAATAAGGACCTTGTTTTACCTCGATCATTTCGCTTTCTTCAAGCATGTAAAATCCATGACCTCCAGAAGCGAGCAGAATAACATCACCTTTGGTAATTTCTCTACTTTCCAAATAGTTTTTATCATCATCATAAAAATCGACTCTTACTTTTCCAGATTTCATAAACAACACTTCTTGTGTCCATACTACCTCCCTTTTAACAGGATTGTGAACATGAGGTTCGATTACGTAATCCTTAGGGCGTTTCATATACCCCAATTGCTGAGAAAAATCATTTGGTGTGAAAAAATCTATTCCATCTTTTTGATAAGAAACTCTAACAATGATTGCCAACAATTTTTCTTCGAATTTTATTTCTTCTATCATTTTCTCAGTAAAAATTTTAACTTCCTATAGAGTCTCTTTTTGTTTAATGCTAAAATACTCAAATTTTCTTCCTTTTGTGCCAGTATATCAAAACTAAGATTAAAATAGGTTCGCTTTTTTGGATGTATCTTTTTTACCTCAGCAATAATATTTTCGATCTCAATAGAGGAATAAATTCCATCTCCCCCTATTAGCCTTTTTAAATAGTCCAGCACAAGTTTTTTTTCTTGAGTGGTTTTCAAAGAGCTTTTCCAAGTGTCGAGATACTTTCTTACCGGCTTGTCATGGTCTTTTAAGCTCTTAGTATCAATGGATCCCGAATTAATAAATTCTCCCTTCAACTTATATGGAGCATCAACTGGAATATCAATGTCCAGGTAATTGCTTATTTTTTTTAGTGTTGTCTCCGCAGATTGGACAACATCCTCATAACTTACAAGTACATGATTTTTATATTTTTTTGTAGCATTTTTGATTACGGTCGGCGCCAAAAAAAGATCATCCAAGCGATCGTCTTGTTTTAAAAATTCAAACGAATCTCCATAGAAATTGTAATTTAAAATTGATGTGTATACTGCTATTGGATGACGCTTCAAAAAGATATACTTCGCATTTGGAAAGAATTCATACAACTCATCAATAATATGATAATACCGAGGGGTTTTATCTAAAAAATAGTCATTCTTTCCTCTTTTATCATCATAGAGTGACAGCGCCAATTTTTTTATTTTTTCCTTAAAGTCAGCCAAACCAATTTCCTTTTGATTTAGATAACTCACAAAATTAATAGTAGCAAAGTTTGGGTTATAATTATTAGAGATATTGGTTTCCTTGTATGTATGAATTAGTGATAACATTTGCCAGGATTCTGGAGAAGACGATATAACCTGTGACGTTAACAGCAGTTGCTGCAACATGGAAGACCCCGATCTTGGCTGAGATATTAAAAATATTAGATTTTTTTCATTCATCTAAGTATTCACTTTATAACCAAACATTTCTAACAAATCCTTGGATTTTTGTATAAAATCGGTGTTCATTTCGTCAGTGAAATACTCTTCCCACTGACCGCTCAAGCCTTTACGAAAAAAGTCCACTTCCTTATTTTCAATGCTTACACCGCCTTTTTTTTGCATGTTCTTTAAGGTTTTAAATGTTGAAATATCAATTGCTAAATTCAAAACATCCAAATCAATACTATGCCCTAAAAACTTAATTACTCTCTTAAAAATAGCGCTGGTATCATTCTTTAAATCCTCGTATGCTACAATAATTATTTTTTCAGGGTGAGTTTCTTGATAATCAATTGCTGCTCTTACATGCACATCCCAGTCACCAATATCCCCAAAGGATCTCGAATTATAAAACTCTTCAAAACTTCCTTCAAAATGTTTTAAGTCTCTCAAAAAATAATAATAGGATACGAGCGCATCTCTACCATCCCGAACTATATAAATAATCTTCGGATATTCATTTTTTACAAAATGTGACTTAATAATTCGAAATCCTTTTAAATTATTTATTTGTTCTGCCGTTGATTTATGAATAGATGGAATGAAATCTTCCAAATCGGTATAATTAATCTTATTCCTATTTGGGTTCAAAAAATAATTGATCAATAGAAATCGTATCCAAGTATTTCCCGATTTCGGATAGGAAACCAGATATGTGTCAGATTTTAGCAACTTGATACCATCAATCTCGTTTTGCTTAAAAAACACAGCTCGAATTTTTCTATATACACTTGTTAAATTCAAAATGTTGAAGTTTTTACATGAACCATATTTGATCTGTACAGGATCATTAACTTTGATCAAGATATTGGTACTTTTCCAGCATTTCCCTGGAAAGATCGATAAACTTTTCTAAGGACTCATTATTTACGGTTGTATCATTTTTATATCCGTCACTTTTCCCTTCCCTAACAAAATTACCTGTATCATTCCAAGTACGATATGATTTTGCTTTTTGCCAACTATATCCTTGCTCCATTATTTTCATGTTTTCAAAACTCGTTGCTCCAATTACTTTTTCTAGCTCTAACTCTGTTCTATTAATGGATAAAAATTCACATATACGTTTCAGCTCCTTTTTTTTATTCGTTAGTAAATCTTCATATTTGATAAAAAGAATATTTGTTCCATATTTATTTTCTGTCCAACTTTTTAAGTGGTTATTCCATGTCCCAACAAAACATTCTCCTCCATTTTCATATAAAGTATTAAGAGCAACCTCGTGTTTTAGATTACTCATCATATAGTAATAGGATCGAACGGCTGCCCTACCATCCCGTAAAATATAAATAACATTTTTGAACCTTTCGTTTGGCAACTCGTGCCCCTTAAAAAAATGACGCGAGTCATATCTAAAAAACATGGGATTATTATAATATTCTGTTACACAGCTATTAACTATGGACTTAGGAATATCGGATCGTAATCCGTACATCAAATGCGCTATAATATGTTGCAACAGGGTATTTCCAGATTTAGGATATCCCATTATAAACACGTCCTCTTCATTAAAATTACCAAATCTCTCAAACCCAAATTTTTTTAACTTTTCAAGATCAGGGAGCGACGAAGGAATATTTTTTTCTTTTTTCTTAAACATATCAAAATATTTTCCAATCTATTTTTGGAGCTACAACCCCTGGTAAAACTGTTGTGTAGGTGGTCCCTGATGCCGATATTTTCTCAATATTGAAACTAAGAACTTTTGTAAGATGAAATATTTGCCTAACGCCTGGCATACCGGCCTGTAATGCAATTCTGTATGTGCCCTGATTTAGTAAATATTCAGGAATAACAACTTCATAGGAATATATTCCCGGGGTCTTTTCAGTAGCTTCAAATAAATGAGAACTAGTCGAAAAAACAATTATCTCTTTACTATTATAAAGTTTAAAGTTTAAACGCATATTATACACTGTTTGCAGTATCTCAGTCTCAATATGTAGGTGTATTCTCTGGTTGTCAATAAAAGAGCCGAGAATCTCCCCATCAGAATTTTTAGTACAAACGCTTCGTAATACAAAATCTTCGGTGCCAGGAGCATCTTCTTTTTTCCATACAACTTGTTTTTTCTCTTCGGAAAACTTGTCTTCTTTTTTAAGATAATGTTCTACGCATGCATCAACATTTCCTCCAAAAACCACGGACCCATTTTCCATGACCATAGCTCTGGTACAAAGCTGCTTTACACTTGCCATATTATGACTCACAAACAAAACTGTACGCCCTTCACCTTTAGAAATGTCTTGCATCTTCCCAATTGCCTTCTTCTGAAATTCAGCATCACCAACAGCCAACACCTCGTCAATCACTAAAATATCAGGCTCCAAATGTGCGGCCACAGCAAAAGCTAATCGAACTGTCATACCACTGCTATAGCGCTTAGTGGGCGTATCGATGTACATTTCACAACCAGAAAATTTTATAATTTCATCAATCTTGGAGGCAATCTCTGCCTTGGTCATTCCCAGAATTGCACCGTTGAGATAAATGTTTTCTCTCCCCGTAAGTTCGGGATGAAACCCTGTTCCAACTTCAAGTAGTGAGGCAATTCTACCTTTGGATTTAATCATACCCGTAGTTGGACTTGTTACTTGAGATAATAGCTTTAACAAGGTCGATTTTCCTGCTCCATTTTTTCCAATGATACCAAGTATCTCTCCTTCTTGCACTTCAAAATCAATATCTCTTAAAGCCCATACATATTCTTCACTAGCCTTAGAGCTTCGATCATTAACGGCACCTATGGTTAAATAGGGATCTTCCTTCCCTCGAATACTATGCCACCATCTATTAATATCATGCTTGAGCGTACCTGTTCCAACAAGTCCTAATCTGTACTGTTTGGAAACATTCTCTACTTTTAAAATGACACCCATGTAGGTTCTTTTTGCATTTAGAATTGTTGTCGAAAGTTAATCATAATCGCTCATTTTAACTAATTCAATTTTCAGGAATGGTTCTCTTTCAGTTTTTGTAAAAGCGATTCAGATACGGGTGTGTCAAATTTCCTAGCAAAGAAGGCATCACTCTCCAAAATAGCGTTAAAATCCATCTCGTCCAAAACCCCAGGATTGCTCCCATGCTTTTCTTCCCAAAGAATGAATCTTAGATTATTCGAAATAGCACGATCCTTCAATTCAGAATTCATAACTACGGTTTGCATGTAAATCTCCTCGGCACAAAACGTATGTTTTAAGCGCTTCAACAAAGAAGGATTCTTTCCATTGTAATCATTAATATAATTAGTAGTTGTCCTACTCAAACTCCAATAAGTAGAACCTCCATATAGTGTCGGAAGCTTTTTAGACAACCTTCGTTTTAAACCAAATTTCTTCTGAATGTTAAGTACTTTCAGAATGGTGGAAATAGATTTCTTAGCATCTAAGGCATCATATAAATTATAATATTCTATACGATCCATTCCTCCCTGATTCCAACAAGCTGCGGGCATAGTAAAATGCTCAAGAAAATCCTTCTCTTTATTCTTATTAAAAAATTCCTTAAACGCCTCCTTGCTTTTGATGGGAAAATCTTGCCCAGTGATCAAATGGAAGTATTGTATGTTTTTATCTTTTAAGGCTTCAGAAATCAAAAAAAGTATACAGCGAAGATGATTCCGTCCACCCCAATTCACTTTGTATTTTTGACCCACTAGGACTACATTTGACAACCCTTCAAGTTTTGTTAAATCGGAAGCCAATGCGCCACCTTTCTTGTCGATATGGATATAAACCGAAAAGTCTTCGTCAAAGAACTTTGCAATTTCCGAAAGTTGATCGAAATTTTTAAAAGCAGTTATGAGTATTGCTTGTTTCATTTAAATAGCCTTTTAAATGAAACTAACATACGACCTAGCTTTGGGTATTTCAATAGGAAGTACTTGCCTCCGTTAGGATGAAATAGAAATAAGAACCTTGCTTTAATAGCATCTAATATTCCACGTTTGTCTTCGAACGAATAGTTAAGGTATTCAATATCCTTAGCATAGATTTTATTAACTATTCTTTTTCTAGTAGCTGTAAAGAACAAGGAGTAATGTTGAAATCGCTTCTTATTCACATTCTCTTGCTTTTTAAATGCTTCGGAAGGAATTGATAATTCGTTAGCTAATTCAGAAAGCCCATCCTTAATGTTCTCAAATCGGATAATTTTATCATAGACAATTTCCAAACCATCCACATTGAAATAATCCCTTTGGGCGTACAAATGATCTGAAATATTATGGTCTTTTTCTTTCGACAACGACTCTTTGAACTTTCCAACACCCTCCAAGAAGTTAACAAAACTGTCGTATAAACCTTCATTGGCAATCGACCACAAATAATCTGAATACGCCCGATCCCAAGGATTTCTAATAATTACAAATTTGTAATACGAATCCCAAGTTTCTCTATCAATATAACCGAAATTCAATAATTCTTGTGGAGTAGCATGTTGCAAGTACAATCGGTTTTCGGGACACCAACCATAGAGCATTTCATAATTAAGTTCTCTGTTTTTCAATCCTAAACCTTTTTCAATGGAGGTTCCTGCACATTTCGATATATGAATAAAAATACATTTATGTTCGTGCGAGATCATATTTGAGTAAGGCTTTACACTGTATCGATGAAAGTTTTTTCTGTTCTATTAAAAAGTATAAGACCAATAAAAAAGATTCCAATCCCAATTGCTGCAGTTATCCCAAGTGTCGACCAGTTAAATGGAGTATCGGAAACACCAAAAAGTATATACCTAAACCCTTCAATAATTTGTGTCAATGGATTGTATTCAACAATCCAAGAATACTCGGGTTGCTTTTCTTTTATGGCGCTAAGTGGATAGGGCACTGCAGAAAGATACATGAGCAGTTGAGTTGCGAACCCCAATAAAATTGAAAGATCTCGATACTTAGTTGTAAAAGTCGAAATGACCATTCCGAAACCCAATCCGTATATAGCTAAAAGGAATATATATACGGGTATTAATAAGATTAAAACAGAAGGTGTTATATCGTGTCCCAAATAGACATAATAGCAGTAAAAACCCGTCAATATCAGCAACTGTATTCCGAATTTAAATAAATTGGAAATTACCTTCGACAATGGAACAATAAACCTCGGAAAGTAAACTTTTCCAAAGATCCCCGCATTGGACCTAAAAGTATTTGAAGTTCCCGTAAGACAAACTTTAAAATAGTTCCAAGCAGTAATTCCAGATAAGTTAAAAAGGAAGGCAGGTACAAGACCTGTATCAATATTCGCTATATTATTGAAGACGAGCGTGAACACCACCGAAGTAAATAATGGTTGAATAAAAAACCACAATGGCCCTAGAACCGTTTGCTTATAAACAGTTACGATATCCCGTTTTACAAATAAAAAAAGCAAGTCGCGATAGCGCCAAATCTCCTTAAAATTAAGATCAATTAACTTCTTTTTAGAAGATATTTCATATAACCACTTATCTTCTTCCAAACGCTTTACGAATTAAAATTTTCCCAAGTTATCTTCATCCCATCTTCAACAGAGAATAAGGGATCGTATCCTATCAATTCTCTGGCTTTATCAATATTTGCCAAAGAATCTCGAACATCACCTCTGCGAGGGGGTCCATAATTAGCTTCAATCTCTTTTTCCGAAATCTCCTTGAGACTGTTCCACAAGGTGTTTAAACTAATGCGCTTTCCGTAAGCAATGTTAAAAACTTCATTTATTGCAGTTTCTTTCGCAAAAAATGATCTTACGTTAGCCTGCACTGCATTTTCCACATAAGTAAAATCCCTTGTTTGATCTCCATCCCCGTTCATTGTAGGAGATTCATTATCGAGCAATGCTTGCATAAACAGCGGAATCACTGCCGCATAAGCACCGTTTGGGCTTTGCTTGGGTCCAAAAACATTAAAATAGCGCAAACCAATGGTCTCTATGCCATAGGTTTTATTAAATACATCTGCGTACAGCTCATTTACCAATTTGGTTACCGCATAAGGGGATAATGGCTTGCCAATTATATCTTCTACCTTTGGCAGTGATGCACTATCTCCATAAGTAGAGCTAGATGCGGCATACACCAATCGTTTGACATTCGAAGTCTCTTTTTGAGCAACAAGCATATTCAAAAAACCAGAGACATTTACCTCATTTGAAGTAATAGGGTCGTTAATAGATCTAGGAACAGAACCCAAAGCCGCTTGGTGGGAAACATAGTCTATATCTTTCATCGCATTCTTGCAAGTTGCAAGATCTCGAATATCTCCTTCCATAAACTCAAATGAAGGGTGATCCCTAAAAGCCGAAAGATTAGCTATAGAGCCAGTAGCGAGGTTATCTAGCACTCTTACTTTTTTAGCTCCATATTTCAAGAGATAACCAACAAGGTTAGATCCTATAAAACCCGCTCCTCCTGTTACTAGGAAGCCATATTCTGAAAGGTCTTTGGTATGATAGGGTGTTTTAAACATTATAGTCTGCCATCAGTTTCTTCTTTCGGAAAGAAGGATTTTACATCAAAAATTACGGATTTATCAGCACAATATTTTTTTGCGTCAAACCCATTAAACTTGTTATGAGCTACGGTTAAGATAACGGCATCATAATTACTTTTTAACTGAGAATCTTCAGAAAGCAATGACACCCCAAATTCTTTCTTCACTTCCTCGGTATTTGCCCAAGGATCAAACACATCAACATTAAGGTTAAACTTCTGCAATTCATTAATAACATCAATAACCTTACTATTACGAATATCTGGACAATTCTCCTTAAATGTAACTCCCATTACAAGAACATTTCCATTCTTAACACGGACATCCTTTTGAATCATTAGTTTAAGCACCTCATGAGCGACATAACCACCCATAGTGTCATTCATACGTCGTCCTGCGAGAATAATTTCCGGATTATAGCCTTCTTCAATGGCTTTTTGAGCAAGATAGTAAGGGTCTACTCCAATACAATGGCCACCTACCAAACCCGGTGAAAACTTTAAGAAATTCCACTTTGTCCCAGCAGCTTCAAGCACATCTTGTGTATTAATATCGAGAAGACGAAATATTTTTGACAATTCGTTTACAAAAGCAATATTAATATCACGCTGAGAATTCTCAATTACCTTAGCCGCTTCGGCAACCTTAATGGTTGGTGCCAAATGTGTTCCTGCAGTAATAATAGAAGCATACAAATCATCAATGTAACGAGCAGATTCTGGAGTTGAGCCTGAAGTAACTTTCAGAATTTTAGTTACAGTATGTTCTTTATCACCAGGGTTAATTCTTTCAGGGGAGTAACCTGCATAAAAGTCTTTGTTAAATTCCATTCCAGATATTTCTTCCAGTATAGGAACACAGATATCTTCAGTAACACCAGGATATACCGTCGATTCGTAAATAACCACATCACCTTTCTTCAATACTTTACCCACTGTTTCGCTAGCCTTTTCAAGAGGGATTAGCACCGGTTGGTTGTATTTGTTTGTGGGTGTAGGAACCGTTACTATAAACACTGTTGCCTCTTTTAATCGGTCCGCATCTTCACTAATAGTAAGTCCCTTAGTATCGGTAACATTCAATACAATTTTAAGCTCCTCACTTGAAACTTCCAAAGTATGGTCCTTTCCATTATTGAGTTCTACTACTCGTTGGGAGTTAATATCAAAACCGATCACGGTATATTTTTCTGCAAAAGCAACAGCCAGTGGTAAACCTACATATCCTAAACCAATAATGGCAATAGTTGGATTTTCTTTCATCTAATTTAATTTACTAAGGAAGCAAACATATAGCCAATGTCTTTTTGTAAACTCCAATTTTTAAGATATTCTATATTAATTTTTACTTTATCGGGCCATATAACGTTATCGTTATATCTATTTGGATGTTCTTGTTGCAACAACAAGTTATCCTCATTTTTATATTTAAGTGTCGCGGGACCTGTTATTCCCGGTTTTAGAGACAAAATAATTCTATCTTTTCCTTTCAGGCAATCAGCATAACCCTTAACATCAGGTCTAGGACCTACAAGACTCATATCTCCTTTCATTACATTGAACAACTGAGGAAACTCATCCAGTTTAGTGCGGCGTAGCCAACCTCCAAACCTTGTTTCACTTCTCTTCATCGCGAAAAGGTCTTTGTGATCTTCATTCTTTAATGAACGTATCTTATATAATTTGAACGATCTCCCGTATTGGCCAATTCGACTCTGTACAAACAGACCTTTTTTAGCCGTACTAATGGTTGCAAGAATAAGCAGCAAAATTAAGGGAATTATCACAATTACCAGCAATACTATTGAAATAGATATATCTAAAAGACGTTTTATAATTCGCTGGTTTCTTGTAAGCATTGTTCAAACAAAATATCGTTGTCAAAAATCATACGATTCTTGGCTATTTTAATCTAAAAAGGCTCTTTATTCTACTTAAAAAAGAAGGTTTCTTTTCGTCATCGTGATAGCCATTTGCATAGGCTCCATAACCATAACCATAACCATATTTAGCCTTGTCCTCAAAAAAATTGAGTACAAAACTTAAGTTAGTAACCTCACCTTTCTTATATTTCTGATTGATCAAGGAGAACATCCCTTTCTTTGTATAATTTTGTCGAACCATATAAATTGTGGCGTCGGCAAATTTAATAAGCTCTAAAGAATCCGCTACGAGTCCCAAAGGTGGGGAATCTAAAATAATGTAGTCATACCGAAGTTTTAACTCTTCAATCATAGCCTCCATGCGCTCACCCATTAATAATTCTGAAGGATTAGGAGGAATTGGCCCAGAGGTAATAACATCCAAATGTTGTACCTGCGTCTTCTGAATAATTCCGTCTAAGTCTGTATCATTTATTAGATAGTTTACAACACCTATGCTATTATTAATGTCAAAATCTCCAAAAATCTTTGGCTTTCTAAGGTCAAGTCCTAATAAAATGGTTTTCTTTTCGCTCAATGCAAACACTGATGCTATATTTATAGAACAAAAAGTTTTACCCTCACCACTTACCGATGACGTAACCAAAACGGTTTTCGTGCCTTCGATTCCTTGCTTTTTATAAATAAACTGAAGACTAGAACGAACGGCTCTAAATGCTTCGGCAACCGATGACTTTGATTTGTTCAACACCGTAAGATTACTGTCCATAGAACTCTTTCCAATTACACCTAATATTGGAATTTTAGAAAGTCGTTCAATATCAGCGATCGTATGTACCTTAGTGTCAAAAAATACTTTTATGAATACAAATAGAAATGGAAATAAAAAACCAAACAAGGCCGCCATGACATAATTGAGTTGCGTATTTGGTCCAACCTGACCACCACCAGTGTCTTTTGCAGAATCAATAATCAGCACATCACTAACATTTGCTGCCTTCACCAAACCGGCTTCGCTAAGCTTTGAAAGAAAAAGATTGTAGGTCCCTTGACTTAATTTATAGCGTCTTTCTATTTTTAGCAATTCCTGTTGCTCTTTCGGAAGTTTTAAAATATCCGCTTCGTAACGCTTAATATCTCTATTAATACTAGCCAAATCTTGGTTTTTCAATCCTTTTGAAGATCTAATATTCTCAAGAAGCACCTCCTTTATCGCATCGATACGACGATCAATATCTGCAAAAACAGGCGCTCCATCTTTATAGGAATATTGTAATTTATTTCGCCGTTCAGCAAGAGCCAATATACTCGAAACACTGGATGCTATACTACTTTCCTTAATTCCAGCCACTGAAGGTGCTGGCACATCTCTATAATCAGTCTTATCAATAAGATAGTCTTCCAAGACATTAAAATAATTCAACTCTCTATCTATCCCTTCCTTCCGTATATCCAACGAGTTTAATTTGGAATTTATCTCCTGCCCTTCAACCGCTAAATCGAAGATTGCGTTATTATTTTTAAATCTATTTAACTCCTCTTCTACACCTTGTAGTTCATCAGATTTCTCAGCAAGACTACTATCAATAAATCGAATGGTTTTTGTCGCAAAAAGATTCTTTCGCTCTAACATGTCTTCGCTCAAAACCTGAACGGACGTATTGAGGTAATCAACCAACTTATACTTATTAACACCATTAAGTTTCAACTCCAATACAGAAGAACCTTTACTTTCTGGTTGAATATTAATATTTAAATAATTCTTAACAATATTGTCAAAATTTATAAACCTCAAATAATAGGTTTTATTTGGAACTACCTTTCTTTCTTCACTAGGCATTAATGTCCCATTGAAAAAAGGCAGCTCTATCTTTTCTCCAAGCTGGAAATCTTTTTGAAAGTTTTGCGCTTCAAAAAACTTATAGGTAATCTCTTTGGTTCGATAATCTTGTAATCTAACTCTTCCCTCGTCAAATTCAAGGCTCAATGTAAAGGTTACCGAATCTTTAAAAGAAACTTTTAGATGCTTGTCTAATACTTGAAGTTTGGCAGAATCTAATTCAACATAAAAAGGAGTTTGTTTATAAGCATCAACCTTCTGGTACTTCCCTTCTCTCGAATACTTAAGGTAATATTGTAATTGTTCTACTACTTTTTCGTTATGAGATCTAGATTTCAGTGTAATAATTGCAGTATTAACCTTGTCTGTTGTCCCTCCCCAGTTAAATGTCAAATTTGTATTAGAAGTGAAAAATGGATTTTGATCATCTTGAATCGAAATCATGTTCTCCATCTGATAGATTGGAAGCTTCCTTAGATTAATATAGTAGGCAATTCCAAAAGCGATAGCCAAAGAAATTAAAAACAGTGGCCAGAATCGCAACAACTTAAAAAGAAAGCCCTTTAAATCAAAAGCCGAGTGGCTATCATCTATTTCATACTCTTCGTTCATCGACTTAAGCTAATAAATAATAAAACGGTTGATGTAAGTGCAGTTACCACGGACAATATTGTAGTAAAAGATTGTAATCCAGTCGTTCCAGAGCCAATAGACTTTTGAGGCAGCGGATTTACCAATATTAAATCATTAGGCTGTACATAATAATACGGCGAATTCATTGCATCTATTTGAGTTAAATCTATATGATGCACTTTTTGCCCAAGTGGATACTGCCTTATAATAACTACATTCTTTCTATCTCCTGTAATTTTAATATCTCCACTATTCGCGATCGCCTCCATGATACTCAATTGATCTCTATAGATAATTTTGGAGCCAGGGCCACCAATCTCACCGTTAATAGTATATCTAATTCCCGCAAGCTTAACGGTAACAAAAATATTTGCCTCTTCATTAAAATATTCGTCAAGCAACTTTTTTTCTATCTCATGTCGTACCTCTTCCACAGTATAACCAAGCACCAGCACCTCTCCAAGACTCGGAATTCTAATTTTCCCATGCTGGTCTACAACAAAACCATCATAATACAATCGCTGCTCACCTGTAGCATTTGGATTAGCGTCACTTATAGGGTTAAAAATACCTACAGTTTCTTGATCCAAGGCCTTTACCCGAATACTCAATAGATCATTTATCTGAAGTCTATATGGTTCTTGCACTTTGCGAATCGCAATAAGACTATCGGTAGGAACTTCGGGCTCTTGTAGATAGGTAAGTTGCTTAGTTGAAATACATGAAGATAAGCATACCATTACAACTAGTAGTAACAATGAATACGTAGATTTCATAGAAAGCAAGGGGTTGTTAATGAGCAAATATAACGCAACCTATGTAATAATGAAACATATTTTATTTTTAGTGGTTAAATTCTGCTTAATTTGCACAAAAATTAACCTTGTGAATTACCTCTCTGTTGAAAACATATCCAAATCCTATGGCGAACGAATTCTCTTCAAAAATATCTCCTTCGGAATAAATTCTGGACAGAAAATTGGGTTCGTAGCAAAAAATGGAACTGGTAAAACTTCGCTTCTCAATATTCTCTCTGGTGAGGACAACCCAGATGATGGTTTGGTTGTTTACCGAAAAAATCTAAAAGTATCTTTTCTATCTCAAGATCCTGATTTAAATCCTGCTTTAAGTATAGAAGAAACGATCGTTTCTTCGGACAATCCTATTCTGAAAATAATTTCTGATTACGAAAAAGCAATTGAAAACCCTGACGATGCTGAAGCATACCAAAATGCATTTGACGCAATGGATGCGAATGAAGCCTGGGATTTCGAAACACGGTACAAACAAATACTGTCTAAACTAAAGTTAGACGACCTATCTCAAAAGGTCGCCAACTTAAGTGGAGGACAGAAAAAACGTCTCGCCTTAGCAAATGCCCTGCTTACCCAACCAGACTTATTGGTAATGGATGAGCCTACGAACCATTTGGACCTAGAAATGATCGAATGGTTAGAGGCCCTTTTTGCTAAAGAGAATTTTACGTTGTTTATGGTCACTCACGATCGCTATTTTTTAGAGCGTATCTGCAACGAAATTGTTGAGCTAGATGAAGGCAGTCTATATAGCTACAAAGGAAATTACAGTTACTATTTAGAGAAACGCGAAGCTCGTATTGAGACCCAAGCTTCGGAAACCGGAAAGGCAAAGCAACTTTATAAAAAGGAATTAGAATGGATGCGCCGCCAACCAAAGGCACGAACTACTAAAAGTAAATCTCGAATCGATGACTTTTCAGAAATAAAATCAAGAGCACATCAGCGCAGAAACGACCACGAAGTTCAGTTAGAACTCAATATGGAACGGCTAGGAACCAAAGTGGTAGAACTGCATAAAATCTCAAAATCGTTTGATGGAAAAGAACTCTTCAATAAGTTCGAATATAATTTTATTCAAGGAGAACGCATAGGAATTATAGGAAAGAATGGAACTGGAAAATCTACCTTCTTAAACATTCTTACGGGCTCCATGGAACCAGATTCGGGGAAAGTTGTAATTGGAGATACCGTTAAATTTGGCTACTATACCCAAAAAGGGATAAAGGCTAAAGAGGGACAAAAGGTAATCGATGTCATTCGAGAATTTGGAGACTACATTCCTTTGAAGAAAGGAAAACAAATCTCAGCTTCTCAATTATTAGAGCGTTTTCTCTTTGATCGGAAAAAGCAATATGATTTTGTTGAAAAACTAAGTGGTGGAGAACGAAAACGATTGTATTTGTGTACAGTGCTTATTAAAAACCCTAATTTCCTAATTCTGGATGAGCCTACCAACGACCTAGATATAGTTACACTAAATGTTTTGGAAAGTTTCCTAATGGATTTCCCAGGCTGTTTGCTTGTGGTATCCCACGACCGTTACTTTATGGATAAGATTGTGGATCATTTATTTGTGTTCCGAGGACAAGGTGAGGTTCAAGATTTTCCTGGTAATTACTCAGACTTCAGAATCTACGAAGACAGTACTCCGAAGTCAAAAAAAGAGGAGAAAAAGGAAGAATCAAAACCCAAAAACGAGTGGAAAGCTGATGCTAGCAAAGCGAAACTTAGTTATAATGAACAAAAAGAATATTCAAAACTTGAAAAGGACATAGCTAAACTTGAAAGAGAACGGGAAGCACTTCAGACTAAATTTGCTACAGAAAATTGGGATAATGACGAGATCAACAAACAGTCGAAGAAACTTCAAGAAATTATAAATGCCGTTGACACTAAAACGGAACGTTATTTTAAACTGATGGAGAAATTGGAAGGTGAATAAGAATGAAAACAAACTTTACAAGAACATTTTTTCCTCACGATCATAAAGAAGATCATTTTAAGGCTTTAGATGTTTTAAGGGGAATTGCGGTGCTATTAGTTTTGTTGTCCCATTCTAGCAATTCTAATTGGATGTTTCATGAATTCTTAAATTTCCAAAGGACGGGTAAAATAGGCGTTTATTTATTTTTCGTGTTATCTGCTTATTTACTAGACAGACAAATTGCAATTATGTTAATTTCCAAGAAATCTAACAGACGATATTGGAAAAACTACATACTACGACGTTTCTTAAGAATTTACCCTTTATTTATCGTAGCATTACTCCTTCACGGACTACTTTCATTTTTTGAATATCCAACTGTGATTCATTCCATAAATATCCATAGTCCTAAACTTTATTTTCCCTACGCCATTGCTTGGGGAGGTGTTTTAATAGCCGCGAAATATGGCCAATTTGGAATAAAAAAAATACTAGAATGGAAAGCCTTTCGACTATTAGGTACAATTAGTTATAGTGCCTACCTATTCCATATGATAGTCTTGGTACTACTTAGTAATGCAACAAATATTCCTGAAAACTATAAAATCTACATATTCTTTCTTGCAACAATCCTTGTTGCTATATTAAGTTATGTTCTCATAGAAAAGCCTTTATCGAAGATTAGACTTTATAACAGAGAAGTCAAAAATGAATCTCTAAAGAATAAAAGCTAAATGTATTACCAGATTAAGTCGTATTTAAAATTTCTAAAGAAATCCTCCAATCAACATGGAGTTCACTCTCCGTTTGTCTATGATTTAATTACAAAATGTTTTTATGACAAAACACGCTATCCTGAATATACTAATCTTACCGCCTATCAAAAAAAACTACTGAAATCATCTGAAAGTATTGAAGTTACTGATTTTGGACAAGGCTCAAGAGTGTTTACATCCAACCAGCGAAAGGTTTCGTCCATTGCGAAAAATTCCGGGATTAGCTTCAAAAGACAGCGACTACTTTTTAGGTTAGTGCGTTATTTCAATTCTGAAAACATACTAGAGTTAGGCACCTCTCTAGGATTAGCAACGGCGGCAACAGCACTTGGAAATCCTTTGGCTCAAGTCAAAACTATTGAAGGTTGTTCAAATACAGCGAAAATGGCGCAATCTTATTTCAACAAATTTCAACTCAAAAATATATCGGTTCATACAGAAACCTTTGAGCAATTTTTTATTGAAAATACTTCGGAAGTATACGATCTAATTTATATTGATGGAAATCACAACAAAGAGAAAACACTTAACTATTTCGAAATCCTTCAGAAGCGAGCCTCAAATGATACTGTTCTAATTTTTGACGATATCTATTGGAGTCCTAAAATGACTGAAGCCTGGGAAGCAATAAAAATGCACCCCAAGGTTACGGTAAGCATTGATACTTTTTATTGGGGTTTTGTTTTTTTCCGAAGTGAACAACAAAAGCAACATTTTAACATTAGATTGTAACAAGTATTGTAGCTTTACGTCTTATGAATAACTTTGATAGCAAGACCTTCCATGAGCTTAGTCATAAAAATTAGAAATATTATTAGAGATTTCCCGCTAGGACAAGAAGTTGTAAAAGTATTGAAGGGAATTGATTTAGACATTGAACGTGGTGAATATGTAGCTTTAATGGGGCCTTCTGGCTCTGGAAAATCTACGCTCATGAATTTATTGGGCTGTCTAGACACTGCAACGGGAGGTTCCTATGAGCTAAATGGAAAAGACGTAAGTAATATGTGCGATGACGAACTTGCCGAAATACGAAACAAAGAAATTGGATTTGTTTTTCAAACTTTTAATTTACTTCCCAGAACCACTGCCTTAGAAAATGTTGCGCTTCCAATGGTATATGCAGGGGCTTCTAAAGGTCAGCGAAAGATTCGTGCCGAAGAAGTCTTAACAGATGTTGGTTTGGCAGATCGAATGGATCACAAACCCAACCAACTTTCGGGAGGGCAAAGGCAAAGAGTAGCAGTAGGGCGTGCCTTGGTGAATAAACCTTCTATTATACTCGCCGATGAGCCCACTGGAAATCTTGACTCTATAACTTCGTTGGAAATCATGGGGCTATTTGATGAAATTCACAAACAAGGAAATACGGTTATTATAGTTACACATGAAGAGGAAGTTGCAAAACACGCCCATCGTGTAATTCGTCTTCGTGATGGTATGGTAGAAAGTGACAAACGCATTAAGTAACCAATATTTGGAATTTGCACTAGGGGGCGGTATCTTCACTGCATGGAAATAAATTTTTCCAATCCCATTCTTTTAATTGTCGGTGGAATAATTTTTTTGGCCTTAATTTATTTTTGGAATAAATCGAATACAAGCAAGCAGCGACAACGAAGAAGAAGAAGTTTCCGAAGCAATTACAATCAAAAAAAAGGAGAAAGAGAAGAATAGATCATATTCTCTCGAACTTTCAACGTCTAAATCATGGTAAGTGTATTAATTACGAGCTACAACCGCCCTTCTGCCGTGAAAACCTGTATCGAGTATATTCTAGCATTGAATTTAAAAATACCTTTTGAAATTGTAGTTAGCGATGATGGAAGTAGTGATAATAATATATACACCCTTAAAACATTTACTTCGATTGACACCCTCGTAACCGCAGAAAAAAACCAAGGCCTAGGAGCTGACATCAACAAAGGAATCAAAGCCTGTAAGGGTAACCATATTTTATACTGTCAGGAAGATTTTTTATTAAAGAAAGAGCTTTCCAATGTTCTAGGTGATGCCATAAATTGTATCAAAAAAAACAGTTTGGATATGGTTCGCTTTCAGGCGAACTATCATTTTCCGAAACTACATCTCATTGAAAAAAATATTTATAGGATCCCTAAGTTTTCCTTTCGCAATTTTTATGTGAACACTTTTCAGTATAGCGACAATCCCTTTGTAACGAAACGTAGTTTTTTTGACACCTACAGATATTTTATCGAAGGCACTAGCGGAGATTATGGAGAAGCAGAATTTGCGATTAGAATAGCTAGCTCTAATGCCAGAATTGGTATTACACAGCCGTATTACGTAGTGCATGATGGATCTGACAGCTCAACTATGACTCGGACCAAAAAGAGTTCTTTGACGGCTAACCGCAAGAACCTTCACCGATTTGCAAGAGCGGTGCGACAGCATTTTGAATGGTTGTTTTATTCAAAATCACGAAGAAGGCTGATTACGTATAATTCGTCATTCAAATAACCAAGTTGAAACTATGACAATCAATTGGTTATTTGTAGCTTTAATTATTGGGTTCGTGTTCGTTATTATCTCGAACAAGAAAACTAAAAACGAGTTGAAGGACTTTAAACATAAAGAAAAATCAGAAAATGAAGATCTACACAAAAACAGGTGACAAAGGAACCACCGCACTTTTTGGAGGCACCCGTGTTCCAAAGCATCACATACGCATTGAAAGTTATGGAACTGTTGACGAATTGAACTCCTATATTGGACTCATACGAGATCAAGAAATAGATCCTCGTTCTAAAGAAATATTGGTTCATGTACAAGATCGCCTATTTACCCTTGGAGCCATCTTGGCTACCGATCCTGAAAAGGCAATCCTTAAAAATGGAAAGGAACGTTTAAATATTCCGAAGATAGAAGAAGAAGACATTTTATTGCTGGAAACTGAAATGGACGCAATGAATGAGAGCCTCCCTCCTATGACCCACTTTGTTTTACCTGGTGGACACCCAACGGTGTCATATTGTCATATTGCACGCTGTGTTTGCCGTCGTGCCGAGCGTTTAGCTACGCTGTTACACGAACAAGAACCTACAGATGAACGCGTTTTAATGTACCTAAATAGATTATCTGACTACCTATTTGTACTGGCACGGAAGTTGACTTACCTCTTACAAGCTGAAGAAATTAAGTGGATTCCTAAAAAGTTGTAATCCGTTTTTAAGATTAAAGTGTAAGTATCTTGTTCTCAGCTTATTACATATGTTCTTGAAAATATTGTAGAAATAATTGCGATTTTCCTTGACTTTATAATCTAAAAAATTATTTTTGCACAAAATTAAAACCCAAGTAATATGTACTGGACATTAGAATTAGCATCCTATTTAAGTGATGCCCCATGGCCGGCAACAAAAGACGAATTGATTGATTTCGCGATTAGAACTGGAGCTCCCCTAGAAGTAGTGGAGAATCTTCAAGCAATTGAAGATGAAGGTGATTCGTATGACTCGATTGACGAGATCTGGCCAGACTATCCAACAGATGAAGATTATCTTTGGAACGAAGACGAATATTAAATAAGGGTTGTTAAGCAACCTTTCAACAATATATACTAACAAAAAAAGTCTCAATCGTTGAGGCTTTTTTTTTGCTTAAAATACAGGGCGTTAAAAGGCACGAACCTTTTGGCAATCTCCTTTTTTTGCAGTTTTTTTGTAGTAGGATAAAAGTAAAGTCGTTATACGAGAAATGAACGACCAAAAAGATAGAATCAATGAGCTTTTTAGACAATGTATTAAAAGTTTTTGTTGGAGATAAATCCAAGAAAGATATAGGAGAATTACAACCTTTGGTTGATGAGATAAAAACACACGAACTTGCTTTGGAAAAGCTGTCGTTAGACGAACTTCGATCTAAGACAGATCGATTTCGTGAAATCATCAAGGAAGACCAAAAAGAACTTCAAGCGCGAATCGATCAGCTGCAAAAAGATGCAGACGTTCAAGAGGATATCGATAAGAAAGAAGATATCTACAACCAAATCGATGCCTTAAAGACGGATCGCTACGAAATTGAAAAAGAAACATTAAACAAAATTCTTCCCGAAGCTTTTGCGGTTATAAAAGAAACTGCAAAACGTTTTAAAGATAACGAGGACCTTATTGTAACTGCCAACTCCTTTGATCGTGAGATTTCTGGAGAAAAGGACTATGTAACCTTAGATGGTGACAAAGCTGTTTGGAAAAATTCTTGGGATGCTGCCGGTAAAGAAATTACCTGGGATATGGTGCATTACGATGTGCAGTTAGTTGGTGGTATTGCTTTGCATCGAGGAAAAGTTGCGGAGATGCATACTGGAGAGGGTAAAACCTTAGTTGCAACCCTTCCAATGTACTTAAACGCCCTAGCGGGGAATGGAGTACACTTGGTAACGGTAAATGATTACCTAGCAAAACGTGATAGTGCTTGGATGGCACCTTTGTTTCAGTTCCACGGAATTAGTATCGATTGTATTGATTATCATCAACCTAATTCGGACGCAAGAAGAAAAGCATACAACGCAGATATTACCTACGGAACCAATAATGAGTTTGGTTTTGACTACCTAAGAGATAATATGGCGCATGCGCCAGGAGATTTGGTACAACGTCCACATCATTATGCAATTGTCGATGAGGTCGATTCTGTATTAATTGATGATGCCCGTACGCCTTTGATTATTTCGGGAGCGGTACCACAGGGGGATCGACACGAATTTAATGAGCTGAAGCCAAAAATTGCTGATATTGTTGATGTTCAGAAAAAATACTTAACGGGTGTTCTTGCTGAGGCAAAAAGACTAATCAAAGAAGGTGATACAAAAGAAGGTGGCTTTCAATTACTTAGAGTGTTTAGAGGTATTCCGAAAAATAAAGCCCTAATTAAATTTTTATCTGAAGAAGGTGTAAAACAAATCCTTCAGAAGACCGAAAATTTCTATATGCAAGACAACAACCGGGAGATGCCAAAGGTAGATACCGAGTTGTACTACGTAATTGACGAGAAGAACAATCAGATAGAATTAAGCGACAAGGGTGTTGATTACCTTTCAGGAGCAGATGATCCAGATTTCTTTGTAATGCCAGAGATTGGTGTTGAAATTTCTAAAATTGAGGAGCAAGGATTGTCTTCAGAAGAAGAAGCGAGTCAGAAAGAAGTTTTGTTTCGTGAATTTGGAGTGAAGAGTGAGCGTATTCACACTATGAATCAATTACTTAAAGCCTATTCCTTGTTCGAAAAAGATACCCAGTACGTGGTTATGGACAACAAAGTAATGATTGTTGATGAGCAAACCGGCCGTATTATGGATGGGCGTCGTTATAGCGATGGTCTTCATCAAGCGATCGAGGCAAAAGAAAATGTGAAGATCGAAGCAATGACACAAACTTTTGCGACGGTGACGCTTCAGAATTATTTCAGAATGTATAAAAAACTTGCTGGAATGACAGGTACAGCGGTTACGGAAGCTGGTGAACTTTGGGAAATTTACAAGTTGGATGTGGTTGAAATTCCAACCAACAGACCTATTGCACGTGACGATAGAGAAGATAAAATTTACAAAACCAAGCGTGAAAAATACAACGCTGTTATTGAAGAGGTAGTTGGACTTTCGAACGCAGGGCGACCTGTTTTGATTGGTACTACTTCGGTTGAGATTTCGGAACTACTTAGTCGAATGTTGGGCATTCGTAATATTGAACACAATGTCTTGAATGCAAAAATGCACAAGAAAGAGGCAGATATTGTTGCCGAAGCTGGTAATGCTGGAATTGTGACCATTGCTACGAATATGGCAGGTCGTGGAACAGATATTAAGTTAAGTGACGAAGTAAAAGCGGCCGGCGGACTTGCAATTGTAGGTACGGAACGTCACGATTCACGTCGTGTAGATAGACAGCTACGTGGACGTAGTGGTCGTCAAGGAGATCCAGGAAGTTCACAATTTTACGTTTCTTTGGAGGATAATTTAATGCGTCTCTTCGGAAGTGAGAAAATTGCGAAGATGATGGATAGAATGGGCTTGAAAGAAGGCGAAGTAATTCAGCATTCAATGATTTCAAAATCTATTGAACGTGCGCAGAAAAAAGTAGAAGAAAATAACTTCGGGATTCGTAAAAGACTGTTAGAGTATGATGATGTAATGAATGCACAACGTGAAGTTGTATACAAACGTCGTTACAACGCTTTGTTTGGAGAGCGTTTAAGAGTAGATGTTGCGAATATGATTTATGACACTGCCGAAATTATTACAGAAACAAATAAAGGAGCCCAAGATTATAAGAACTTTGAGTTTGAGTTGATTCGTTATTTCTCTATGAGTTCGCCTATTTCTGAATCTCAATTTGAGAGTATGGATGTGATGGCTATAAATGGAACTATTTATAAAGCCGCTTATCAACACTACCAAGAAAAAATGGATCGCAATGCAGATATGGCGTTCCCAGTTATTAAGAACGTTTACGAAACGCAACGAGATAAGTACAAAAGAATCTTAGTACCTTTTACAGATGGTGTAAAAACCTTAAACGTTGCTACAGATCTTGAGAAGGCTTATGAAACAGAAGGGAAACAACTGGTAAAAGATTTTGAGAAGAATATAACGCTGGCCATTATTGATGATTCTTGGAAGACCCATTTACGTAAGATGGATGAGTTGAAGCAATCGGTTCAACTTGCGGTTCACGAACAAAAAGATCCATTGCTTATCTACAAGTTTGAGGCCTTTGAGTTGTTTAAAGGAATGATCGAAAAAGTGAATAAGGAAGTACTTTCGTTCTTGTTCAAAGGAGAATTGCCACAAGAAACACAACAGAATATCCAAGAGGCTCGCGAGCGCTCTAGAGAAAAAACAAACGAGCAAAAAGACGAAATTCAAAATATGGATGAGCGTTCTGCCGAGTCTAGAGCTGCTGGACAAACACAACGACAACAGGTAACCGAAACTATTGTTCGCGAGCAACCAAAAATTGGACGTAACGATAGAGTTACGATCAAGCACGTAATGAGTGGTGAAAACAAAGAAGTGAAATACAAGCAAGCTATTCCTTTAATTGAAAAAGGAGAATGGGTGTTGGTGAATCACTAAATCAAACGGTATTATAATTTAGAAACCCTCGAAATAGAAATATTTCGAGGGTTTTTTGTTTTTTAGTATCTTCGGAAAGCAACCAATGACAACCTGAATGAAAAACCTACGAATAGAATTTAAATGGGCGATCATATTTACCATTGCCACCTTGGCCTGGATGCTCCTTGAAAAAACACTGGGCTGGCACGATGAACAAATTGCCAATCATGATTGGCTTACCTTCCTTTTTTTACCTTTCATTGTCTTGATGTATGTTTTGGCGCTTCGTGAAAAAAGAAGGCGTTATTACAACAAAAAAATTACTTGGAAGCAGGCCTTTCTAGCTGGATTAATGGTGAGCATTTTTGCCGCAGCTCTCTCGCCATTAGCTCAGTATATTACACACAATTATATCACACCAGAATTTTTTGTAAAAGTCAAGGATTATTCAGTAACCAATAAGCTAATGACCGTAAATGCTGTAAATGATTATTATAACATTACCAATTACATCATGCAAGCCGCATTAAGTTCATTAATCGGAGGTACAATTATTTCTGCCGTCCTTGCTTTTTTTATGAAAAGAGATTAGGACTAATCCGTAACCTTTTTTTCCATATAGCGTTTCAGGAAAGGAATTTGCACCAAGAACAACCCTAAAAACCCTAAGCCGTAAACTAGCGCTTTTGAAATTTCATAACCTGAGAATGGATTATCGAAGCTAAGTTTGTTAGTAAGGTCTATGCTGCTCTTAAATACAGAAGAATACGAGGACGGATACACATAGAAAACAACCATCCACGTTAGTAATAATGTACAAATCACAAACCAAGAGTTTTTAGAAATAAGTGGTTTGTATCCTTTCTTTTTTGCTATAACCTCAACTGCCGACATCACATTGCTCAAAAAATCTGCAGAGGGCTTATAAGTCCCTGCTTCTTTGATTATCGCTCTAGTGGATTGATCCAAATGTTTATATTGCTCTTCCATTGCTATTTGTTATTTCTGGCAGTACAAAATGTTTTAGTAAACTAAACAATTTTTTCCTGCTGCGATATAATTTTACTTTTATATTGTCTTCTGAAAGCTCCGTAATCCCTGCTATTTCTCGTACCGATTGGTCTTCAAAATAATACAAGGTTATAATAGCAGCTTCCTCTTCGGGAAGTTTTAATATACATTCCTGAATGGTCTTTTTGCGCTCCTTATCTTCTAAGAAGTGTAGCGCATTGTCAATCACTTCAACTTCTCCTTCGGTAATATCATCAATAATTTCTGAAGCTTTGTACTTTTTATTTTTCCGAAGAGCATCCAACGCTTTCCGATACGCAATACTATACAACCAACTAGAAAATTTCGCCTCTCCCCTATAACTACCTAGCGACTCAAATGCCTTGACAAAACTATCCTGTGACACCTCCTCGGCTTCTTCTCGCACTTTTACCATTCTATATACAATGGTAAACACAAAATCTTGATACCGCTCCACCAATACTCCAAAGGAGCGCGTATCTCCTTTTAAGGTTTGATCTATTAATTGTTGGTCGGTGGTTGTGTTCATTTTATAGTAAGACGCACTATTGTATCTTATGGTTACATAAAATAATTTAAATAAATTGTAACCAGATATAAGAATGCTCCGTCCTACTATCAAACAAATTAATAATCAATCTGCCTGCCGGCAACGACGGGTCTTAAATCAAACAATATGCATCCAGAAATAATTATTATCCCAGTAATGTTCGGAGTTATCTTCGGAATTTTTTATTTATTTATTTCCGCAAGAAACAAAGAACGCCTAGCACTTATTGAAAAAGGAGCAGATGCTTCCATTTTCTACGGAAAGGATCGAAAGGTCACACCAATGTGGAAAGTAATTATCATCAATTTGGCCTTGCTTTCGATGGGAATTGGAATTGGAATTTTTATCGCTGCCTTTTTACATCATACCCTGGGTGTCGATGAAGACATCGCCTATCCTGGTACTATCTTTTTAATGGCAGGAATTGGTCTTTTTTCTGGATACTACCTCACTAAGAAGTTAAACGAAGACGCATAGAACCAAAGTTCAGTTTAGTTGCAACGGCCATTTTGACACTTTCAAAATGGCCTTTATTTTTTAAATTATGAATACTAAAAGCATCTTATTTATAGTTGAATGGGCCTTAAGAATCAATGTCTTTTTTAAACTATTCATTTACGGAGCTGGAAAAATTTTAGGTGGACAATTTTATAAAAAAGGAGAAATTCCAGAAGCTATTGCAAGCATTCCGCTAGGAGATGTTGGAAGCTATAACCTCGCTTGGACATTCTTTGGGCATTCTAAAGGTTATATTCTGTTTATTGGCATTTCCCAACTTATTGGTGCTTTCTTATTTCTATTCAATCGCACAAAACTGCTCGGAGGTGCAATTCTCATTCCAATTTTGTTGAATATTATTGTTGTAGATGCCTTTTTTGGTGTTGCCTACGGAGCTTTATTTAGCGCCTGTTTTTATTTGGCAAGTATCTTGTTTGTGTTCTATAGGAAGAAGGAAGAAATTGTAAAAGCAATAAGGAATCTTCTAATACCTACACAGATTAATACAATAAAAAAAATCCCATTACAGGTCTTGTTAATAGGAATAGCTTTTGGTGCTGTATTTCTAATTGAATTAGTTTTTATAGGCGTATTTGGTTATGAAGACAGGTAATTAATGTAGCGATACGTTGCTGTAATTTGCATTAATAGTGAACATGCTATTAGAGTTCTTTACTTTATTAAAGCCTCTAACCAATACATTATTGTTGTTTTTGGTATGGCTTAATTCCAAAGATTTCGGGTACTTTAGCGTGGATTTCTTTCCATTGAAATAAAACGAAAATGCCGTATCCGGAATTTTTATCGTTGCATCTGTATTCTCTAAAACGACATCTATACTTTTAAAACTATTGGATACATTATAAATATATAAATTACCGAATGATCCTGACAACAGGGCATTTTTAGTAACAGTATTGATATTTACATCACTAGAATTAGCTTGTAGATTAATAGTATCTACTGTATTAAGCTTGCAATCATCCACATAGTTTACCTTTAAAACTCCATCTTTCCAGTTGTTAACAGAAACAGGAGCGTAAGAAGCATTGATGAGGGATTCTCCCCCATCAATACTATTCGCCGCAAAAGAAGCATAATTAAGCTTTGCATTTATATTATAAACATCTGCCATTCTCACCTTTCCGTGACGTACGTTGATGTTGGTTTTTGTTCCTTTAGGCATTTTAATGATGATCTTCCTCTTAGCTTTGGTATTCTTACAGTCACTACTCTTAGAACCTTTTATGGTAATAGATTTGTTTCCATGCTTATCTGTGGTTACGGTTTTTGAATAATCATCATCATCATCTTCAAACTGCTCTGCCCATTTTTCAACATCTCTCCCAAAGCTCTCTCCCCATTTTTCCATTTCTTTACCAAAGTCTTCACCCCAGGCTTCCATTGTCTTTCCAAATTCCTCACCCCATCTTTCCATTTTTCTTTCAAATTCAGGGCCAAATTTCAACTCAAACTCTCGCCCAAATTTTTTCCCCCAATCTTCCATAACGTCTTCAAAACCATCGGCCCACCTATCTAAGTCATCCAACCAATCGTCTGTTTCTCTTACGCTTACATTAGAACCATACCTTTTGTTAAGTTTATCAACATAACGTTGCTTATCCTTTCTATATTCTTCAGTATCGAAAGAAATTGAAACACTATTATTAAAGTTATAGTTAACCGATCCATTATCGCCAATAACACTTGGTCTTCGATCACTAAATGGCCAATTTGGAAATTTTTCAAAATTTGGGATATCTGGAACAACTACATTCCAATCCAAATCTCCAAGACTTTCCAAGCTTTTAAGCGCTTCCAATCCCGATAATGATTCTAAACACTTTAGGCTCTCAAGGTTATTCAAAGATTCAAAACTCTCCCAATTATTTCCAGAATTTGAGGTAACAACTACTTTTCTACTATTGCCAAGAACATCCAAATTCCAATTTTTAAAGATCTCTCGCTTCTCTTTTTCTGAAAGATCTTTCCCTTCAATAAATGCTTCTACTTGAACCACATCTTTGTTCCAAGTTTCAAAAACAACATCGGCATACGATACATTTATTGAAACCGTCGCATCATCTCCAACATTAAAGCTTTCTTTATAGCTGCTTTGAGCAGCTACAATTGATGTTAGAAGCAGCAATACAACTGCACTAACTTTATGACTGCATACTAGTAAACTCTTCATTTTCTATATTTTTAAGTTCTTTTAATTTGTTTTTAAGTTTGAACAGCAATTCCAAACGTAATTTCAAATTATCAATCAAAGCAGTAACCGTCGCTTCGGAAGGCCCTACGTCATTCATTTCCCTATTTAACGAAGTATACTCCTTGTCTAATTCATTTAACCGAAGCATATAGCCATCTATCAAATCCTTATTCTCATCGGTAGTTTGTAAGGACGCCAGTTGCACATTAATTCCTGTCAAATAAAACTCTTCAACCTTCTTAAGATCTGGTGAAATATCTCCCAATGTAAATTGAGGAGTATTCTTCACATCATTAATTTCTGCAACCTGAACCTCTGGATCATTCTCATTGGATAGTTGTTCGTATCCAAAATACCCTAAACTAAAAAGTAGAATTCCAATGGCAGCAATTTTCAACCAAAAGTAAGAATGACTGTTCTTCTTCTCTGGTAAGGACGGTTTTAGCCTCTCTTCAAAACGAGCTTCGTGCCCTTTTGAAAGTTTTGGTGCGTCCTGTCTATGCTCTTTTAGCATTTTTCTAATATCCTGTGCCATATCGCAAATGTTTTAATGATTCTTTTAACTGTGTTTTACCTCGATGTAAGTTTGTTCTAGAGGCGCTTTCAGAAATCCCTAACACCTCAGAGATCTCTTGATGGTCATAACCTTCTAGTAAAAATAGCTGAACCACAACTTTGTAATTTTCTGGAAGTTGTTCTATTGCTGAAGTAATTTCTTCAACTGTGGTTTCATCTGAAACCGACCAGTCATGTTCGTCATCCGCAATATGAATTACTTCTTCATTAATTAGTTCAGCATCAATTTTACGCGCTTTGATGGTATCGAGACACGTATTCACTACAATTCTTTTTAACCAGGCCCCAAAGGTGACGTCCCCTTTAAACTGGCTTAACTTCCGAAACGCTTTTATAAACGCTTCCTGCATTGCATCTTCCGCCGCTGCTGCATCTTTTAAATATCTGCTCGCTACTATAAACATCCCATCGCAATACTGCTTATAAAGCTGCATTTGCGCTTTAGGGTTATTATCCTTACACTGTTCAACAAGTAGTTGGTTAGACACTTATGATGGTTTTTTGGTTGCTGTTCCTCTAAAAGACGACACATTACTTTCAATGTTGCAAAAAAGTAAAAATAAAGTATAATTCGGCATTTGATGTTGTTAGCTACCACATAAAAATAGTGTCTAAAAACCAAATTCAGACACTATTCTTATTGTATTTCTCAGAAACTAATTTATGCGTCAAGAATCAACAACAATTCTTTTCTTGCTCAGGTATAGGAAGTACAGATGACCTTCCTTTTGGTTTTTGAATTCTTTTCTTAAAAATAACATTAGCCAAACGAGCCACATTTTCGAATTCTCCATCTTTAATCAGCTTCAGAAATTTCTTTTCATTCTTTTCTCCAATTCCCTTCAGCATTTCACTAAATCCCTTCTCAAGATCTCCGTATTTGTATTGATATAATTCCAAAATGTTAAACAAGTCACTTTTATAATTTTTCAGAAAATAATACAATTGAGAATTTATAACCTCGGTATCTGCAGGTGAAAAAGTAAAATTATTTATTGCACAAACAGAATGCGAAGGGCTTCCAATAAATCGTAAAGCCGCAATCTCTCTAGTAAGTGATTTTAGCTTTGGCCCTCCTACTCGTGAGTTTACCATGACCGCAATCCCAAAACCACTTTCAGACCACATCGTATATCTTGCTTCATAATTTCCAATGATCCCAGGATGGAAAAATGCGTCTCTGCCAAAATACTCATTGGATTGCGCTTGCGTATCTGGGCGAAAAACACCCATTCCGGTTTGAGAAGATCCAAAAGCCCCATAATTACCCATCATTTGTGCTTTTGTTTCTTCGGTAATTATCTTGTTCGTATTTATTAGGATCATCAATCTGGCAAGGTCACCAATCGACATTGACCACCCCCCCGCTGGACCTTCCCAGCCAGTATATTGTTGATTCGAATGTGACGTGCCATTTTCTGGATAATCAAACGCTAAATTTGGGATCGAATTTCTTCTCCAGTAGGCATTGAGACAAGGAGTTTGCATGGTGTCTCCTGTAATCACGCCACCTTTCATTCCTACGTTCCACCAAACGTAATTCTCATAACCTCTTTCTCCATCCTTAAAGTCATTGCTTTTATTCGTAGTTATAAAATCTATGATCGCTCCTAAAATGCTATAGCCAGTATTTGAATAATTCACATCATCAGGATTACCGACAATAGCGCTTGATCTATATCCCCAATAGGCATATCGGGGATGTATTCCTGGATGATCTCCTCCATCAGGAAATTTTGCCCGTAAATCATCTTCTGTTTGTGGAAAATTGAAAGTTGGATCCCAGGCCAAACCTGAGCGATGTGTAAGTAAATCTGTAATTGTTATCTCTTGCCAAGCAGGTGGCGTAAATGGCAGGTATTTATCTATAGTGTCATCCAGATTAAGAAATCCACTCTCGAATAGTTTTAATACAGCCAACGAAGTAAGTGTTTTTGAAACCGACCCAACACTACTAGGAGTATGATAACCGAAATCTACCTCGGTGTTTTCATCTTTGGACAGTCCATATCCTTTAAGGTAACTTATTTTGTTGTTACATACGATCGCAATCGTACATCCCTTTACTCCATTCGAATCCATAAAACCATCGACTATACTGTCAACATTATTTAATACTCCTAAGAATTCGGAATCCTTGGCAATTGTTGTTTGATAATTAAAAAGACTACATGGTTTGCACATAATTTCTAGTTTTAAGTAGTTAAAAATTGATTTAATAAATAATAGAATATGCCAAGCGTTACACTGGCCAATGTTAATTGACAAGGGAGTCAATGGTAGTTTGTAAACAGAGAAATCCAACTCTAATTGGGGATAGGCAAATCTAATTATTGTATAACAATATGAATAACAGCTATGTAACCATTACCCCAATAAATGTAACATTCAGGGTTATAAATTACTATGAAGAAAAAAATCCTTAAAAACAAAAGCCAATTCAAGAAAGCCAGAAAAATTTATTTGTACTTTTATGATCACTTTAACAAGAATAGGGTTGTTAGGAAGAAAATATGGTCCGCCTTCAACTGGTTAATTTGACTACTATTAATATCTAAAACCTTATTATGAAAAAAAAAATAAAAATACTTTTATGGGCAGTTGGAATAATTGGGTTATTACTTCTTGCATTCAATTTTATCTTATGGCCAATTTTACAGAAACAAACAAAAAAGAACAGTCCAGAACATCGTGTGAGTTATACAAAAGGCGATTTAAAACTAGATATTTTTTACTGTAGCCCTTCAAAAAAAGATAGAGAAATTTTTGGAGGCTTGGTACCCTACGGTGAAGTTTGGAGAACCGGTGCCAATGAGGCCAGTACTTTTACAACTAATAAAGATTTAATGATAGCCAGACAACCCCTAAAAGCAGGAAAATATACACTTTGGACCATCCCTAACGAGGATAACTGGAAGATCATATTTAACAGTAAGATGTATGGCTGGGGCGTAAAACTAACAGATCAAAAGGCATCACGAGACCCTGATTTTGATGCATTAGTCGTTGAGGCAACTGTATCGCGGAGCTTAAATATAATTGAAGATTTTTCAATTACACTTAATGATCCTTCTCCAATTACCACAGTAATGATATTCGCTTGGGATAATGTAGTCGTCCCCTTGGCAATCCGAGAACTATTAGATTAAAAAGCCTCCGCTGAAGCGGAGGCTTTTTAATCTAATAGTAAGTTGAGTGTTACTGTTATGTTATCTTGTGTCGCTTTGGAAAATGGACAAATTTCATGTGCCATATTTATAAGGTCCTCTCCCGTTTTCATATCTACACCTGGGATATAACAATCCAAAGTAACTTCTAAAAATGCTCCATCCTCATCCTCACAAAATCCTATTGTAGCCTCTACGCTAAAATCATCCGAAATATTTAATCTCTTTTTACCCGCTAATAATTTAATTGCGCCTCCAAAACAAGCCGCATACGCACACCCAAACAACTGTTCTGGATTAATTCCTTCACCACCATCGCCTCCCATCGATTTTGGGACCGATAATTTAGAATCAATTTTTCCATCTTCTGTTGAGACGTGACCACCTCTTCCTCCTACTGCAGTAGAAGTTGCTTCATATAAAGTTTTCATAAGTTTGGATTTATTAATTTATCGTATTTTAAATATACCACCGAATTACCACTTTATCAAACTAAATTCATAAAAATGTCATAAATTCACTACGTGGCAAAAGCTGATAAGCATATGGGTTCTTTGGAAGAAAAGAAAGGTATTTTACAACCTGGCTCTTTAAGTCAATCTGCTGCGGAGAAACTAAAAAAAGAGCGAAAAAAGACGTCGAATGCCCAAGATCTCATTTCGAGTATTTTGGCAAATAGCACCCCACATTTAAGTCGTGCTATAACTCTAATTGAGAGCACGGCACCAAAACATCAACAACAAGCCAAGGAAATTATTGAAGCTTGTCTCCCATATGCCAACGATTCGATTAGAATTGGAATTACGGGGGTGCCTGGCGTTGGTAAAAGTACTTTTATAGAAAGTTTTGGAATGCAATTGGCGGATCTAGGAAAACGGGTTGCTATTTTAGCGGTAGATCCAAGTAGTAGTCTAAGTAAGGGGAGTATCTTAGGAGATAAAACCCGAATGGAAGAATTGGTGAAAAGGCCCTTTGTTTTTATTCGCCCGTCAGCTAGTGGTGATTCGTTGGGTGGTGTAGCACGAAAAACCAGAGAAACTATCATACTTTGTGAAGCAGCGGGATATGACCATATAATTATTGAAACAGTTGGAGTTGGACAGAGTGAAACTGCGGTACATTCTATGACCGATTTCTTTTTGCTTCTGAAACTTGCTGGAGCCGGAGACGAATTGCAAGGTATTAAGCGAGGCATTATGGAGATGGCGGATGTAATTGTTATTAATAAAGCCGATGGCGAAAACCAAAAAGCCGCCAGACTTGCAAAAACAGAATTTAATAGAGCATTGCACCTATATCCCACAAAAGACAGCGGCTGGTCACCCAAAACTGTTACAGCAAGCGCACTTCAAAATGAGGGCATTCGGGAAGTTTGGAAACTTATCTCCGATTATATTTCCAAAACTTCAGAAAACGGGTACTTTCAGAAAAAAAGAAAAGAACAAGACAAATTCTGGTTGCTACAGACGATTGAAGCCAGATTGAAATCTGATTTTTACAAAAATTCTTCCATAAAGAAAGAACTCAAGAAACAACTAACACTGCTTGAGGATAATAAAACGACCCCCTTTGAAGCGGCGAATTATCTTTTAAGCCTTTGATTTTCAAATGGCAGAAATTTCGAAAATTCAGAACCTATACTTTAATCCTAGAAGGTAAGAGTCTTTTCCTCCGTAAAAACTAAACTCATAATGATCTTTTTGATAAGGAGTTGTAAAAATGTAAGTGTTACCTATTCCAACTAACATACCACCTAGTACGTCCCAAACATCATGGCGGTCGTTTTCACCTTCTAACCTACTGTATGCAACAAATACGGCTAGAGCATAGGCAGGTACCCCATACTTCCAACCATAGCGCCTCTGGATAAACGAGGCGCCGGAAAATGCCGAAGAAGTGTGTCCAGAAGGAAACGCATGTCCGTCGGCTGCGCTCTCTGGCCTAGGTTTGTTAAAGGAATATTTAAGAATATAGGTCAACCCTACTGTTCCTCCATAGGACTTTAAAAATTGCCAAAATCCCTCTTTATCTCTCATAAAAAGAGTACTTAAACCGGCTGATCCGGGCAGGGCGATTTGAAGGACATCTCCAATATCTTCAATAACAATCTCTCGTTTATCATCGGCAGCAAGTACATCCTGTGCCCAACAAATACCAGTAAAAAAACCTAAAAATACAAGTGTAATTAATCTCTTAATAATCATCATATGGAAGCTTGTTAGACGTTTAATTGTCTAACGATACATTCTGGTTTAGAATTACGTTGGAAGAGTCCAAGATGATTATGTCGGACTTACAAACTATTTATGGAAAGTGATTTTTTATACTCCAAAGGCGTTAATCCCTTCATTTTCTTAAAAGTTGCGTAGAAGGTCGATTTCGAACTAAATCCTGCTTCATTTGCTATTCCCATTAATGAATAATGCTCATATTGATCATTTCGGATGGAATCTACAAAAGCCTCCACTCGATATCCATTGATAAAATCCTGAAAATTTATATTTAAATGAACATTTAATATTTCGGAGATATATTGCTTCGGAATTTGTAGTCTTTGAGACAATATGGTAAGCGAGAGTTTAGTATCCTTGAAACCTTGATCAATTTCCATGTGTGAGATCAAACTTCTTTTATATTTTTCCACCAAGTTCACGTTGAGTCCTGAACTCTTATATTTTTCACTTTCATTAGACAACAACACGTCCTTTGGAGAAAGAATTAGTTTGCTAGAGATATAGTAAAAAATAAACGCAACAACTATCAAGGTATAAGTCGCGAATGCTGCATCACTAAAAATTTCTATTTCTGGAAAGTCGAACCATCCCAAAATATCATTTACTATGGATGTACTCATGAGCAGCGTTAGCGGAATAATTACAGATAACATCCATCGCTGCTTCTTTGAAAAAAATAATTCTTTAATGGTTAAAAACAAATAAGATAGGAAAGACAATTCAACTGCGAGTTCAATTATATCAACTAGTAACAAATCCTCAAGAGCAGTATTCATTACCTCCGAGATCTCAATTAAAAAATATAGAACATTTGGAACAAAATAAAAGAAATCCCTTCTATAGAATTCATCCGATTCTGAAACATAGTACTTGACGAATAGAAAAAGAAATGTTATAAAAAGAGAAATATCGAAAAAGAACCAGTCAATACCTTTCACAAATAAATTGTTTGCATCATCTCCAATAATAAAAAGGAGTATTGAGGCTATGGCTCCTGCTAACAACCAAAGTAATGACCTCTTATAGTAGGATCGTTTCTTGAAGAATACAATTAAAAGAAAAACACCCTGAAATAACGCAACTATTTGTAGAGTTGAAAGCATTAGAAAGGTTTATAAAATAACGGGTAATTTATACCAATAGTATCTTAAAAAGCATCTTTAAACCACTCCACTTGTGCCTCTAAACCTTCCCTAAGACCAGTCGTCGGATTATAATCTAGTAGTCTTCTGGCTTTATCAATATTGGCTTTCGTTCGGGATTGATCCCCTGGACGTGCGGGTTGGATGTCGATGGCTATTTTTTTTTGAAGAATACCTTCCATAGTTGTTATTCCAGCAGCCGTTGTATTCTCTTCTTCGGTTCCAAAATTGAACACTTCTCCATTGCAGACAGCCTCCTTACCAATTACACTTACAATACCATCAACTATATCCTGAACGTAGGTAAAACTCCTTAGATGTTCCGCACTACCCTCATACAATGGAAATGCCTTATTATTTAACCCACAATCAATTAATCGGGTATATAGTTTATCTGGTCGTTCTCTGGGTCCATAAACCGAATATAATCTTAGTGAACAACTTTGCAGCATTGCTCTTCGTGAATAGGCCAACACCAATTGTTCTGCAGCAAGTTTAGTAACACCATACCAGGAAGCGGGTAAAGGAGCTTGGTCTTCGGTAAGTGTAGCTTCTAATCCATAAATAGAAGAGGTAGCAATATTTACAAAAAATGGTTTCGACGCCAACGGTTCAATGACGTCCAATAACCGCTGTGTTCCTAAAAAATTATTGGTAATGTAATCCTGAAAACTGCTAGAAGCCGATATTCCCGGCTGAGCAGCAAAATGAAATATATAGTCAATTTCTTCGGTAATCACCGTACTCAAATCATCTGTACGAAGATCTATTTTTTGTACTTCTATTCCCTGTTTTGCAAGTGCTTCGGAATTTAATTTCTTTAGAGAAACATCGTAATAATCTGAAAAATTATCAATACCAATTACCTCATACCCCATACCTGCAAGTCTTTCTGAAGTATGTGAGCCAATAAATCCAGCAGCGCCGGTTACCAATATTTTCATTCCATTTGTCATATTGAATATTCAAAAGTAAGTAAATTCAATGTGTACCGTATCAATTTTTAAAAAAGTTAATCCATACAAACCATACCGAACCAGATAAACCATTAAAGGGCTAAGCTCTTAGCCTAAAAAAAATTACTTTTGCAGAAATCTTATAGAGACTATCCATGTACGAGTTTACCATAATAGTACCCGTTTATAATGAAGAGGACAATCTGGAGCGGGTGGAAAAAGAAATGTTGGCTTACACCAAGATCGCAACAAAAAAGACTTCTATTCTTTTTGTTAACGATGGATCCAAAGACAAAAGCCAGGAATTGATTGAAGCTATTTGTGGCCGTAATGAAGCATTTCACTTTATCGACTTTACAGAGAACAGAGGATTAAGTGCTGCGATTAAAGCAGGTTTTGATACAGTAGAAAGTGAATTGGTTGGCTATATTGACTCAGATTTACAAACGGCTCCGGAAGATTTTAATCTATTGCTGGAGCACATTGAAGAGTATGATTTGGTGACAGGTGTGCGCTCCAATAGGAAAGATTCGTTTGTGAAGAATATGTCTTCCATAATTGCAAACGGGATTAGGCGGTCATTCACTCATGATGATATGGATGACACTGGATGTCCGTTGAAAGTGATAAAAACAGTGTACGCTAAGCGTATTCCTATGTTTAAAGGGTTACATCGCTTTTTACCAGCTATGATTTTATTACAGAACGGAAAGGTCCTTCAGGTTACAGTGCAGCACTTTCCAAGAATTGCAGGTACCGCGAAGTTTGGATTATGGAATCGCCTTTTAGGACCATTGATGGATTGCTTTGCCTACCTTTGGATGAAGAAAAAATACATCAATTACGAGATTAAGAACAAAGGATGAGTAATTGGCTTATTTATGGGATTGGTTTTTTAGCTCAGATTCTCTTTTCGGGAAGGTTGATCGTACAGTGGATTCTTTCCGAAAAAAACAAACGGATAATCACCCCTTCCTTATTCTGGAAACTTAGTTTATTAGCGTCTTTTTTACTTTTCGTCTATGGCTATTTACGTGATGATTTTGCAATTATGCTGGGCCAATCGCTTACCTATTACATTTATATTAGAAATCTGCAACTTCAAGGAGAGTGGCAGAGGTCTCCAAAGCTAATGCAATGGTTTCTATTGCTCTTCCCAATATTTATAGTAATATATGCTTATAACAATGGGGAGTACGATTTACAACAATTATTTTATAACGAGGACATTCCGCTTTGGTTATTATTGCTTGGCATATTTTCGCAGTTGCTTTTTACATTTCGCTTTATTTATCAGTGGATTTATTCAGAAAAAACAAAAACCTCTCAACTACCTGTTGGTTTTTGGCGGCTTAGTGTAGCAGGTGCCTCTCTTATTCTTACGTATGCTATTTTTAGGCAAGACCCTGTACTTTTTGTGGGGCATATTGCCGGATTAATTATTTATATTCGGAATATATTTATCTGGAAAAAACAAGTTAATGCAGCTTAAAAATAACCATATCTTATTCCTAGTTCTTGCCTGTACTGCCATTTTCTTGGTCAACCTTGACGCCCTACCAGTGAATATTATGGAGGCCCGTAATTTTACCACTGCTCGCGAAATGCTCAACGATGGTAATTGGTTATTAACAACATTAAATGGTGAGGCTCGATATCAAAAACCGCCTTTACCTACTTGGCTTACCGCATTTTCTGCAGCGGTTTTCAGCTTAAAGAGTCTCGCGGCTTTGAGGCTGCCAGCGGCTATAATGGCCATTATTTTGGTGTTTTTGAGTTTTAAGCTTTCAGAAAAAATTACTCAAAACAGAACATACGCATTTGTTAGCGCACTTATTCTTGGTACATCTTTCTATCTGGTTGCCTCAGGAAGAGATGGGAACTGGGATATTTACACGCACGGTTTTATGATGGTGTGTATTTATCAACTGTATTTATTTTTTACTGAAGCCAAAAAAAAATTCCTCCATGCTTTTTTAGCAGCTCTCTTTTTTGGTTTTTCATTTATGAGTAAAGGGCCCGTATCAATGTATGCACTTCTTCTACCTTTTTTGATTTCCTTCGGAATAGTTTATAAATACAAAAACATTAAATCCCGGATTCTACCCTTGCTCTTATTTCTGGTTGTGTCTGCAATACTCTCAGGTTGGTGGCATTTGTATACGTACACCTATGATCCAGTTGCCGTAGCAGAAATCACTAAAAGAGAAACCTCTAATTGGACTGGTTATAACGTACGACCCTTTTACTATTATTGGAGCTTCTTTACTCAAAGTGGTGTATGGACAATTCCTGCATTTATAGGATTACTATTTCCTTATCTTAAAAATAGGGTGCGTAATAAAAGAGCCTATTTATTTACGTTCTTATGGACAATTTTATCCTTAGTGTTGCTCTCCATTATTCCAGAGAAAAAGTCCAGATACCTACTTCCAGTTCTAATTCCCCTTGCATTGAATACCGGATTTTATATAGAATATTTGATTTTAAAATTTCCGAAGCTAAAAGACAAACGAGAAACCGTCCCTGTGTATTTTAATTTTGGCTTGATTGCCGTCATTGGTCTTGCATTTCCAATTGCTGGTTATATGTTTCTGAAAGATGGTCTTACCGGAAAATGGGTTTGGTTTGTAGTACTTTCGGTGGTATTATTTGGTATTGGTATATTGATGTTTCGTAATCTTTTTCGAAAAAATATAAAGGCGGTATTCTATTTAACCGTCTCATTTATTGCAGCAATTATGTGTTTTGGGTTGCCAATGGTAAGTGCGATAACCGTAAACCCAGAGTACAAATCGCTATCAGAATTACCTAATTGGCAAGAGGAAAATAATGTAAAAGTCTATGAATTTACTTATTTCACTCCAGAATTGATTTGGGCATATGGTGATACAATAGAAGTACTTCAAAAAAAAAGTATGATTAAAATACCTTCCGAAACTCAATTTGCGATATTAGTGAGCGAAGAAGAAACAGAAAGATTTAGAAACACATTTACCGATTTCTCGATTGAAAAAGTTATGCGTTATGATATGAATGCCAAAGGCAAAGACGATCGGTCGCACAAACTGCGCCTATATCGTGATTTATATTTGGTCAAGAAGAGTTAAAACGGTTCTGAGCCCATTCCTGCACTTTGTAGCATGGAAGACCTAACAATCCTCCAAAAAACATTCCAGTGATCACGTCCAGGGGATAGTGAACTCCTAAATAAATACGACTGTACCCAAGTAGAACGGCCCAAAATAACAGTAGGAAAGGCGCGTACTTATAGAAAGGTTTCAGTAACAATCCTAAGAATACCGCAACTCCCATGGAACTTGTTGCATGTGCAGAGAAATAACCAAAACGACCGCAACCATCTGCAACGAACCGCATATTATCCTGTAAGCTCTCTAATCTACAAGGGCGAGGGCGCATTATATTATACTTAAAAAGGCTCGCCAATTGATCGGTGGCTGTTACAAGTAAAGCAGCGCAAACTAAAACTATTATAGTCCCTTTTGTCCCTAACTTTTTATAAATTACATATAGTAGTATCACATAAAGTGGTATCGAAGACCATTTTTCGGTTACGACACGCCAAAACTCATCCCAAGATTCGCTTCCAAGATTGTTTAGAAATAGGAAAAGCTCAGTGTCATATTTCAGCAATTCTTCAATCATCTTCGTAACGAGAAATTTCGCGATCATAAAAAGCAGACGCCTCTTTTATGTAATTCTCGGTTTCGGTTTCCAATTCTTTTTGATCATGATTATCAAAATCCTCTAACCATTCCACTTCATCATTTTCTAGATTGATTATGAAGCGAGGAAATTCTGTATGTATTACAAATATGGCCGTGGGAAAATCACTATTATCACCGAGTAAATATTTTGGAAAGTCCATTTTTAAGTATTTAGGCTTTTACATAAAATAACAAAGTTACGGTAAAAAAAACCTCGAGCTGAGAACCCGAGATTTTTAAATTAACAAACAACACAATACTCCAACTTAATTTTCTTTTTTCATATGTATATTATCTCGGAGCTTTCTTTAATCAACTTAATTAGCCTTAATTAGCCTTAATTAACTTAACAATATAAAACTAAGGCATTATTTCAGCTATTAAGTAATTCCCGATAATACTTTCCTTTTAATCTTTAGTTAATTTTTTCTAGCCTTAGATTATTTTATTGTGCTTATTATCAGTTATTTACATATAATATATAGTAGCCATGCCCATATAGTTCAACATTAAAATCAAGGATTCCTGTGCTTTGTTATGACAAAGGTTTACGCATGAAATCGATTCTTTTACTCTATCATGCTCTTTATAAAATACAAATAGCCTTGAGTTACCTCCAAGGCTATTCGATCAAATAAAAACAACTAAACTCAAATGAGAGACTCTACCATCCGAAGATATCTAAAATTGGCTGTGATCTTTAAAAGGTCTTTAGTACAATGTTAATTAACAAATCCCCTTTATAATCTCTCACTCTTGAGTTATTAGTATAAAGGAACACATATGCCTCAACATATTAGTGAGTTCCGATAATACTTCACCATATTAAGCAAAATACCCTCATTGTAAAGCTTCTAAGTGTTTTGGCATAAGCTTCAAAAACCCAAGACACTTACGTCTTGGGTTCAATTTACTAACTATACAAATTACACTAATTAATAATCACCTTCTTAAAACCTACTTGACCGTCTTGATTTTCAACTTTCACCCAATAAATACCTTGAGACAATCCATAAGTTTTCTTCGGGGTCTTCAATAATGGAGCGCACAAACTCATCTGGCAAGCCATCGGTAGGAGCAATTGAAGTCCATTCAACACCGTCGAAAACAGCGACTCCAAAATTCGTCCTAAAATAAAGTGTACCGTCGCTAGCTTCTGTAATTACCCCAGAATAACGAATGTCAAGATTTGCAATTCCGTCTGCGAAAGAATAAATAATAACATCTGTACCATCGAACTTATCTATTCCTGTTCCATCATAACTTCCCACCCAAATATTGTCATTACTATCTTGAAAAATCGCTCCAGGCGTATCAGATGAAAAACCATCGGCTGTTGTATAACTTATCCAGGTGACACCGTCGAACTTTACGAGACCAAGTCCCGCGGCCACTGTAAACCACAAATCTCCATTTGAACTTTCAATCATTGAACTTGCAAAGAAAGTCTGACCATTTATGGTTACATAATTTGTCCAGGTAGTTCCATCAAATTTGCTCAAACCTAATCCAACAAACCACATATTCCCCTGAGAATCCTGATCCACTTCCCAAATATCATTGCTTACCAAACCATCTACGGTGGTATAATTCGTCCAAGTTGTACCGTCAAATTTACTAACACCTTGAGAATCGAAAGTTGCAAACCAATAGTTTTCACTGGCATCTTGAAATACCGAGGTAATTGCATTACTAGGTGCTCCGCCTAAGACACCATAAGAGCTAAAATCAGTACCGTCAAATTTTCCAATTCCAGAGGTAGTATTGATAGTCCAATCGCCGAACCAAAAATCTCCGTTCGTATCTTGAATTAAAGAAGATATAATTCCGTATATTAGACCATCTGCGTTGGTATAATAAGTCCAAGTCTACGCACTTACATTTAAAAAAGTGGTTACCAGAAGTAAAGTAAATAGTTTTTTCATAGCCATGTTTTTAGCGGTTAAAATTTTATTCACGTCAAAGTTTATCGAAAAAAAGGCCCTTTCGGTAATCCCCTATAATAGTTTACTCGGAAAAAATAAACAAGTTATAAAATGAGTAGAACCACCTATAAACACAACAAGTAAGGGTCATTGTAGAATATAATTAATTCGTCGATTGATTGATCAATTTCTTGGATAGATAGTTGAAACGCATAAAAAGCATGATAGCAGAAGCCGTAAGTCCAGCGAGAAGTCCCAACCAAATCCCAGAACTCCTATAATTTGTATACATACTTAAATAATAGGATACGGGAAAGCCAATAAGCCAATAGGCTATAAAGGTTATAATCATGGGGATTTTCACGTCTTGCATACCTCTAAGAACACCAAGAGCAACTACTTGGATGGCGTCTGAAATTTGAAACACCGCGGCAACGATCATCAATTTTGAAGCTATTGAAACTACTTGCAAATTATCGCTAAAATTAGAAGCATCATTAAAATCTAAATACAACTTGGGTAAAGAGGTATTAAAAAGAATAAAAACTATTGCGAAAAAGACACCTAACATTGAGGTTTGGATAAGTATAGAAAAAGCTATTCTTCGTAGTTCCTTGAAGCTTTGTAGTCCTTTCTGATTTCCAACCCGAATCATAGCAACAACCCCAAATCCCATTGCAACCATAAAGGTCATAGAAGATAGATTTAGGGCAATTTGATTGGCCGCCTGTGGGTTTTTACCCAATATTCCTGACAGCCAAATCGCAGCGGTAAATACAGCAACTTCGAAAAACATTTGCATAGCAGAAGGAAAGCCCAAATCAATAAGTTTTTTTAACATATTTTTTGAAAGCGTAAAAAACTTAATCTTTCGCACAAATTTTTTCGATTTATGATGCACTGCAAGAATATACCACAGATATACTACCATAATTACCCGGGAAGCCAAGGTGCCAATTGCAGCTCCAACTACTCCTAATTCAGGCGCGCCGAACTTTCCGAAGATAAAAATATAATTCAGAATAATATTCACAATATTAGCAGCAATTGTAGCATACATTGGATATCTCGTCATTGATAAACCATCACTGAATTGCTTGAAGGCTTGAAAAATTATCAATGGAACCAAAGATGCAGCAACCAAGTTTAAATATGGCATAGCCAAATCAACAACTTCTGGCGGTTGCCTCATAGCATACATTAATGGTTTGGCAAATAATACGGCGATAAAAAGAACAACCCCTAAAACCGTACATAAAAACAAGCCGTGTTTAAACGAAGATTTCCCTGCACTAAAGTTCCCTTCACTATCGGCTTCGGCAACTAATGGCGTAATGGCAGTAGAGAACCCTATTCCCAATGACATAGCGATAAACATAAAACTATTTCCAAGTGATACGGCTGCCAACTCAGCAGAGCCCAATTGTCCAACCATAATGTTGTCAACTAGGGCGACCACGATATGTCCCAATAGCCCCAGCATTACGGGGGTGGCTAAGGAAAAGTTGGTTTTAAACTCTCTGGTATAATTAGAAAACAACACTATAATTTTGAGCGGCTAAGTTAAAAAACACAAAAAGGATAATGGCACAAACTTTCTTATATTTAGACTTATTATTTTATACCTTAAGGCCAACAATATATGTCAAAAGTGATCTTTTAATATAAATCTCAATAGTACCTTTTGAAACTGCCTCTAATCTAAAACACCAATTATCGACCCTAAAAGTATACTAACCGAATTTATAGAAGCTCCAGAGTTAAAATTCTATTCTGGAAAGTTTGACTTCACGTCATTTGAGTTTTCCAAAGAAGAAAAAATAAATTACTTGGCCTTTATCTTCCCCAGCAAGTTGATGTTGGGAAAGCAGGCAGAATGTTGCTTTGAGTATTATTTGAAGCAATCATCACGATATGATTTGATGGCTGCCAACCTTCAGATTCAAGGGGTTGACCAAACTTTGGGAGAGTTAGATTATATTGTTTTTGACCAAAAAAAAAAGTGCACATTACATATTGAACTTGCATGCAAATTTTATTTATATGATCCTTCAGTCTTGAACGATAGAGAAGCTAATTGGATTGGTGCCAATAGAAAGGACACGTTAACAGAGAAGCTAGATAAACTGATTGATAAACAGTTTCCGCTACTATATAATGACCAAACCAAATTAAAACTCAAGGAGTTAGATATTTGGGTTAACACAATTGAGCAACAACTTTGCCTTAAAGCCTTTCTTTTTATACCCAAAGGTCATCGGAAAAATGATTTTTCAGAAACCATTAGAAATTGTATCTCCGGATATTGGACTTCTTTTTCCGAATTTGTTTCTGAAAGGAAGGAGGCACTTTATGTTGTTCCGAAAAAGAAAGAATGGCTTCTTCCTCCAGAAAAATTTGAAAAATGGCATGTCCTTTCCGAAGTAAAAGCAACTATAGGAGCAAGTATCAATACTAAAAAATCCCTCCTTGTTTATAAGAAAACTAAGAACAAAATTGAACGGCTTTTTGTTGTTTGGTGGGAGTGATTTAAGAGGTTGTTAAAAATAACAACCTCTTAGAAAACTATGAGATTAATCTAGCTATATCAATTATTGGTTTTTAAAGCAATATTCACAACAGGACCGGAAATAACACCAGAGCTACTTTCAAATGCAAGAACTAATGGAACATATTCCGTTGTTAGAGAAACATCCATTGCTATAAAAGGCATAGTTCCAATTCTTTCATTCGCTGGAATCAAAATTTCGGGATTAAACGAATAATTTTCTGGAGCTAGTTCTGTTCCTTCCTCAACAATCACGACTCTAAAAATTCGATCTGAGCTAGATGCTTCGGAAACAAAATATGGTACTGGAAAGGTAATCGTTGGATTATTTGTTGAAAGCGGTAACTCCAAAGCACCGTTCAGTGTAAATCCAATAATTGCGGGCCTTTCCGCTTCGTAATCATCATACGTTTCGCAAGAAGCTGCAAATAATACGGCTAAAAACAGGGTAAGTAATATATATATATTCTTCATCTTTCTTGATTTTAATGATTAATAACCAGGGTTTTGTGCAGTGTTAGGGTTTTGGTCCAACGTACCCTGCGAGATTGGTAATTGAAATTTATAATCTCCGGCAGGCAAGGATAAAACTTCAGAAGCTGTACCACTACCATCTGCCAAATCACCTGCGTTTGACCGTTGAATGGGAAGTGCCCATCTCTTAAGGTCATAAAACCTTTGATATTCAAAAGCAAACTCCAAACGTCTTTCTAATTGGATAGCATTCAACAAGGCACTACCTGTTTCACCGGCTGGTGGAGTAAGATATCTTTTACTTCGTATTGCGTCCAAGGCGGTTCTAGCTCCAGACTCATTTCCAAGTTTAAACAAGGCCTCTGCTTTATTGAGGTGCGCCTCTGCCGCGCGGAAAATCTTATAATCAACTTTCCCATCGAAAGCCCCATTTTTTCCTAGAAGTTTTTTAATTGCATTAAACTGCAGGCCTCCATTACTTCCAGAAACGATATACGCCTCTTTTCGAATGTCATCAGCCAGGTAGGTATTAACCAAATTAAAAGAGGCAACATACTCGGGAATTATAGAGTTGAGACCTCCTTGGCTCCAAGCAACACCAATACTATTATTCAAACCTTCTTCACTATTAGGTATGTAAAAAATAACTCCAGCTAAACTATTATCCTCCCATACACCTACAACATCATCACGATCTGCTACTGTTTTAGTAACAGCATTGGCCGCATCTATGGAATTTTGCCATTGGCCCATATATAAATAAACTCTAGAAAGCAACGTATTAACAGCATCCTTTCCCATTCTTCCTGGAGGATTGCTAACATTAATAGCTGCGGTTGCTTCTACCAAGTCAGAAACTATTTTTTGGTAAACCTCACTCACAGTCTCCCTTTCTGGTTCTATGTTTGGATCTAATTCGATAACATAGGCAATTCCTAAGCTTCCATTTGCATCCCCAGATTGAGTTGGGATTTTCCCAAATGTTCTTACCAAATCGAAATGCGCCATGGCTCTAAGTGCTTTTGCTTCAGCCATAATATTAGCCTTACTGTCACCAGTAAAATTCTCCGCGTAGAGTAACACTTGATTCGCTCTAAAAATGAGTGTATAGGCATCTGCATAAAAATTTGCCAAACTAACACCACTACTAGGAGAGTATCTAAAGTTGTGAAGAATGTTCTTCGTTCTTCTTCCACTTTGCGAAATAGTAGTATTGTCACTAGCTACATCACCAGCACTTAAAAGAGACCCTGCATCGCTGCTTCCATAATATCCAGTTGACACTACACCGTCCCTATCAATCGAGACCAAAGCCTTATATACTCCACGAATACCATTCTCGAAATCGTCAGCTGTCACAAAGGCGTTTTCCGTTGCAAATTCGTCAAAAGGTAGTTGATCTAAGTTTTCGCTACAGGAATATAAGATCCCTGAAATAAAAACTACAATAACAATTTTATATATTATATTTTTCATTTTTATCATCTTTTATAAATTAAAAACTTACATCCAATCCAAACTGAATTGACTTCGTATTGGGATAGCTATATAAAGTAGCCTCCCCTGGTGCTACTGCATCGGCAAAATCAATTGTTTCACCTGATGATAATCCAACTTCAGGATCCCCCCAGAATTTTGTAAATGTTAACAAGTTCTGTCCTTGCCCGTAAATTCTTAAAGAATGTATTGGAGAATTTTCCAACAACCTTCTGGGAAAAGTGTAGGACAAAGTCACGTTTCGCATTCGTATATAGTCTCCTCGTTCAAGAAACCTATCGGAATTCACCGCTGCGTCATTTCTGAATGATGGACTGGGTTCAACATTTGTGTCTCCAGGAGTTTTCCAATAATTAAATGCACCAACTGCCTGATTATCATCTACATTAGCGCCATCTGAAATATAATTGCTTTTTACAAAGTTATTGATCCAGTTACCATATTTAAAAACAAAATCAGTTCGCAAGCCAATACCTTTGTAAACTACGTTATTAAAAAATCCACCTTCTTTCTCTGCTATAGTAGACTTACCTTGGAATACCCGATGCTCTTCATTTTCTGGAAGGTCGTTTGAGCGATACGTATTTCCATCTGCTCCAAAATATAGTGGCGCGCCCGTCTCAGGATCAACCCCAGCATATGGCACAAGAAAATGTTCATTGATTTTAGTACCCTCACTAAACCGGATATTAAATGTATTGACTGCATCAACATCCTCTCCGTCCGGAAGACTTACAATTTCGGAATCACCAAGGAATATTATATTTCCACCTAATGTCCAAGTAAAGTCAGAAGATTTGAAAACATCGGCTTGTAAGGATATCTCTAAACCGCTGTTCTGAATTTCACCTAGATTTCCGAATACAAATGCTGCACCGGACTCATCAGATCTTGGAATTTGAAACAGGAGATCGGTCGTGTTTCTTTTAAAATAATCTGTTACGCCTCGTATCCTCTTATTAAATAAATTAAATTCTAGACCAATATTGGATGTCTCGGTTGTTTCCCATTGTAGTAACGGATTTCCAATATTGGAAGGAACAGTAGCTGAACCTCCAGGATAGGATTCAAATTCTACATTATCCTGTGCGGCGTATCGTGAAATACCTTCTCTATTTCCTACCGTTCCGTAGGAGGCGCGTATTTTTAGGTCATCTATTACTTCCACTTTGAAGAAGTTTTCTTTTGCGATATTCCATCCAATACTTCCGCTATAAAATGTCCCATATTGAACATCACTACCGAAATTTGAGGATCCATCACGACGAACAGATGCAGATGCCAAGTACTTCTCATTATAATCATAATCTGCAAAAGCACCATACGAAACCAATGCCAACCTAGTTCTTTCTGTATCTGTTTGACCTCCTAATACTACTGCACCATTAGACTGAGTTGTAAGCAATGCCGAAGGAAAACCAGTACTTCTTAGACGATAAAAATTGAACTCATTAAAATTATATTCGAACAAGCCAAGCACGTTTAAAGTATGTTCATTTAGGTCCAAATTATAGTTTAAACGATTGCTAACGGTTAAATCCAAACGCTGTGTACCAGAATCCCTTTTATTACCATTTCCATTCAGAATTATTTGTAAAATTCCACCTGGTTGAGAATAAGACTCTTCACGAAAATTTAAGTGACTAACTGCTGTATTGAAACCATAACTCCAGTTCTTAGAGAGTATTACCTGTGTATCCACACTACCAAGTGTCACATTTTCAATATCCTCTGCAGGTTCTGTTAATAAGGCACCTCTAACATTAAACGTAGTATGAGTAGGGTTATAAACTGGATTACCATTTTCGTCTATAACTGCCTCACCGTTTTCATCTAATAAAAACTCTGTTTCATAGGGATTGTAATCCAACATAGCTCGAAAAGGATTTTGTGCGTTATTTCGATCCCTTGGCTCATCACTTACGGATCTAGAATAACCAACATTCACCCCTACCTTTAACCATTCTTTAGCATCAAAATTAGCATTCAATCTGGCATTCAATCTTTCGAAACCGCCCAATTGATCTATTATTCCTGTATTCTTATCGTGGCCAACTGAGAAAAAATAGTCCATTTTCTCGGCCCCACCAGAAATTGATATATTATTATTTTGAATAATACCTTCTTTCAACATTAAGTCCTGCCAATCAACTTCATTGTCTAATAGAAGTTGGCGCTCTGGGGATCCAGGTTGAGTTGTAACACCTGGTAGGTTGGCAGCAGAGACTACTCCAAGTGCATACATTTCAGACTCAAATTGAAATTTTTGAGTCGCGTTCATCATTTTGAAGTTTGGGTTTATTTGACTTGTAGTACCATACCTAGAACTATATCGAATAATTGCATCTTTATTCCTATTCCCTTTTTTCGTCGTAATTACAACAACACCGTTGGCTCCTCGAGAGCCGTATCGGGCAGTTGTAGCAGCATCCTTCAGGATTGTAAGATTCTCTATATCCTCTGGAGCAATAGCTCCTAATTCATCCTCTCTAATGGGTGCACCGTCAATAACGTATAAAGGTGAAGACGCTCCAGCACTTAAAGACCCAGTACCTCTTATCCTAACGAAGGCTCCCTGCCCAGGTTTACCATTTGCCGCTGTAACCTGTACACCGGCTGCTTTACCTTGCAATAAATTATCAATACTTGTGGTAGGTGCCAGTCGTGACAATTCGGCGGCCGATATAGAAACCACAGATGAGGTTTGTACCGTCTTATTCCGAGTTGTGTATCCAGTTACAACCACTTCCTCCAACAAAGAACCTGCCTTCATTGAAACATTAAGAACGTTTGATGCACCTATTTTTATCCTCTGGGTTTCAAAACCAATGTAACTAATAGATATTGTTTGTCCTTCACTTACCGCTATAAAGAAGTTTCCGTCAAAATCGGATTGAGTTCCGTTATTGGTTTCAACTACAATAACGTTTGCTCCCGGTAGAGGTAAACCCGTATCATCTATGACAGTACCAGAAACGTTTTTTTCTTGCGCGACAGCCATTGTTATGCTGAATAGCATAAACAAGAGCCATTTACCTTGATATTTTTTCATAAGCAAAATTAAGTAACCAATTGAGGCTTGAAGAGATAGATGGCAACGCTAATTCAAAAAGAACATCTTATAATTCATTAAGTTTAAAGAAACAAAGATGTAGGTAAACCTCTTCAAGCCCTGATTGATTTGGTTATAGCATTAAAATTATTGAAAATGAATAGATTAGAAGAAAATCCCCATCGGGATTAACCAATTATTGACACTACTAGCTTTTATTGTGCACGTAGTCCCCCGATGTATTGAGATGGTGTTTGAGATAAGTGCTTTTTAAACGACTTGTTAAAAGAAACCTTATTATTGAAACCTACTTCGTAAGCTACTTCAATAATATTCATTTTTTTATCCGTGTCATTCTTTAAAATCTCTAGGGCTTCTTCAATTCTATATGTATTAATAAGTTCGAAGAAACTAACGTTAAAATTCTCATTAATCACTTGAGAAGCATTATGCCTTGTGGTATCCAATCTCTGTGATAAAAAATCGAGATTAATATTATTTCTTTTGTAGATTCTCTCTGTCTCCAATAAATAGATCAACTTCTCTTTTAGCTCCTTTGAATAACTTGGTGTTAAGCTTGATTTAGTATATTTTCTCCCTTTTTCCCGTATAGCCTTTACAACAGGATCAATTGCAAACATATTAGGGCGTAAATAAGATATATACCCAATGTAAAGAACCATAGAAGCAATAGTACTCACTTGAAGGTTAAACAGAAGTCCCAAATTGGGATTTACTGACATGATAAGAATCCCATACACCAAATAGGAAACAACATAGACCTCCACAAAGAGCACCAAATTTATCATCCATCGCTGCACAGGCCGAGCAAACAATTTAATACGCTCTTTACTTTTCAAAAGAAGGCGAAGTAACAGAAATCCATATACCAGAAGCGATACTATCTTAGTAGAAACCGTTATTAAAAGATAAGGTCTACGGTCTAGGGTACCAACATCTAATAATATATTCATCTTTTCCTGTCCAGAAAGCAAGAAAACTGGAATAAACACAATTAAAATGAAAATTGTAGGTAATAGGTGCAATAGGTCTATCTTTCTAAACTTGTAATTCAAAGCAACCCGTTTAAAATAGAAATAGATAAGAGGGCCATATAAATAAATACTAACAGCCGACATATATAACGTATGTGGCACTCTATATTTTAAATTGGTTAAATGCAAAAATATATGAAATATAAATGATGCATTTATTAGCACAAACGAGCAAATAAGGATAGTGGCAACTTTGTCTTTCTGCTTTTTAAACAATAATAAAAAGAAAATAAAAAACCCAATTATCGAAGAGAACAAATAAAAGAAACTAAGCCACGTAAAATTAACACTATACTTTTCATAAAGACTTGAAAACTCCATGGTATTCCTAAAACGAGAGAAAAGACCTGAATCGACAAAACCAACCTCAGAGGAATACTTCATATAGTATTCAGCATAAATACTTGCTTGTTCAATATTATTATTCTCAGCAGCCATAATTGCCTGCTCTTTGTATAATTTAAGGTGTTCTTCATTAAATTTAACCTTATCAACCGGTCTCTCAAAGAACAGTACATTGGAAGATACTTCGTTATTTTGCACCACAGGAGTATTCTCTTTTATATCTGATGCACGTAAATTATTATTGGAAAATAACAATATCGCGAAGAGTATAAAAAAGACACCTCTCTTTATAATTGCAAATTTTGACATAGGTTAGCGTTTCACTTGCCTACCTTAAATATACGATTTGTTTCTTGAAATCAAAGGAGTTTGGTAATCCCCGATAATAGTTTACCTCTTGTTAGGCAATAAATATCATTTAAACTCCTGAGACACAAAATTTTTAAAGGAATCAACGACGAGTATAGATAAATCGCTTTTCTACTAATGTCTGTTAGTTTTTTATACTTTTAGACTCAGTTTTAGTTCCATATTTATCAAATAGATAAACCAAACTCGCCATAGCTGCACCCCCTAATTCTAGCTCTCGCTTATTAACGGCCTCAAAAGTATCGTTTGCCGCATGATGATAATCGAAGTAACGTTGTGAATCTGGACGTAGTCCAGCTAGCACCATTCCATCATGTTTTAGAGGACCAATATCGGCTCCACTACCTCCTTTTTCAAAATAGTGAATTAAGTAAGGTTTAAACAAGGATTCCCAGCCTTCTACTTGTGTAAAATTTGCGTCATCAATATCGAATGAAAAACCTCTAGGGGTAAAACCTCCAGAATCACTCTCCAAGGCGAAAACATGGTTTTCATTTTTAAGTTTGGCTTCTTCGGCATACTTTCTCCCTCCTCTTAAGCCATTCTCCTCATTCATGAAAAGAACTACGCGTATACTATGTTTTGGCTTGTAATTGATCTTTTTAAACAATCTAAGCACTTCCATTGATTGCACACAACCGGCTCCGTCATCATGAGAACCATCACCTAAATCCCAAGAATCTAAATGTCCTCCCACTATCATAAACCTATTAGGATAGACACTTCCAGTTATTTCCCCTATAACGTTATAGGATTGCACATCAGGATATGTTTTGCAGTTTTGTTTAAAATAAAACTTAAGCGTTGGCAGCAATTTCAATATTCCACTTAAATAATCGGCTCCTTTTGTGCTTATTGCACAAGCCGGAATTCTCTGGGCTACAGGTGTATCACCGTAGCTCATTGAACCCGTATGAGGGTAATCATCCAATCGAAGATTCATAGAACGGACAACTACACCTACGGCTCCATACTTTGCTGCCTCCATAGCCCCAGCATAACGTTGATCCACACAGCCTCCATAGGCTTGAAATGTATGGATAAGATCCGCCTTCATTGGCCGGTTGTAAAAAACGATCTTTCCTTTAATCTGTTCTTCACCATATCTGGCCAAATCCTCAATCCCTTGCACTTCAATAACCCCTGCCTTTAGCCCTCCATCTCGTGTTGCTACTGAGCCTCCTAGCGCGCAGATATTTGCCATCGAAGTTATTCCTGGACCAGTTTCAACATATGCATATTCAGGAAGACCACGTGTCCACTTTGGAACCATTACCGGTTGGAGCCATACTTTATCAAGACCCAATTTATCCAATTCTTCTTTAGTATAATCAACGGCATCTTGGGCGCTCAAGGTTCCTGAAAGGCGTCCACCAATCTTATTCGAGAGATGATCAAGCCAATCATAACTTTTCCCATTAAGCAATGCCATATCAAATATGTTACGCAGCGTGATAGAATCTTCGGTATTAACCTTCTGCGAGAAACTTTCAGAAGTAAAAAGCAGGCACAGTAAAAGTATAGTGATTGTCTTATTCATAATTTAAATGGTATTCGAGTGTTTAGAGCCTCATGAAAAAATAAAATTAATCATTTTCAAGCCGTTTTCTATATTCCGAAATTTGAGCCCTAATCTTAGGATCTAACTCCGGTTCTTTAATATCCTTATACTTTTTAATCTCTTCAAGCAAAATGGATGCCACTATCAATCTGGCGGTTGGTTTATCGTCTGCTGGAATTGCATACCAAGGTGCATGTGGTTTTGAAGTACGATTTAGCACATCTTCATAACATCTCATATAGTCATTCCATAACTCTCGTTCATCTAAATCCCCTGGCGAAAATTTCCAATTCTTGTTGGGTTTATTTAATCTTCTAAGCTGTCTTTTTTTCTGCTCATTCTTGGATAAATTCAGAAAAAATTTAAAAATCAAAGTTCCATTTTCGGAGATTGTCTTCTCAAATTCATTGATTTGATCAAAACGTTTATCCCAAAAGGCCTCATTCACATCATCAACGCTATGAATATCTGGTAAAAGCTCACCTAAAATATAATTGGGATGTACTCTTGTAACAAGTACATTTTCATAGTGGGTACGGTTAAAAACGCCGAACTTACCTCGCGCAGGTAGCGCAATATAATGACGCCACAAATAATCGTGTTTGCGTTCTAAATCAGTGGGAACTTTGAAACTATGAACTACAACGCCACGAGCATTAAAATCTTTAAAAACTTCACGTATCAAACTATCCTTACCCGCAGCGTCCATTCCTTGAAAACAGACCAGGACGGCATACTTTCCGTGGGCATATAGAGTATCTTGTAACTTACCTAATTTCTCTCTTGTTGTTTCTAGAGTTTTTTCCAAGGTTTCTTCGGAAGCATCCATATCCACGAATGACTTAATCTCCGAAATCTTAACTTGATTCGAAACCTTAAAGTCAGAAATATTCATTTCCTTCATACTTATTTATTTACTCGCGAAAGATTTCACATCATCCTCACTTACTTCAGCTCCACCTAAAATAATAAGGCGTTCAACAACATTACGTAGCTCACGAATATTACCTGTCCAGTCGTATTCTTGTAATAATTTGGTCGCCTTCGAGGAGAATTTCTTTTGTGCTGTACCATGTTCTTGAGCGATCTTCTTTGTAAAGTACTCAATTAATAATGGAATATCATCGCGACGATCGTTGAGAGCCGGAACCTTTATCAAAATTACAGCTAATCGATGATACAAATCTTCACGAAAATTACCGTCGGCAATCTCTTTCTTCAAATCTTTATTTGTTGCGGCAACGACTCTTACATCCACCTTAATATCTTTATCGCTCCCTACTCTTTGAACTTTATTTTCCTGAAGTGCTCTAAGAACTTTAGCTTGAGCCGAAAGGCTCATATCCCCAACCTCATCTAAAAAAATAGTACCCCCATTAGCAGCTTCAAACTTACCAGCTCTATCCTTGACAGCAGAAGTAAAAGCTCCTTTCACGTGACCAAACAATTCACTTTCTATAAGTTCGGCTGGAATTGCTGCACAATTAACCTCAATCATTGGACCCTTCGAACGTGCGCTTTTTTGATGTATCCAATGCGCCACCAATTCCTTTCCTGTTCCATTTGGACCAGTAATAAAAACTCGCGCTTCAGTAGGTGAAACCTTTTCTATCATTTCTTTAATTTGAGAAATGCCGTCAGACTCACCAATCATCTCATAGTTCTTGCTAACCTTCTTCTTCAAGAGCTTGTTTTCTACAACTAGCTCTTTTCTATCTAGCGCAATTCGTACCGTATTGAGAAGTCTATTTAAATCGGGTGGCTTCGAAATATAATCGAATGCGCCTAAGCGCATTGTATTCACCGCGGTATCCAGGTCTCCGTGACCAGAAATCATCACCATTGGAATTTCCGATTTGATCTTTTTAACTGCCTCAAGCACCTCAACACCATCCATCTTAGGCATCTTGATATCGCACAAGACTAGATCAAAATCTTCCTTTCTAATTAGCTCTATTCCAGCGAGACCATCTTCGGCTTCCTTTACTTCATAAGTGTCGCTCTCTTCGGTTAAAATTTTAACCAAGACTCTTCTAATTGCGGCCTCGTCTTCAATAATTAATATTTTCGGCATCTAATTATATTTTGAATTTTACTCCCGCTCTAAGATAAAAAGTATTCTTATCATTTAGCTTATAAAGATTGTTATCATATTGGTCTCTTAGTCTAATTTCATTATAAAAGGTATATCCACCATATGCATAGAATAACAAATGTTTGGTAAACCCATACTCATAGCCAAGCCCTCCAAGTACCATTGTCATTGAAATATTCTCGGCTAAGGTAGATGATCCATCTTCTTGAACCACATTTCTTCCATTCTGTATATTTGAAAAGAATCCATCCAAAGTAATAAAAGCTTGTACCGTATTCTTTTTATCCCAGAAATATTTCAGATTGGTCTTTGGACTCCCTAACGAATAAGACCAATCTGAGTGAAATTTTCTATAATAATTGACCACTGGAAGAGGAAAAGGTCTTCCTGCATTGGTCGAATAATTTAACCCAATTATAAAGCGACTGGGCTTTTTAACTTCATCCCCCTTCCGATCTCTAATCAAAAAAGCAGAACCCGTAAAATTAATGTCCCTGTTTTTTATGGAATTCTCTTCGAAGTTAGATGCTAGTTCAGCCCCTGTTTTGAAAGCAAGTCGCCAGTCATTTTTTACTTTAAAAGTATATGCCAAACTAACGCGAAATAATTGAAATTTTCCCAATTCGGCCCTATCGAAAGGCACGGGATCCTTTATATCCAAGTCAACATCTCTATACTCTATACCTGGAATGATATAGCTGCCATTTGTCCCTAATTTAATAGGATAATTTACAAACCCACGAAACCGATTAACTGAATTCTTAGAATTTGTCTGAGGTACAAAAGTATACTCAATACGGGCCAAATCCGATGTTTGTGAAAAACTGCTAGCCGAAAAGAACAGGCAAAACATAATCATTCCTGTACTAAGAAAGCTATTTACTCTCAACAAGTTCTTCTTCATATAAGCTTAGTGATTTGATGGTTTTTGATACATATGAATATCTCGTTGAGGAAATGGAATGGTAATATTATGTTCTCTAAATAGCGCATCAATGCGAAATCGTATTGCACTCTTAATTTTAGGATCAATAAAACTATCACTTATTGAAAAGTAAACCGAAAAAACCAATGCCGAATCACCAAAATCTTCAAATACTACAAAAGGAGCAGGTGCTTTTAAAACCCCTTTCTGTTCAGCAACACTATCTAAAAGCAACTCCTCAACACGCCTAGTATCACTTCCGTAGGCCACTCCTACTCGGACCAAATCTAAAGTAGATTTGTGGTTTTGAGTATAATTGTAGATAGTATCTTTTATAAACTTATGATTGGGAATCACGATTACCTTATCATCCCTTGTAATCGCCCTTGTGGTTCTAAGCTTAATATCAATAACTCTTCCAATCTTTCCGTCTATTTCAATAACATCACCCACTAAAAGTGATTTATCTACAATAATTAACAAACCTCCAATGATATCTTGAAACAACTCTTGAAGTGCCAGACCAAGTCCAACTAAAAGGGCGGCAGACGCTGCTAAAAATGGTGTGATATTGACTCCGGCCAGACTAAGTACAACAAAAACAACAATAATATAAGTAAGGTACTTTATGAACTTAAAAACGCTAATAAATTTGCGCTGATCTATTTCATCCATCTTGCGAGTGGAGATTTTTCGGACCCACTTTAGAATAAAATTAGCAACAACAAAAGACAAAAGAATCAGCAAAAAAAGGCCTACTGTAATATTGATTTTCTGATCGTCTTGACCAAAATGAAAACCTAGGTCCAGAAAATTCTTGATTCCTACCCAAATATCATCTTTGACTACTTCCGTTATTTTTCCTGAAACCTTTTCTTGCACCTATTTCTAATATTTAAGCCACTTGAATATTTCCTTATAGCTCGCCTTTTTACCATACATTAAAATACCTACGCGGTAAATTTTTGCTGCAAACCATACGGTTCCTATAAAAGTAGCAAATAATATCACTAATGAAAGGATTTGTTGCCATATTGGAACACCAAAAGGAATACGCATTAGCATGACTACTGGTGATGTAAAAGGTATAAATGAAAAAACCTGAGAAACAGTTCCGTGTGGATTCTCAATAACTGTGAAAAAGCCAACGTAAATCGCCAAAATTAACGGCATAAGAATTGGAAGCATAAACTGCTGGGTATCTGTTTCGCTATCTACAGCCGCCCCAATAGCTGCATATAAAGAAGCATACAGTAGATACCCTCCTATAAAAAAGAAAAGGAACATCACGACAAGATTTATTATAGGCATATTAGCAATTTCAATTAGTACATTGCGCACAATCTCTTCTGTTCCTCCGTCAATACTCTGACTCAACATTTCTTGTTGCGGGGTCTGGGCAGTTGAGGGGTCAATTCCAAAAATCGCGGTGATCACAACGCTAAAAACACCTAAAAGCACGACCCAGGCGAGAAACTGAGTTATTCCAGCAAGTGAGGTTCCCAATATTTTTCCAAGCAATAGTTTTATTGGTTTTACCGAAGATATAATTATCTCAATTATACGGCTCGTCTTTTCTTCAATTACACTTCGCATAATCATATTTCCATAGATAATAATAAACATGAATAAAAGGTAACCCGCCACGCCTCCAAAACCAAGCTTTAATATAGACCCCAATTTAGAGGTTTCCTGTCCCTGAAAAGTTTCCTGTTTTGCATTTATTCTAATTCGGAGTTCCTTAATTCTTTCTGCGTCAATTCCAGCTTCCTTTAGCTTTAAGGTATTGACCTTATCTTCAATTATATTCTCAATATTCTGCATCACGGGGAGCGATGGAGAGCCTTCAGAATAAAAGGTTATGGCTTCGGAAAGTTCTTCAATGTTTTCTGTCTTCGGAATAAAAAGCAAACCATAGTTTTCGTCAGTTTCGCTTTGCTCTTTTGCTTTGGAAAGGTCAATATTGGTAAGCACATTATACTTTAGCTGGTCGGTGTTCTCGAATTGATTCAGAAACAACCCACTTTCATCAAGTACTGAAATAATCCGAACACTATCATTGTTAAGCTGAGACAAATAAGCAACTAGCGTGAAAATTCCAACCATAATTAATGGACTTAGAAAAGTCATAATTATAAATGACTTGTTTCGCACCTTATTTAGGTATTCTCTTTTTATAATAAGTGGAAGATGGTTCATTGCCAAAATTTAATTGTTGTTTACTGTTTCAATAAAAATGTCATTCGCAGATGGAATTACCTCCACAAAATGATTTAATTGTCCTTTGGAAGTTAAATAGCTCACTAGATCGTTTGCCGAAGCCGTGGCTGAAAGTTTAATCTTATACTGCAATTCATCATTTATGCTTTTAAAAGAAGCAGAAGACACATCAAATCGTTCATGTATTTCATTGTTTACCAACTCTTTTTCGGAAGTAAGCAAACCAACCTCAAAAGTGTTAGATCTGTAGGCTCGCTTTATATCAATCAATTTACCGTCAAGTACTTTATTTGACTTATGGATTAGAGCAATATGATCGCACATTTCTTCAACCGATTCCATGCGATGGGTTGAAAAAATAACGGTAGCACCATCGTCACGAAGTTTTAAAATTTCGTCTTTTATAAGATTCGCGTTTATTGGATCGAAACCACTAAAGGGTTCATCAAAAATCAACAATTTAGGCCGATGCAATACAGTAACCACAAACTGAATCTTCTGTGCCATTCCTTTTGAAAGCTCTTGTGTTTTTTTGTTCCACCAATCACCAATTTCCAATCTATCAAACCAATAGGTAAGCCGCTGTTTCGCTTCCTGTTTGGTGAGTCCCTTTAGTTGTGCGAGATACAAGGCCTGCTCTCCTACTTTCATAGACTTATAGAGTCCTCGTTCCTCTGGCAAATATCCAATATGCTGAATATCATTTGGCTCCAATGGACGACCATCGAGAAGTACGGTACCCGAATCTGGCATTGTAATTTGATTAATAATACGAATAAAGGTAGTTTTCCCAGCTCCATTAGGACCTAATAACCCAAAAATACTTCCCTTTGGGACTTCAATTGAGACATCGTTTAATGCTGTATAGTCGCCAAAAGACTTGGAAACATTATTTGCAACTAAGAGTTTTTCCATAGTTTATTATCGTGCTGTAAATATATTGATTTGCGAAAGAAGCACTCTCTATATTAAGAGTAATTTAAAGCTATTTGTATTACAAACAAGTACATTGTTACAATGTACTTTATAAGTAAATGAATGCAAAAGAACAATAACCCCCTAAATGCAAAACCCACCCTCCAATAAATTGAAGGGTGGGAAAAAAATTGCTATGAAAAAGAAAAATTATCACTACAAAGATGTAGCGATTCTCAAATATAGAAAAAAATAATCAATAAACGTTTAATTACGAAAACATATCTTTTACTTTCTCAAAAAAAGACTTATCCTCTTTCTCAGGCTTAGGCTGGAAGTGCTCGTCATCGTTCATTTTTTCAAAGAACTCTTTCTGTTCTTTTGATAAGGTTTTAGGGGTCCAAACATTAACATGGACCAATAAATCTCCTGTTCCATAACCGTTTATACTTGGAATTCCTTTGTTCCTAAGTCGTAAAATTTTACCGCTTTGGGCACCAGTATCGATCTTTATCCTAACTTTTCCTGTTACCGTATCTATCTCCTTTGAAGTCCCAAGGGCAGCTTCAGAAAAACTTATATATAAATCGTAGTGGAGGTTATCACCTTCTCGTTGCAAAGCGGCATGAGGCAACTCTTCTATAGCCACAAGTAAATCTCCCGTAACCCCATTACCTGGCGCATCATTTCCCTTTCCGGTAACTTTTAACTGCATTCCATCAACAACACCAGCCGGAATTTTAATTGACACCGTTTCTTCGGTAGCGAGCATCCCATGAGCATCAGCATTCGTAGGCTTCTTATCAACCATCTGTCCACCTCCACCACAGGTACTACATGTGGCAGAAGTCTGCATGCGACCCAAAATTGTATTTTGAATTCGGGTTACCTGCCCACTACCATTACAAGTCCCACAGGTATTATAGGTAGTTCCTTGAGCGACTTTTTTGCGCTTTACTTTTATTTTCTTCTCAACTCCGTTGGCAATTTCCTCCAACGTCAATTTAACACGAATACGGAGGTTACTTCCCTTTACAGTACGACGTCCGCCGCCTCCACCAAAACCACTGAAACCGCCAAAGCCGCCACCTCCAAAAATATCTCCAAACTGACTAAAAATATCATCCATGTTCATGCCTCCGCCGCCTCCAAAACCACCGCCCTCAAAGGCTTGATGTCCGTATTGGTCATAGCGAGCTTTCTTATCTGAGTCGCTAAGTACTTCATAGGCCTCGGCCGCTTTTTTAAATCGTTCCTCAGCCTTTTCATCACCAGGATTTTTGTCTGGATGATCTTCAATTGCCTTTTTACGATATGCCTTTTTAATTTCAGCAACAGTCGCTCCCTTCGAAATGCCTAATATTTCGTAATAATCTTCTTTCATATTATTGTCCTATAACTACTTTTGGATAACGTATCACTTTTTCACCTAGGGTGTATCCTTTTTCCAATACATCAATCACCTTACCCTTCATTTTCTTATCTGGTGCAGGGATTTGAGTCACTGCATCGTGAATCTCCGCATCAAAAACATCTCCTTGTTTCGTTCCAATAGGCTCTAAACCTTTGGCTCGAAGTGTTTCTCTTAACTTATTGCTTATCAATTTTACCCCTTTCAGAAGACCATCAGCATCTCCTTTTTCCATTTCTTTTAACGCACGATCAAAATCATCCATAACTGGAAGCAAGGAAACCATTACACCCTGACTGGCAGTTTTGAACAGCTCAATACGCTCACGGCTGGTTCTTTTCTTATAATTTTCAAACTCAGCAAAAAGGCGCAAATAGCGATCTTTTTCCGTATCAAGCTCTGATTGGAGTTCCACAAGCGGATTTGATTTATCATTTTTTTCTTCTGAAGTCCTTTGTTCTTGCGCGTTTAGAACTTCATCCACAGCAACATCTTTGTTTTTATCTTTCTGGCTCATAAATGAGTAAATTATAATTTTTAACGAGGGTGCAAAAGTACTGCCAATTCTTATAAAATGTCAAAATGTCACTGTATTATTTAATATATATTTAAGAACTATTGTGTATTGAGTTAGATACATTTGTAATAATAAGCCTAAAAATTCAACGAAATGAAAAAATTAATTTCAAATATTGCCTTATTTTCTCTTGTGGCCTTAACCTTCACTGCTTGTAAGGATGGCCAAAAAGAAGTTGCAACTACAGATGAAAAAGAAGTGGTGGCACCAACACCTGAAGCGGTTTCATATACCGTTGATGTTGAAAAATCTGTAATTAAGTGGAAAGGCGATAAGCCAACTGGATCTCATGCGGGAACCATAAAAATTGCCTCGGGGTCAGTTTCTGTGAATGGAGCCAACCTTGAGACAGGAAAATTTAGCATCGATATGAATAGTATCAGCGACACCGATTTAGAAGGTGAAATGAAAGCCAATCTTGAGGCACATTTAAAAGGAACTGTTGAAGGCAAAGAAGGTGATTTCTTTAATGTAAATAAGTATCCATTAGCAAGCTTTGTAGTAACTGGCGTTACTGGAACAGAAGGGGAAACTATTGTTAGTGGAAACCTTACCATTAAAGAAAAGACACATAATATCGAATTTCCTGCTACCATTGATTATACCGATAACGGTATGTCTTTGGTCAGCAAACCTTTTAACATCGATAGAACAAAATGGGGTGTAAACTACGGTTCAAAATCTATTTTTGATAACCTTGGAGACAAGTTTATAAGCGACGAAATAGGGCTAGAAATTGAATTGCACGCAAACAAATAGTAAACTCTTAGAAAACATATTTTGGGGTGGCCAGTGGCCGCCCCAAAATTTTACAAAAGATTCATAATTGCCGATTCTAGGTTCGAAAACCGGAACATAAAACCGTGTTCTTCTATTTTTTTGGAACTCACCAATTGTCCTTCCAAGGCCAGCATCGCCATCTCTCCCATCAACAATTTTAATACAAATCCTGGCACATTAGGCAACCATAGTGGAGCCCCTAAATACTTTGCTATATGTTTAGTTAGTCTTTTATTCGTGACTGGAGTGGGCGCTACTCCATTGTAAACACCTTCTAACTCCTTTTTCAAAATATGCATATAGATTCCAGCAACATCTTCAATATGAATCCAAGACTGCCATTGTTCACCATTTCCAATTGGTGAACCCAATCCCAATCTAATTATTTTCACCAACTTTGGCAATGCCCCCTCCTTTTCGGACAAAACCATTCCTGTTCTAACCAAAGCCACATCCATTCCCAAACTACCAAACCGATTTGCGGCCTTTTCCCATGCAACAACAACATCTGCCAAAAAACCGGTATCGATTTTATCGTTTTCTTCTGTAAATAGTATTGTTTCTGAATTAGGGTAAATGCTGATTCCGCTAGCCGAAATAAAATGACCCACAGAATGGTCTATTTCACTAAGAACATTGTAAATAACGTCCACAGACCGGATTCGGCTCCCGAGAATTTCTTTCTTATATGATTTTGTCCACCTATTTGCAACGGTGGCACCTGCAAGATGAATAATGGTATTAACTCCTTCAAATGCAGCAGTGTCAATTTCACCAGCATCCAAATTCCAATAAAAACCTTTATAGTTTGGAGAGGCTTTAATCTTTTCTTTTCTAGTGGTTAAATAATTTACAGAAACTCCTTCAGCAAGACATTGCTTTACCAGTTCTCTACCAATCAAACCTGTCGCTCCTGTGATTAAAACCTTCATTTCGTTTTTATTTAAAGTTACAGATTTCCATCTTAAACTCTATTGTTCTTAACGCAAGATTAGTAGTAATTAGATTAATTTTTATGGTTTCTTAACAGCCCTTAGCATTTGAGGGGAAACTCGAATATTAAACCCCTTTGACAGCTCTTAACATTTCCCGCTTACCTGGTGGCCCTGGTAGTCTTTCAACTGCGAATCCAACGGCCTGCATTGCTCTTCTTACACTCCCCTTAGCCGAATAAGTAACCAAAACTCCCCCAGGTTTTAATGCAATAAACATATTTTTAAAAACCGCTTCAGTCCATAATTCAGGTTGCACTCTTGCCCCGAAAGCATCAAAATAAATAATAGTATACGTATCTATATCTTTTATTTCTGAAAAAAATTGCTTGCGCTTAAGTAGATTAAAATTAGAATCAATTTCAGAAGGCAATTCCCAAATAGTTTGATGTAGCCTTAAGAAATCGGATTGCGAAGCATTTAACATCTCTGGATAGTTTAATCGCTCAATCTCCAATAAATCTATTGGATAGGCTTCAACTCCAGTATATTCTATTTTAATGTTTGTCTGTGACAGTTCGATTTGTGTAAGAAAAGCATTTAAGCCTGTTCCAAATCCTATTTCTAGAATAGATACGCTTTCTTTAGGGTTATTTTCCAACCAAAATTGCAATCCATGCTTGATGAAGACATGTTTTGCCTCTACAATCGCACCATGTTTTGAATGATATTGTTCGTTCCACTCTGGTAAATGAATTGTGACAGATCCATCTCCCGTGGTAATATATTCACGCTTCAAAACCTATTGTTGCTGAGGAATCAGAACTCCAGAAGATATAAAGGAAAGGGTCCGTTTAGGTTCTGTAATTGCCGCAATTTCTTCGGCCGTTTTACCAGCATCTTCGGCATAATGACGTTGCTCGTCAACACTCACTTCTTGGACAAAGGCAACTCCTTCAACAATTACTTCCTGTCCTGCTATATCCTTCGGCATAAAAAAACCATAATCCTTAAACTTCACCATCGCCTCTTCTTCACCAACATCCATTCGCATCCAGCATCCTTTACTTTGGCAAGCGGCCTTTACTTCAGATTTAAACTTTACGGCTACAGTATCCCCTGATTTTAGGCTTTTATATCGCTCCTGAATTTCAACTTTAGAAAGTACCGCCTTATCATTTATTTTATCTCCAAATGATTGGTAACTTGATGTAACCTCTTCAGTCTCCTCTACTGCTGTATCTTTCTTTTGGGCGGTATTACAACCAACCACCATAAATACAAAGACTAAGGCCAAATATATACTTCTCATGATAAAGTTTTTCAGAAATTAACAAGCTATTAATATAATGCAAAATTATGATTTTTTTACATTTTTTGTAGGCAAAATTTTGTCTATTTTTGCACTCTAAAACAGAACCTTCATGAATTTGACCACGCACGATAAAATTACAGTTCGAAAAGCAGAAACTTCAAGACTAAATCAGGTTGATTTTAACAATCTAATTTTTGGAAAAGATTTTTCAGATCATATGTTTGAATGTGATTATATTGATGGAGCATGGCAAAATCCAGTAATTAGGCCGTATGGTCCGTTAACTATCTCACCTGCTGCGAAGGTGTTTCATTATGGACAAGCGGTATTTGAAGGGATGAAGGCGTATAAGGATGACAATGGAAAAGTCTTTCTGTTTAGACCTGATCAAAATCATGCGCGTATTAATAAATCGTCTGTGAGAATGGCGATTCCTGAATTCCCAAAGGATATCTTTTTTGAAGCTTTACATAAGCTAATTGATCTTGATAGAGACTGGGTAAAGTCGGGGCTTGGAAACTCTTTATATATCCGACCATTTGTTATAGCAACAGAAGCGGGTGTTTCAGCATCTGCCTCATCTGAGTATAAATTTATGATCTTGCTTTCTCCTGTAAATGCTTATTATACGGGAGATGTAAAAGTTGTTATTGCTGAGCAATACAGTAGATCTGCAAATGGTGGTGTTGGTGCCGCAAAAGCTGCCGGGAATTATGGAGCACAATTCTTCCCAACTAATTTGGCAAAAGAAAAAGGCTTCCAACAAGTTATTTGGACGGATGCCAATGAACATAAATACCTGGAAGAAGCAGGAACCATGAATGTGTTCTTCAGAATAAATGACTCGCTATTTACAGCGCCTACTGGTGATCGAATTTTAGATGGTATTACGCGTAAGAGTGTGATTGCTCTCGCTAAAAAAGATGGTATCGAAGTTGAAGAACGCCCAGTACTTGTTTCGGAAGTAGTAGAAGCTGCTAAAAATGGAACTTTAAAGGAAATATTTGGCGCGGGTACCGCAGCTGTAATTAGCCCAGTAAGTACGTTTAGCTACAGAGAGGAAGTTTTTGAACTACCCTCTACGGCTGGAGGTTATTCGGCTAAATTCAAAAAGGACTTAATGGACATTCAATACAACCTTAGTGAAGATCCATTTGGCTGGAGATACGAGATTTAGGTTGTTGATTGTTGATTGTTGATTGTTGATTGTTGATTGTTGATTGTTGATTGTTGATTGTTGATTAGAATCTAGGAAAATTCACTTTAGAATAGGGTAAAACTCGCCAAAGTAATTAACTACCTATCTAATATTTCTTTAATATTCGGTTTAAAATAAGATGGCCCTTTTAGCACTTTACCGTCTTCTCGGTAAATTGGTTTTCCATCTGCGCCTAACTTGCTCATGTTAGAGCGTTGAATTTCATTGAACACCTCTTCGATCTTGTCCTGCATCCCATGTTCTATAATGGTTCCACAAAGGATATAGAGCATATCACCCAAGGCGTCTGCTACTTCAACAAGATCATTGTTATTAGCGGCTTCTAGATACTCCTCATTCTCCTCCCGCATCAATTCATATCTCAACAGATTTTTCTTCATATCAAGATTGGCGGTTGGACTGTTTTCTATTCCTAAACCAAAGGCAGAATGAAACTCGTGTACGGCTGCTATTTTATTTTTCATATATATTCCCTGCGTAGGCAGGGATCTTTTTTAATTAACTATTAACTTTAATGCATCTCTACTAAGTTGTACTTTTGCAATCACAAAACTACAAATTTATGTTTAGTACTGGCCAGCTGATTTTCGCAATTTTGTTTGCAATTGCATTTATTATAATTATGATTTTTAGCTACAGAAAAGACAAAAAACTCCACAAAAAGCATTACAAAGGCAGTCTTTGGATATTGGTTGGGTTTATTGTTTTTGTATTCCTCCTGCTGGCTATTAAGACTTATTTAAAAGGGTAACCTCCCTACTACACATATAATAATCCTCTGATTCTTTGCTATTTGCAACACATCTATCTATCTTAGTTGCTCTCCCTCATTAATTATTCATGTTGAAATATACCCTGTATTGGGTATGGTTTGTCGTTTCTATTTGCTCGAATATTGTCATATCAAACAAATCAATTATGAAAAACTCACCACGACTCATGTTCTTTTTTGGAGTCATTGCATTTGCTGTCATTATGATAGTAGTGAACAATAATCCTGAACTAGCAAAAAGTAAAATAGGAGATGAAACCGTGATGTTTTGGTTCTATCGGGTCCTAGCTGCACTTGCGGCAGCTGCAATTAGTATTTCAATACCGGGAATGCTTAAAATCAACTACGATAATAAGGGAGGACAGATGAACTTAAGGACAAACATCAATGGTGATCCTATTCCTATGACACTTGCAGAAAAAGAATCGACCATTACTGCCTCTGGCGCGATTGCCGTATTTGTGTTGGTGTATATGTTTAATCCAATTGGGTAGAATGGCTTATAGATTTGTCGAGAGAAAAACTTCAATAAACTAAATAGTCAAAATACAATAATATAAAGTACGTATGATTAGACCTTGGGAATATAGCACTAAACAACAAGCTGAAGAAGTTCTTGATTATTATGAGAATTTTATTCTCAGAAGCCCTTATATAATATACATCGCTATTGTAGAACTCGATGATAAACTTGGGTCAAGTTTTAAGTTAGATATTGGATTAAACTCTAAAGGTTTTGACCCAAAAACAGGAAAAGCCAAAATCGATATTGATGAAGATTTAAGAGCAATTGATGTCCTTTTTGGAAACTTTCCGTCAAATGTTTTACCAGCAATTTTTCCTGTTCCTTCTGAATTTACTCTTGAACAAAGTGAATGCCGCTGTGGAAGGAAAGAAACAAGAATTGAACCTTTCAGTTCGTTACCAAAGTTGAAAAGTGTACCAGTGGAATTAGATTTTAAATTTTTTGATATTGATGAGGGCGATTTAATAAGTGATAATGCAAAAAATAGAATTAACAAAAGATCAAGCTTACCCTACAAAAATGTTAGAGATTGGTTAAACCAATATCAATATGGGGGATTAACTGTTTATAGTGATTATGCCAGATCTACAGGCACTTTGGGAGGCATATTCGAATTAGTCGGATATCCAGATAAAATTTTTGGAATAACAAATTGGCACATCTTTGGCAATTGGGAGTCTTTTTTAGGTGAATCTGTATTTTCTTCAGATGACAAGGAAATAGAAATCGGTAATTTATTTTGGAAATGTAAAGATCTTAATAGAGAAGCCGCCATTATAATGTTAAATAGTGAAACTGCGACAGCAATAAGAGAAAAACCGTTCTACCATAATAATTGGAGACTAGGAATAGCTGAATCACAAATGAAAGTAAAACATTTTGGGTATGGCACTCACGAAGATTCTACGGGATTTAAAGAATCCAAAATATACTCGACTAATGCGACAATTAAACTTCGCTGTGGCAGCACTGGAAGATGTATTTTTAAAAACCAACTTTTAATCAAAAATTATACAGTAAATGGTGACTCCGGCTCACTCGTCATATCGAATGAATGTCGTCCAGATGCTGTGGTTGGTTTGAATTTTTCAAAGCTCTCGGTTTACAAACCATTTAAGACAAATGATAACTCAGTGACTTATTCTATAGCTAACAATATAAATCATATTCTAAACTATACTTTCCCTCTGAAGCAAATTGTCTGGGAAGAAAATGGTATGATTTTTAGAAATAACAATAATGTTCAGTTAATAAATAAATTTACATTAATCAATTATAAACTTTCTAAAAAATAAATTATGCCAAAAAACCCACCACAAAGAAGAGCATTCCCTGCTGGGAACACTAGCTATCATGCTCTTTACAATGATGATGATCTTGCGTTGGACGCAAAATTTTACACAGATGATTATGAAAACAACAAACTTATCATTAAGCTAATAAATGCAAAAACTGGGACCCATAAATTATGCGGAGTTGTTCCATTAGCAAACGCAGGCGATGGAAGTGCTTTTTATAATTCGACGAATCCATATTACTATCAAGACTCTGATTTTCAATCGCATGAAAAATTTCTTATTCATATAACTAATCAAGAACGACAAGATAATTCGACAGATATTCAACTTAGAAACCCTCTTACAATTGGGATGAAATTAATTTTTCTTTTTGACACACATATAAACGGATGCCCTAGATCAGGAAATTTACTTGGCGAAATAGATCCGAATAATCCAGACGACAAGGACGGATCCATCATTATAGGAACATAATTGGTAAAGAGAAAAAACATATTTCTTAGACTTGTTTTACCAGTAGTTTTATTAACTACTGGTTTTTGCTTTGGGCAAAATGTAGCGTTTTCTTCAATAGACAGTATCATTAAGAACAAAGACTATGATTCAGCACTTGCTAGACTTGACTCCATTCCCTTGAATACACTTTCCGAAAATGATACTGCAGAGTATTATTATTTAAGAGGTAAAGCATTAATTGCTACTGATAATCATGGCGACTCTTACAAAAGTTTAATAAAGTCCAGACTAACTTATCTTGAATTAAACCTTCCGTGTAAAATCAAAGACGTTGATTTATTAATTATTGAATTACTCAGTCATCAGAAGCTTACATCTATTGATGATAAAATATATTTAGACGAATTCATTGTTCAATCAGAAAAATGTGGTGACCCAATTGACAAAGCCATTGCCAATGCAAAAATCGCGGTTAAATTTTTAGATGTTGATCGAGCGAAAGAAGCCATACATCATTTTGATAAGGCAATTAAAATCGCGAATAGTTTAAGGGACTCATTAAGTGCTTCAAATTTTATTTTTAACAAAGGAGTTGTCTATAATACTACACTTAAACAATACGATTCTGCCCTATATTTTTTCAAGAAAGTGTTACCCGTATATAAGCGAATGGATAAAACGGAATTTATTGCCTACAACTTCAACAACCAAGCCGAAGCTTATAAGAAAATGACCAATTATCCAATGGCAATTATGTATTACCAAAAAGCCGATTCCATACCATTAAAAAAATATAGCTCAAAAACGAAGATTATCTTCTACCGCAACATGACTGATCTTTATGAAAGAATGAATAACATTCCGAAGTCATATGAATACTTGCGCAAATTGGATTCGCTAAAGGACAATATTAATGAAACAGGTCAAAATGTTACCATCGCAGAAATCAAAGAACAATATGACAACGAAAAGTTAAGAGCAAACAATCTAGAAAGTGAGGCGAAACGCATCCAAAACCAAAACATCGCCATTGCCTTAGGCGGGGGGCTATTAGGAGTTTCTTTAATAGGATTTCTACTATTTAAAAACACCAAACGCAAACAGCGTATTGCCAAACAAGAACGAGAAATTGAAATCCAGAAAACGGAAAAACTCTTAAAAGACCAGGAACTCACGACCATTGACGCTATGATTTCTGGACAGGAAAAAGAACGACAACGATTGGCTGGAGATTTACACGACAGCGTAGGCGCCACCTTAGCAGCCGCCAAACTGCAATTTTCACATCTGCAACAGCACAAAACCGAATTAAATGAAATGGACGAACTATTTGCTAAAACAGGTGGTTTGTTAGACCAAGCTTATGAGGAAATCCGATCTATGGCGCATCTTAAAAATAGTGGTGTGATTGCCAAAAATGGCCTGCTGCCGGCTATTAAGAAACTAGCAAAAAATGCATCTGGAACAAATAGCTTAAATGTGGAAGTTGAAGATTTTGGATTGGACGGACGACTAGAAAACTCGCTTGAAATTGCTATTTTTAGAATGGTTCAGGAATTGACGACCAATATAATTAAGCATGCAAATGCTTCCGAAGCGAGCATTGCTATTACCCAGCATGAGGATTCTTTAAGCATTATCGTTGAAGACAATGGAATAGGGTTTGATGCTTCAAAAATTCAGAAAAAAGAAGGAATGGGCCTGTCCAGTATTGAACGACGAATCGAGCATTTAGAAGGTACCATGGAAGTTGATTCCACAAAAGGAAAAGGAACTACAGTGTTAATAGACATACCCATATGATTACCGTAGCCATAGCAGAGGATCATCAAGCACTAGTTGACGGCATTAATTTGTTGCTCGAGTACGAAGAGAATATATCCATTATTGGCATGGCAAACGACGGAGAAGCACTTTTAGAAATCGTTCGCAAGAAACAACCGCAGATAGTGCTTACCGATATTAAAATGCCAAAAATCGACGGAATTGCAGCCACTAAACTTATTAAAAAAGAGTTTCCGAATATTAAAGTCATTGCCTTTACCATGTTTGATCAGGAGGAGCTGGTTTCTCAAATGATTGCTGCAGGAGCTTCTGGATATCTATTAAAAAACTCACCCTTACAAGAGGTTATAAATGCCATTGAAGCAGTTGCTTTTGGAAATACCTTCTTTGATAAAGCAATAGATCTTTCTTTTACTTCTGAAGGGGTTACAACTACTACAAAAAGAACAATACTTTCCAAAAGCGAACGAGAAATCCTACGGCTTATTGGCCAAGGTAAAACGACTAGTGAAATAGCCACTTCTAGATTTACTGCGGTATCCACCGTTGAAAAACATCGCAAAAACATGATACGAAAACTTGGCCTTTCGGGAAAAGGAGAGTTACTCCGTTATGCCTTAGAAAAGAAGTACAATTTCTAAGTAAATACCTTATATTTAACTAGATAAATACCCTGCAACGGGTATTTTTTTGCGCCTACTTATCACATAATATTGAGGCATTAAACCTTAGTATTATGAGAACGTTCGCAATTATTATATTCTTTACTTTCTTTTCGCTCAACACTTTCTGTCAAACCATGATCTTCGAGTTGAACGACAACAATCCAGAACACGAGTATTCACTTAAAAACGGCATCTATGAAATCACCTTGTTCAAAGACTATGATCCAGCCGTAAGTAGTTTTACTCATAGCTACACCCATGAATTTGATACAATTCCGTTCTCAGGTCTTCCAGATAGTTTTAAAACCGCTACAACAAATGAAATATACAATCAGCAATTTCAAATCGAAATCACTGAAAGGACAAAGGCGACATTAACGGTAGTCGAGAGAAAAGTAGAGGATAGTTCTTTGATCAAAAAATACACATATATTTTCAGAGGAATAAGAAAGCACAAATGGCATACTTCGGTTGGTCTCGCAGGTGCAATAAAATTAAATTCTGACTCATATAAAACGCAAGCATTGGACGATAAGTTTCAAATTGTAGAGGATGGTAGTCAGGAACTGTTCGGTCCTATTCCTGTCATTCAGTTTACCTATCTAAACATTGAAAAAGACACTTGGTTTGGTCCTACTGGAGGAATTGGTTTTGACACTTCTAATTTTTCAGTTTTCGGTGGATACTCACTATATGTCGGCCATAACTTTATTATCACAGCTGGTGTCGTATTTCACAAACAAAAAAGGTTGAATAATAGTTTTGATGTAAACCAAATTGTGTCCGAACAGCTGAGTTCGGAAGATCTAAATACAGGATACTATCGCTTAAATCCATTTTTTTCTTTAAGCTATTCTCTTTCGAAGAATATTTTCAAACCTTAAAATGAAATTTCATATCTTAGTACAACATATTTTCAGAATAAAACCTCCCTAATTTTTATAAAGACCCTTCTTTTAATAGATGTGGTCGCAAAACGTAAATTAACTATACCCATAGACTAATTAAACTTTTTATTATGAAACTTAGAAACTACCAACTCTTTTTTATCTCATTTTTATCTCTTTTATTGATTTTTAGTTGTGAAACTGACGAAGAACCATGCAATCCTGATGAAGGAACAACTCAAAATGAAGGTGAGTTCCGTCTTGGGTGGAAAGGTGAAGACAATATAAACACAGTACCGTCATCAACAAATTTTGGATTTGGTGGTGGTGATCTACCAAGTTCTGTTAGTTTGGTTCCGAAGTTTCCTCCCATAGGAAATCAAGGCAATTACGGAACCTGTGTTTCTTGGGCAACTGCCTACAATACCAAAACGGCAATTAACGGTATGAACTTGGGTTTGTCTAGTTCCCAATTGGCGTCACCATCCAATCAATTTAGTCCAAGGGATTTATTTACGGCCATTCCCGATGGTGAAAAAGGACAAAATTGCGGAGGAACCAATTTCTCATCTGCTTTAAACGTTTTGCAAAATAGAGGTGTAGCTACAATGCAGACTGTACCCTATACAAATCTAGGAGATTGTGGGCAGTACAATGTTCAGTCCAATTGGAATTCCGAAGCCAGTCAGAACAAAGTTAAATACTGGAGGAAAATTGAAGGAAGTGTGCTAAGTATAAAGCAAAACCTAGCAAATAATATTCCGGTGATTCTAGGCGCCCGTTTAGCCGATAATTTCATGTCGTGGAATTCAGACAATGTAATTACTGCAAGTACTTCCTATAATCAAGTGGGGCAACACGCCTATCACGCCATGGTAATTGCTGGTTATGATGACGGTAAAGGACCAAATGGCGCATTTAAAGTCATTAATTCTTGGGGACAGTTTTGGGGAGATAGTGGTTATATCTGGATTGATTATAATTACCTATTAAATGAATTCTGTGTAAGCCCCAACGGTGGTAAGCCACTCTTTATCATGGCCGATGATGAAGGTAACACCAACCCTCCAAATGATGACCCCAATGCTACTGGTGTGGATTTGGCTCCTTGGGTGTTTGGAGATTTTTCAACCTATCAAAATAGCGGAAATCCTTGGGAGCGAGTTATTGACTTCAACCTATATAATATTGGCAGTCAAGCCGCGCCTGCTAGCTCCGATTGGTCTTTTTATTACATCTATTTTAATGCTTATAATGCGAATGAATATGGTGTTGTTTTCTATGATCAGTTTAACACATCTGTTCCAGCGGGTACATTTAGTTGTCCTTCAAGTGACAATTGTATTTTTAATTATCCGATCAATGCAGGGCAAAATTTCTCGCAAACTGTATTTGGAACACAAAGCGTAACTCGTACTTATTATATGCCACCAATAACAGGGCTATATTATTTGGTATTGGTAGCAGATGCGAACGATGGGTTTCAAGAACAAGATGAACTGAACAACTTATTCTATACCACACTTAACCCGAAATATTTTGACAACGGTTATAGTACTCTTCAAGGTACAAGTGAAAAGGACAGCTCTCAAGGTTCTTTTAATTTCAAGAACACTATGGAATTAAACTCTAATAATCTAAAATCTAGTAGGTTTAATATGATTGTCACTAAAGAGTTTAGAAATGCTTACACACAAGAGGAAATCTTAAGTTTTATGAATAAAGAACTGCAAAATGGAAATTTGAAACGAAAAATCGGCAAATCTGATCAAAAATCGAACAGATCTTCATACAATAACTAAAAACGAATCATAACTATGATTGCTCATCTTTTGACAAGACCAATGAAAACGTTTTGGTTATTATTCACCATTTCGTTATATATTTCCTGCGCCTCAAATGAAGTTGCGCAGAGTAAAAATCATGGCTTAGGAGAATTAATTAGCAATAACAAGAACGTATATTTCGAAGATAAGATATTTGAAGACGAAGTGGACTTTACTTCATACCTGGATAAATACCTAGTCAGCTCAGGAATTTATCAGGTTAAAACGTACTCTTCTATTACCTTCAAAAATTGCACGTTCAAGAAGCCTGTTATTTCTTCAATTAAATCTAATAATAGTATTGTTTTCATGCTATTTATGGACAACCTAACATTTCTAGATTGTCAGTTTGAAGACGTCGTTAATCTCCGAGGAAGTAGCGTTTATGGTAAAACAGATTTTACAAAGTCTATTTTCAAGAAAGACGTAAATTTTGAAGAAACAAATTTTTTCCAAGATGTCCATTTTAAGTCTTGTATTTTTGAAGAAGAATTACGCTTTCAAAATAGTTTCTTTTTGCAAAAGGCGAATTTCACTAGTTCTGAGTATGGAGCTAATGCCAGTTTTCAAAATACTGTGTTTAACTCCGAAATTCAGTTTAATGTATGTAAGTTTTATAAATATGCGGACTTCTCTTTAATTGATTGTAGAGGGAATACATTTTTTAATTATGCCGAATTCTTCCAAAAAGCCAATTTTAGCAATGGTATATATGGGAGAGATTTCAACTATACTAATACTGTGAATAGCCGAGCAAGCTTTAAGGGGTCAAGGTTTATGGGGAAAGTTAAGCTTTTCGAATCGACTTTTGCTAAAACTCCAAATTTTGAGAATACTTTCTTCCTTCATGAAAAGCCAGATATAAACTTTTAAAAAATCAATAAAAAAGCCTCTTTAAAGTAATTTAAGGAGGCTTTTAATTTTACTAGAAAAAGGAAAATCCTAGTTCATCAAATTACTAAAGTTCTTAGTATAGTCTATCATTTGAGATTCAAAAGATTCTGGTTGATCAATGTTAAATCCTGTTATTTCTCCATCATCATCCACTGTTGGCACAATTACTGGATTCACAAATCCGCTGTAAGGAGCAGATGTAAATTGCTTGTTACGTTCCAAAATTTCGGCGTGCAATGTTTGATCTACCTTTACACCATAACCTTCAACCAACGCTTCTACAGCCGCATAATCTCCTTCAGACTTGATTCTTTGCGTCTCGCGTAGTAACTGTCCAAATAAACCGTGTAGTTTTTCGTAATCGTTAATTTTGAAATACGTTTTTCCATCACGAGTTACTTTTTCAATTACATTGTCTGCCTTCCCTTTTTCAAAAGCCCAAGCAGAAACCCATTGACGATTACGCATATGCGCTTCTTCAACATCATCTCCTAAATTTAAACGAATCAATTGAGTCATTAATCCGTTACGGATATATCCATCAAAAGCTACAGTTCCAACTTTTTTCCAGTCATCTACCAATCCCAATTCCTGTAGTTTTGGGTTATACAAATAGTAAAGACCTACTAGATCTGCACGTCCCTCTTCCAAAGTAGAAGCATACGTTTTAAGTGTTTCTTTAGTTTCTCCTACTCCTGGATTTAACTGCCCTGAAGCATGACCAATTACCTCATGCAATGCCGTGTGTAACTTATCTCCTATTTGTCCGTATTCTTTTTCAAGAGCCTCTTCTTCTTCATCGTGAACAAATTCTTGCAAACGACCAGAACTTCCAGCATTGTTATACGCATGAATAATGTTTCCCAATGAAACAGACTTACTACCTACTGCAGCACGAATCCAGTTAGCATTGGGTAAATTAACTCCAATTGGTGTACTTGGAGAAGAATCTCCAGCCTCACCAGCAACATTTACTACTTTATAAGTAACACCAACAACATTCTTCTTTTTATGCTCTTCCATTAAAGGGGAATTATCTTCAAACCACTGAGCGTTTTCAGATAAAACAGACATTTTTTCAGACATGTCAAAATCCTTTATCTGAATAATCGATTCGTAAGAACCTCTATATCCTAATGGATCATTATATACTTCAATAAAACTATTGATATAATCAATATTTCCATCTGTAGCAGCAGTCCAGGCTACATTGTAATCATCCCAAGTTTGTAAATCTCCAGTCTTGTAATATTCAATTAACAAACCAAGTGCATCTCCTTGAGCTTTGTTTTCGGCAACAGCTTGTGCTTTTTCTAGCCATACAACAATCTTGTCAATAGCCGGTCCAAAAAGCCCACCAGACTTATACACCAATTCTTTTAATTGTCCATTTTCCTTCACCAAACGAGAATTTAAACCAAATGACAATGGCTTATCTGCATTTGGAGATTTCTTAGCAGCATAAAAAGTTTCGACATCGTTATTAGTTATATCCGGTCCATAAAAGTTTACTGCTGAAAGAAGAACATTATCTACTCCTTTGGATTGATTCACTTTTTTTGAATCCTTATCATTAAAAATAACATCGAAAGCTTCACCTTCCAAAGTAGAACTAGTAGCTGTCAAAAGCCCTCTTAAATAATCTGAAGAAAATTCAGGCTTAATTTTGTCATTTGAGTAGTGATGATGTATTCCGTTAGAGAACCACATTCTTTTTACATACGTTTGAAAACTTTTCCATTCATCTGAAGTCTTATCACCATTATAGGTCACATAAACATTTTCTAATGCTTTTCTGATAGTTAGGTTGTGTCTATAGTTTTGATCCCACATGATGTCGCGTCCTTCCAACCCTGCTTGTGTAAGGTAATACACCAATTTCTGCTCCTTTAGTGTTAAATCATCCCAACTAGGAATCTGATAACGCAACACTTTAATATCGGCAAATTGCTCCACCATATAGTTAAAGTCATCGGTTTTAACTTCAGTGACCTCAGCCACAGACTCATCTTTTTGCCCCTCTTTACAAGAAAAAAGCATTACGGTACTCATCGCAACCGCTATAAAAAAAGTATTCTTCATTTTAGTGATTTTTAGTTTTCAACAAATGTAACAAAATAATGAATGTTAAAATTGATTATCTTTAGCGCCATTAACCAATATCCCCAACCGAATGAAAATTTTAAAATACCTTTTATTCCTGATCCTCATAGTGTTAATTGGAGGAGCAATTTACTTTGGCACACAGGACGGCGTCTTTGACGTAGCCGATAGCAAGATTATAAATGCCCCAGCAGAAGTAGTTTATGACAACGTAAAAGATTATAAAAATTGGAAGACTTGGGGTCCTTGGATGGAACTCGATCCTAATGTCAAAGTTAATTATGCTGAAAAAACCGAGGGCGAAGGCGCTTCTTATTCTTGGGACAGTGATCACACGGAAGTTGGCACGGGTTCTATGCAAACCACTAAAGTGATTCCAAATAAGGAAATCGAGCAAAAAATTACATTTAACACCCCAATTGGAGATTCGAAAAGCGACGTTTATTGGCGATTTGATCCAACCGAAACTCCTGGACAAACTAAGGTTACTTGGGGAATGAGGGGAGAGCAAACTTTTATGGAGAAAGTGTTTATGGCGTTTCAAAAAGATGACATGGAAACGGGAATTAGCAACATGTTTCAAAAAGGCTTGAGTAATCTAGAAACTGTGGTTCTTGAAGAAATGAAAAAATTCACCATTAACGTCGACGGTGTAACTCAATTTGGAGGAGGCTATTATATGTATGTTACCACCGCTTCCAAGATGAATGAGGTAGGCTCTAAAATGGGGTCAATGATGGAACAAGTTTCTCGATATATGCAGGATAATAATCTTCCCATAACTGGAATGCCATTCACGCTTTATAACGATATTGATGATCTTAATGGAACTGTAATATTCTCTGCCTGCGTACCAGTTAAAGAGCGGGTTATTACACCAAGTGGAAGCCCCGCACTTTGTGGATATATGGAACCAGTTACTGCATTAAAAACAACGCTTAAAGGAAATTACGAAAATTTACCAGCAACCTATTCTAAAGCAACACAGTATATGACAGCTAACAAACTAGAAATGTTGTCTAATGGAAAAATGTTCCAGGTATATATAACAGATCCGGGAATGGTGCCTAACCCTGCCAACTGGATAACCGAAATTTATCATCCTCTGGCTGAATCACAGAACTAATTAGACTGATTGATGAAACAACTCTTATTGGTCTTTTTAGGTGGTGGAATAGGTAGTTCATTACGGTACTATGTTGGTAAATACCTCAACAGCTCGGAGACCGGAATTCCTTATGGTACCTTCGCTGCAAATATAGTGGGTAGTTTTATTATTGGAATTATTCTTGGACTAGCATTGAAAAACAACTCACTTTCTCAAAATACAATCTTATTTCTCGCCACTGGTTTCTGCGGTGGGTTTACAACTTTCTCAACCTTTGCTTATGAGAATCACATTTTTCTAAAAACCGGTGACTTTATGTCCTTCGCCCTATATACTTGTGGGAGTTTTGTAGTAGGTTTTGCCGCAGTATTTCTGGGAATGTGGCTTGTCAAGTTTCTTTAATGGTCTCCAAATGCTTTTACCCCAGCTTCAATTCTAACTAAAAGATCATTCTCCCTTGGAGGAATAGGACAAGAATATTTCGAATTATAGGCACAATATGGATTATAAGCCTTATTAAAATTCAATACAATCTTTTTTCCCCTCGGAATACGGGCATCTAGAAAGCGACCTCCTCCATATGAGCCATCACCACTTGTAAGATCTGTAAATGGTAAAAACAAATAATCCTTATATTCTTCGTCTTCACTGGGAGTGGTGTTTTGATATAAATTTAGCTTCAATTCTTTTCCATCTATTGTAAAATGAGCTTCTCCGTATTTTACATATTCTGGTAAACGGTCTGTAGTCGTGGGCATTAAAAAAGGTTCCTCGTCTGGAGTTCGAACAAAAGCAGCTTTAACTCTGTATTTTAAATCGATTGGATAAAAGTCTAAAGACTCAAAATGTTTGAAATCAGCTTCCGTCAGAATAGTAGTCTCTTTATTCCCAAACTTCTCATTTTCTGAAATATGATATTTTTGAACCTTTTTAATGATCCTCTTTTTTTGAGCTATTCCATTAACAGACATCAACAAGACCAAAAGAACTACTATATATTTCATAAATGAAGGTTTTAAGTAAAAATACAAATCTAATTGTTAGTGTATAAATATTTCTACATTTACCAGAAGATTACCTATTGGCTGTTAAAAAAGTTGAGAGATCTTGAGCTACATAATTTAACTTTGAATTATGTCAAAACGCAAAAAGAATTACACTACAGAATTTAAGACAAAGGCTGTGGAGCTAACTTACCTACAGGGTAATGTAAAAAAGGTATCTGATGAATTAGGGATTCCATATTCTGTATTACATCGCTGGAGAAAGGAATCTAATAAATAT
>MAAC01009941.1_pt1 | contig 158452 bp, 129 predicted proteins | sample 1115981 | NCBI WGS metagenome assembly MAAC01 (sample SAMN04961126, study PRJNA320927) | seawater metagenome | isolation source: sample BD02T64 sea water enriched with oil for 64 days | place: USA:Gulf of Mexico | collected 2013-07-27 | reverse complement strand
TCAGGTTTTATCCCTGTAGAACATGAAGTTTCAGAATCTTTGGTAGAATTTCAACATTATAAATTTAACCCGAGCGCAAAGCTGTTTTGTTCCGAAGCTCAGCCATTTAATATCGTTAGGCATGTAGAGACATAGTTAATTTGACCATCAAATTAGTTGTCTTTTGTTTTTAGTGATATTGTCCGCTTTAATATATAAAACTTACTGTTTATTGTGACCAATTCACACCATAAGCAATGGTGGTTTTGTGGTAATTTGTGACACTAGGCGGTAAGTTTGTTGTACCGTTGTTGAAAGAGCTAGTTAATAAAAAACTAAATATAAGGATGTAAAATGACTAAAGATGGGATTTTGAATGATTGGAACTGGCAAGGTGGTGTTTTAGCAATTTTGCAATTAGGTGATATGATTTTACCCGATAAACACGACGAAGATTCATTTGGTTTTTTGAGTAACTGTCCGTTTGCGAACATCGGATTACCTAAAATCAAAGAGTTTTTAATGATATCAGGATACCCTGTTGAGGAGGTAGTAATAAGCGATTACGCAGATTATATTCTTGCAGTAGGAAAGGTGAATGACATCATCGATAGAGCATTCACTTTTGGGTTGGTTGACAAATGTAGCTTCCCCAACTCTAAAGCCGAGAATATTAAACTAACATGTTGTTTTTTGACAAAAGAAGGCATTGAGACTGCCCTAAAGATTCAAGAACATAGAGATAACGAAAGGCGATTTACCCAACAGTTGAATATTAGTGATACTTTACGAAAAAACAGTAACAGAAGCGTGGCTATTTCTGCTGCTGCACTAACCATTACTATCGTTGCTTTAATATTCGCATTTATTAGGCTAGAGCGAACAGATAAGATATTAAAAATGACGGAACGTAGGTTATCATTAGCTGAACTCAAAGTTGCTGGAAAAGACGGTAAGCCTGTTGCAGCCTTGTTAAAAGAATTAGTAGATAAGAAAGCTAAATATAAGGAAATTAAGTGAGGGTCCCTCTTGCGTGTTGGAAATGTAGTGATGAAGAAGCTAATGAGTTCATTATGAGAGAGTACAACGATACTGGTAAATATTTTCACACTTGCAAAAATGGACACGAAAGTGTTTTGTTACTTGAAAATCATCGGTTTGAATTACTTTTTGATTTAGGGATGCACGCTATAAAGCGTGGTTTTTATAGAGAAGGGATTGCGAATTTCACTTCCTCCTTGGAGAGGTTTCAAGAATTTGTTATCAAAACACTTTGCCTTAAATCTAAAGTAGATTGGGGTGAAATGGCAAAAGCATGGAAAAATATAGCTGCGCAATCAGAAAGGCAACTAGGCGCCTTTATTTTTTTATATTTACAAGAGTTTCATGTTCAGCCAAGTTTACTAAAAAATGATGACGTTAACCTTAGAAATCAAGTAATTCATAAAGGAAAAATACCCACACAGAAGCAGTCAATTGAATTTGGTCAAAAAGTCATGGAAATAATACGACCAGTAATAGCCGAATTAAAGTATAAATATGCAGAGTTCTATAATGAAATTGAACTTCGTAATATGAATGTTTTGAAGGTAGGTATATCTTCAGATACTAATATATCTACCCATAGAGTAATTACTGTTTTGGGTCTAAACGACTATAGAAAACATATACCTGACTACAATCTTCAAAATGAAATACGTATGATAGATAGTAGGTTTTGGTAAATTTAGCTTTCCCGAGCGCCATTAACTATTGGCGCTGTTCCTCTCCAATTACCTGTAAATATATCTCAGTGGTTTTGCCTTGGGAGCTCGTCACTTCGTTCCTTCTCCAGCGGCGCAGGAAGGAGATGAAGTGGTATTCGCCAACTGTTGATATCAGTTGTTGGCGATGAGCTTAACTACGGTCTAGTAGGTAGCCACTCATACTGTAAGGCATGCCGCACATATTGGCGGACACTAGTTGTATATTTAAGTTTTTTATTGAAAAATAACGGCTAATTAGGTGTATTCCCAATTAAGTGCACCAACCTACGCAGTCCGCTATGTTGAAATATATCTGCATTTTTTTCCAAACAGGTACTTCCTTTACGCCACATAGGTAAAATAGCTACCCCCCCGTTGTAAATGGGCTGATAGTAAATAGGTATTAAGTACTTTTAAAGCCATCTAGCGTAGTTATTTTAACGTACACAGAAATACACAGAGCCACTAGGCAGCAGAAACAAAAAAGCACCAAACTTAACGAATGGTGCATATCGGTATTTAACTTTTTTTGGTTATTACTTTTTAAATCTACGTGATACCAAACTAATCAGGCCAAGTGCTAATATTGAGGCTGTGGTTGGTTCGGGTACTGGCGCGGCCAACCTGGTTCTCATTAGAGCAATGCCGGTCGGACCGTGCTTTTGATTCCTGTCCGTATTTGAGAAATTACCAGAATCCCTTGCCCGATAATCAAATTCCCTACCGTCAACGGTAAAATCTGAAACGACCGACGCAAGACTGTATTGTGTTGTGTTAACTATCCCTACGTCATATGTGGCCTGGGTGCCAGTGTACGTATCCAACCCTACCCCATATCTCGGCGCGAGATGCGAGAACGTTGGTCCAAATAACTCCAAGAACTCGTCGAACCGCGTCTCATCTGAATCCGCCGTATAACTACCGACCGTCATGGCTTCTATATGTGCACCTAACGATGATTCAAAACCGAAATCCGAAAACACCTCTGACATTAGTGAGTGCGATACAAGTGACCACCCATCACCTCCGTATTTCTGGAGCGCTTCATTAATGGATTGCCCTTTTGTTATGCTCCATTGGAGGAACTCATAATCACTATCCGACACGATGTTAGTTTCAGTGTTTAAAGTGTATCCGTTATGCGTAATCAAGGAGGCGTTAGCCAAGCCACTGATAAGTATTATGGCCAAAACAAATAGTACATTGAAAAACTTAAATTTCATTTTAATTCCCTTTTAATCCCTTTCCATTAATTTTGATAGGTGATTGTAAAATAGCGATATTACAATGTTTTACCTTTAGAGCAAAGGATGTGCCAAAACCAAAAACTTAAGCGATATCAAAAGTGTGTGAGCATTACCAAATACCAACAAAGCAGTACTGTAAAGTAACTCGACACAAATACCGTAGTAATAGTTTGATTTCCATACAATAAATTTATTACTGTTTTACTAAATGGTTGACGTTATCCAAACTGATAGTTAGAAAGAAGGCAAGCTGTTTAATCTCTTTTGGTGTTCTGTTACATGATTGATTACGGTGTATCTAGCCCTTTTAATGCCTCCTTAACTAGCTTGTAATCTTTATCACTGTACCACCAAGCATTGCCTTGATAGATGCACATAGTTTTTATGTTTCATGGTTGTAAATACCACTCTTCTTGGCTTCCACAGAAAAGAGAAGGGGGATGTTTTTATTGTTCGCGGTTATGGCTTAGGGGTTTCATCAACCTATTTTAATGATTTTTATTTTGGCTTTATTTGGTGGGCCATTAATAGCTAGGACAGACAGGACACACCCCTTTAGGGGTGTATGTCCCTGTCTGTTCTAATTATGGGTTATAACTGTTAGGTTACGATGAGGTATTTATTTGAGCTTTCAGAAATTTTATCTGATTCTTTAAGCTCTTTAATGGAGCGATTAAAGCTTTTCTTTTTTGCTTCATCGGGTTTTGCTGAACCAATGCCTATTTTAATGTGATGCTTACATTGCTCATAAAAGTCATTTTTCAACATCATTTTTTTATCGTTTGTTATCACTATAGGCTGACCATTACTTGATTTAAAATCATTGTCATTGGCTACAGGCTCACCTTTAGCCTCTATGCATTCAACCAGTGCTTGCAATAAGAGTGCATTTTTTGAGGCTGAGCTGCTTGTAAACAATGGCGGTGCATCGATTGACTCTAATACGGCGGAGCTAACAGGATTGCCTTGCTTGTCTCGCTCATCTAGTAGTTTTGTCGTGAGCTTAAAATGCAGTGGTTCGAACAGCTCTAAATCTTTCATTTTAGTGTTCTTTAGGGTAACAACACCTTTCTCATTAGTTACCTTTATTTCAACGTCTAAAGCGGCTTTAAGTGCGCTTGAGCCTCTAGCCTCACTCTGTTTTGATTTACCTGAATGATGAACAATTAAAATGGTTGCACCTGTTTGGTCTTTTAAATCATCGGCATGTTTAACCAGCATTGCTATATCCTTTGCGCTGTTTTCATCACCTGTAAAATTACGATGCATGGTATCTATGACGATAAGCTTTATAGATTTTTTACCATCTAGCTCATGGAGTAGTGATTGCACCGATTTGTTATCTGCTAGGTCTATTGAGCCATTAGATAGGTAGAAGTCTTTAGTATCATTACAGTCGTACTTTGCAGCTAAAGCTTTAATCCGCTTGGCTATACCGTCAAGCCCTTCTCCTGCAATATAGATGACCGTACCTTGTTCGACCTTTAACCCATGCCATGCTATGCCTTGAGATGCACAGAATGCGATATCGAGTGCAACAAATGATTTTCCTTTAGCTGGCTCTCCAAATAGGCAAGCCAATGAGCCAAGTGGTAGTAAGTTTTCTATCACCATATCCAGCCCAAATTTTCTGTTTAGTATTTCTTTTATGGGGGTCAGCCTAAATTTAGAGCGTGACCTTGATGGTGCTGTTGCTTGCTTTGGTTTATAAACATTCTCACAATCGTCGATGGCTTTTTGTAAGGTCATTTCTCCGTAGGTACGACCATCTGAACTATGCGGCTCATCCCACTTATCCCTGCTTAAACTACTGTTGGCATATAAGCGGTTTAGTTGCTGTTCATCTTGCGTGTAAAATACGAGATAATTGATGAGTGCCAGTTCTGCGGAGCTATGGTCGTGATTGTATTCACTCATATCACCTGCGTAGAGTTTTTTGGCTTTTTGACCATTTTTAGAGTTGTTTAATATTGATAATACTTCTCTATCCGTTATCCCCTCTCCCTTTTCTGTGGATGTGAATGATGCGTCATTGGCGGCATCATTTGAAGGGCTTTCGGATAGAGTTGATTGCTGTTTCCAGTTCATAAATTTTTCTAATGTTTTCATTATAAATCACCTGAATTAACTGTTGCGATTGCTGTGGCTTGATAGACATCACCAGTGAGTGTGAAGTAACGCTTATTGAAATAAACCTCTAACACTGTGCCATCATCAAATTTACGTTTATTAGTTTTAAGTTCAGGTGTATCATTAAGCTTGTAGAGCATATGAAGTCCGTCACCTGAAGGGCTTATTTCTATGTATGTGGTGGGCAGCTCAGCGAGCAACTTTTCTGCCCAGTCACATAGTTTTCCATCCTTGAGTACATGGTCTAAATCTAAGAATAGAAAAGGGTCATTATCAGTTAATACAAACCCTATTTGGTCACTAGCATTATAAGCATCCTCAAAGCTTCTCCAGTTGTTGCTGTTTTGTGCATCAATTTTATAACCATTAGCATCGGTGGGTGGTTTGGTGAGTCGCTCACCTTTTTGTTCCATTATGTAATTTACAAATTGGTCTATTTGGATGAGTTCTTTTAGTAGCTCTTCTATATCAGGCATTATTCAACTCCCTCATCACGTGCTTTGATACGCGACTCTATAAAGTCATTTATTTCACTTTCTACCCAAGCAACACTTGAGCCCCCAGCAACTAGCTGAATACTTTTAGGGAATTTATTCTGACTGCATAGTTGGTATATGTAGCTTTTGGATAAAGCTGTGAGTTGTTGAACTTGCTTGATACGAAGTAATTTTGCACTTTTCATGTTATTTATTCCTTAATAGCCCTGTGTGTCTTATGCGGGATTGCGTGAGCTATTAAGTGCATCTTAAGAGAAAATTTGACGACGTAAAATCGGTCAACTTGGTCAAAGTGTTTTACATAATTATGACCAGGTTAAATAGTGCGTATTCTGTAGGTTGTAGCTAATATGGTTGATTTTACTTATTTACTTTTCGGCCGGATTTAAATTCAATTATATCTTGAACTCGGAAGAAATTTTTAGGTAATGAAATGAAAAGGTGAGGGTCTAATTTTCTTAACTCTTCCCATACATCGTCTTTCTTCATGTTGCTTACAGCTAATTCGTCTTTGTCTTTAAGCCATTCAACGAAAATGATTTCCCTTTGAGTTTGTTTATTAGCTTTTGGAGAGCTTTGTGTTTTTAATAACTCCTCCATAGCTTCAATGTTTTTAGCCTCAATGAATATATGCTTATATTCGATGTCCCTGAACTCTATTGGAGGGGTTAGTCCGCTATTGTCAGCATATTCATGGAATAGCCTTAAGTCTCGCTGGTATTCCACAAGCTCATGGTAATCTCCGATATCTTCAAAAAGGTCAATTTCATTTAAGACACCTTTGAAAAGCTTATCGAATTGATGGACTTTAGCCAGAGGGAGCATTTTCCCTTTAACGACAAAAAACTTTTTTTCTTTTTCATGAAATGGAGGTTGAGCAATATCAATATCATTCTCGCCCCAACGAATCATGTGAACATATTTTTCAGATTGATTAACTGCATAGAAAGGAATTTTCTTTCTAATTCCTGCGATAAAATAATCTTTAAGCTTTGAGGGGGATTTAGCATACTTATCTAAGATAATAGAGAAGGGAATCAGGTCTCTGAAGGATATTGATTTAATGTTCATTAGAGTATTAACTCCCTTAAGTAATCAGCCAAGCTTGCATCATCTAAATGCGATTCTTTACTTTTTAGTTCTGACGGAATAATAGTTACCTTCTTTTTTAGATTAAATAAGCATAAAAACAATATTCAATATATTTCATATTTGAAAACCTAAAGCCTATAAATATGTGACCTATGTGGTGACCTAAACAAAAATACAGAATCAGCTAAGCGTGAAGTGGAATCACAAAACCTATGGTTAATAAGGGCTAGAAACCAATACTCTTATCTTTGCCTAATGACACCTTCTTGCATGGTTGATGCAACTAATTCACCTTGACGATTAAATATCTGCCCTTTAACTAAGCCTCGTCCATTGCTTGCAGATGGACTATCCATACAATACAAGAGCCAATCATCAAAGCGAAATGGGCGATGAAACCACATAGCGTGATCAACGGTGGCAATTTGAAAATTTGGTAGTAAGTGGCTCGCACCGTGTGGCAATAATGCTGTTGGTAAAAAATGAAAGTCTGATGCATAAGCGAGCATACAACTATGAATACGCAAATCATCTGGTAAATCACCATTGGTTTTTAACCAAATTTGGTAGTTAGAGTCAGTTTTTTCTGGCTTGAGCCAATTATATTGCTGAATAGGTCGAATCTCGATGGGTTTCTCAGCTAAAAATTTATCACGCATAGATCTCGGGAGTGCGTCTTTGTGCTCGGATAGAAAATCGTTGTATGAAGGAACATCATCGGGATTGGGTACAGTTGGCATGTCATCTTGATGATTATAACCCTCTTCAGGACACTGAAAAGAGACGGTCATGTAAAATATGGCTTGACCGTTTTGTATTGCTTTAATTCTACGAGTACTAAAGCTAATACCATTGCGAATGTCTTCTACTTCATAAACCACTGGCTTTGATGCATCTCCAGCACGTAAAAAATACGAATGTAGTGAATGTACAAAACGATCTGTACCAACAGTTTCTTGGGCAGCTGATAATGCTTGCCCCATTACTTGACCACCGAATAAAGCTCTAAAACCTAAATCTTGACTCTGCCCACGATAAATACCTTTCTCAATTACCTCTAATTTTAATAAAGCTAATAATTCATCTAACACAATACTCATAGTTCACTTCTCAGTTTTACTGTTGGCTCTTATTATTACACCAATAGGATTCACAATTTTTTATATAAACACCCGGTAATCAGGTATTATAGCAATTTGATTAAATTATTGCTCATCTGTACTGGTTAAAATAGTCTAGGTCGGCGTTGCTCACAATCCTAATAGCCAGCTATTATTCAATCGAGCGCCTTACCCTGAAATATTTTCACTACGTACAACAAGATCACAAATTTAACAAGACTGGTATTACCAGCACTGATGACAGGGTTATTCACTATATAATGGTTGATGTATTGGGGAAAGTAAGATATTTTATCAAAGTATACGCTTAAATTTTAAGCTTAGTGGGGTTTCTAGTGCTTTTTTTAGCATTTTAATTTTAAAGGTTCGGTATGCAGGCATTAACTCAAAGAGAAGTTCTACTAGAAAGGCGCCAGCAAAATGTAGCTGTGGACTCCTTGTGGGGAAAGCTTTCATTAGCGCAAAAATTTGCCGCCAGTAGTTTAGCTCAGTTTGGTTATGACCTTACTTATATCCGAAACAGCAGTGCTGGTAATTTAGCGATACTACTATGCAATGGTAATTCTGCAACTATTTCAAATGAAGGTGAAATAGACACCTCACCAGATATAGTTATTAGACATTAATACGAAAATATATATTATTTTTGGCAATAATTTACACCACTCTCTTGAGTTGAATCGCTACTGGCATCAATGCCACCATATTTTACTAAAAGTGCTTCCACTAAAGATATAAAGCCAATAAGGTTATTGCTGGCCCATAATCGTTGAATTTTCACATCATTTTTTATTATTTTATTAACAAATTCTTTATAATCGTTAGTACCTTGGCTATCAAAGCATTTTTTAGTAACGGTCTGTAATTGCCCTTTTCCTTTCAAACATTCGCCAAATATTATTACGTAATTATTAATAAGTGGCTTAATCAATTCTGCATTATCTTCGCGTTTGTGATTTTTATTGCTTGCTAATAACTTCTGCAATCTAATTTTTGCAAACTCTTCATGATTACTAGCGATAAGTGCCATGGATTTAGTTAACGTCGTATTTTCTCTTGATGTGTTAGCCGTTTCACGTTTAAGTCGCAACAAGGTGTGTTGCAACTTTTCGGCGCGAAAAAAGAAATAAATACTAAGAGCAACAAACAGGGCAGTAATAAGTAATACAGCTAACATTAATTCACCTGAAATTTTTTAGGCTAGTTTTGTGGAGTCACTTAATCGTGATAGAAAAATATAGGGATCAATATCTTGAAAGTCTGGATTTTCTATTGAGTAAGCGATTATAACGGAAAACTCCCCTAAGTTGGCAAAAAACCTTAATTTTAATGCTGAAATTAGTTTTTCTATTGTTCTTGTCACGTTATCTATATTTTGGTGAGGAAAAAAGAGTAGATACTCTCCATCATTAATTAACCCCGCACTTTCAAATTCACTCAAGTGCTCATTTATTAGACTGGCAATGCCTCGACTAACCTCTGAGACTGCTTTTTTGTTAAATTGAAATGTTAGTTCTTGCCAGTTGGTGATTGAAACGTAACCTAACGTTAAGGGGTAGTCATACTTCCTAGCCATATTAAAGCTTGTTTGGTATAACTGCTTAGTTTGTATTGAATTAGCTAATATATGACTTGGCTTCTCTAAAGTTTCATATTCTGTTTGTAACCTTTTTCTACGTTGTTTAACCCATGAAAGAATAATAAAAATCAACAGTAAAGAGGTGAGGATAGTTGATATTAAAATAAATAGTTGTTGTTTGCGAAATTTACTAGAAAAAGTAGAGGTTAATTCGCTCTGAACTGCCAGCTTTATTGCTAATTCTCGTGCTTTATTACTGGCTGTTATACTTTTATTCTTATTCGGTTTAATCACTTCACTATTAGCATTCAGTTCAATGATTTTATTAGTAAATAAAAGATTTTCTGATAAAGCCTTACTATATTTTTTTTGCCATAAGTAGGCTTTATTTAGATCTTTTTTTACCAAGTACATATCTGCGAGGTATTGATAAATAATAATATAATCAGCAGTTAACTTAATATTAACTGCTAACTTTTCTGCTTTTAATAATACACTAAAGCTCTGATTTTCTTGTCTTGTTGCATGGTATATTTGCGCTAAAATAATAAGGCTTTCCAAATGTGGGGTTGATAAATTATTATGATAAAACAATTTTTTAGCTTGAGATATTTCAGTTTTTGCAGCCGCATATTGTTTTTGGTGCAGCAATGTTAATGAAAGGCCCTGACTAGCATAGCCAACATAGATTGGAGCATCTTTTTTTATTGCATAGTTCTTAGCCTCCCAGTAAGCAGTATATGCGTCATTAAACCTATTTAAACGGTAGTATGCATTTGCTAAATGAAAGTATGTTTGGTCAATACTACTCAATCTATTTAAATTAAATCTCAGTTTTAATATTTTCAACTGTAGGGTAAGCGCTGTTTGATAATCTCCTAAGTGATAATAAGCATTTGCTAAAATGGTTAATAAGGAAATATGTTCAGAAAAAGCAGGATTTTTCTGAATAACGACTTCAACTTTTTGAAGGTCAATTAAAGATTTAGCATGCTGTCCCAACATAGCAAAAGCAAGACTTCTATAACTTAATGCAATTAAAAAACATGCGGGATTCTTTTTATTTTGTGGAGTATTTATTGCTTGTTGCACAGTCTTTAATAATTGTTGATATTGCTTTTTAGCCGAGAATATTTTAGCTAAGCTAATTTGTAAGCGTAGTTTGGTCTTTTGATTTTGAGAAGCAATTGCTAAGCCATCATTGGTAAATTGTAAGGCTGTTTCTAATTCACCTTTGTTGATAGCAACATTGGCGAGCAACAGGTAAGTTTTAGCAACAATATCATTAGGGTAATTAATACGCTGATTGATAATTGTGTTACTAAGCTCAATTACGTTATGGTAATTTAATGTTTCAGCATTTTGTTCAAATAAATGTTCAACCTGAGTAATAAGCTTTTCTTGGGAGAGCAAGTGATTGTTAGCCAAGGTACTAAAACTCACGTTAAATAATGAAAATATCAGTAAAGGGACTAAAAACGATAATATTTTTTTTATTATTAACATGAGTAAAAACACAGTGTTATATGAAATATAACACTCATTTTAGCGTGATTAACACTAGAGTGTTAGTTTTTTGTTTACAATTATAAAGCATGGCTTATAATGAACTTGAGCTTCTAAAGCTCGATAAGGGCAAATCTAGCGAAAGCTAGAGACGCAAAGTTACCGGTCTAAAGGGAAACCTATGACAGCGGGACTGCCAAATTTAGATGTAGTGGGGGCTCTTCTATTTTAACAGCTTTATGTCTGTTTTCCCGGTTTACTTTGCGTGGCTTCCCTTACCCTTTTCAGATATTTCTAATCTTTTCACTTCTATTTTATTATCTTTAATTTTTGTTCGGTAATATATTGATGAATTATTGTTTTTAATAAATCTAAAGGAATAGCGCCATTTTTTAATATTTGATCGTGAAATTCACGGAGATCAAATTGTTGACCTAATGCCTTTTCTGCATCTAAGCGTAATTGCTTAATCGTTAACTCACCTATTTTATATGATAGGGCCTGCCCCGGCCATGATATATATCTATCGATTTCTGTTTGAACATTATGTAATGATAATGCCGTATTATCCGCTAAGTAGTTAATGGCTTGCTGTCTTGACCAACCTTGGCTATGAATGCCAGTATCAACAACAAGACGACATGCCCGCCACATTTCATATGTTAAGCGGCCAAAATTATGGTAAGGATTTTCATACATGCCTGCTTCAATCCCTAAGTATTCTGAGTAGAGCCCCCAACCTTCACCAAAGGCCGAAATATAGGTACGATTTCGAAATTTTGGTACGTCTTGCATTTCTTTAGCAATAGACCCTTGCAAATGATGTCCGGGTACTGCTTCGTGTAATGTAAGGGCGGTTAAAACATATAAAGGCCGTCTATCTAAGCGATAAGTATTGACCCAATAATTTCCCGGTTGGTCATCTCGACTTGGCCCAGAGTAACGGCCCGTTGTATATTTGGGGGCTATATTTGCAGGTACCTCGATAACGCCATAAGGTGTTCTTGGTAAGGTTTTGAATAGGGCAGGGAGCTTAGCGTCCATTTGCTTAGCAATATAAGAGGCTTCTTTTAATAACTCAGTGGGTGTTTTAGCATAAAATTGCTCGTCATTTCGTAAAAATTTTATAAATGTAGCGAAGTCTCCATCAAAATTAACTTGCTCGATAATCATCTGCATTTCTGCACGAATTCGAGCTACTTCTTTCAAGCCTTTTTCATGAACCTGCTTGGCTGAGATCTCAATTGTCGTGTAATGCTTAATTCTATTTTGATAGTACTCCTTACCATTGGGAAGTGAAGATGCTGCTATATTTTTACGCGCATTTGGTTGATAACGATTAACCATGAAATCATAGTATTTTTGATAGGCAGGCATAACATACTGACTTATGATTGCCTTCGCTTCTTGTTGAATTTTTGCTTGTTTTTCTGATGAAAGGTAAGTAGACATTTTTTTGAATGGCTGATAATACTCACTATTGCTTACATCATTTTTAATATATGCAAGAATAGATTGCTCAAACCCTTTAAGTACTACTTTAGGTTGCGTAATACCTTTTTGAAGGCCTAAATTCATCCAAGCCATTTGTTGATCAAAATAGCGTGGAATAGCGCGTAACTTTGATAAATAATCATAGTAGTCTTGCTCAGATTTCAAATTTATTTGTTGGCTGATGTTATTTATCCATACATGAAAACCCGACTCAGCGGTTAATGGCATGTAATGTTCTTTATTTTGGTAGCTGTCTAATTGGTTTTTTAAAGTGTAGAGTAATACCGCTCTATTTATTTGATTTTTTGTATTAAGTTGTTTGTTATTAATGTTGGTTAATGCTTGATATATAGATTTTAATTTCTTATTTTGTCGCGCTAAATACTCGGGTGATAAATCAGGTAGCTTGCCATTGTTACCGCCTTCTTTAGGCTCGTTAAAAGGGCTGCTTTGTAAATAGAATTGATGATGAGTACGAATTAATTGGTGCAATTGATGGTCACTAGTACTAACAGTTAATTGTTCTGGTGACTTATTAGTGTGACTACAGCTCTGTAAAATAAAAAATAAAAAGCATGTAAATATTTTTTTCATTGAATTAACTCAGCTGTATTGAAAATAACATTAAATTTAGTAGATATTTCTCAATTTATACTAGAGAATAAAGCTTATAGGTGCCAAAGAGTACCATTATATAGCAAAAATAATAGCGCAATTATTATAGGGGTGAATCGGTGAAGTATCACGATTCTATAAAACAAGCAAACAAGACAAAGACGCTGGCAGTTGCCCAACTGAACCAGTGGCGTTTGCCAGTGAACCCCATTAACTATGCCGTTAGTTATGAATACTGTAAAAATAAAAAACCAATTTTAACGGCAAGCATTAAACGTTTATTATTATCGGGTAAAAATATAGACGGCTTCTTTATGGAGCAATTATACAAAGATCATCTACTCGAACAAAGTCAATTTCGAGATGATATTATCGCTGACATGTCACAGCTATTTACTCAAATTCAAAATAATTGCCAACAATCAACCTTTGGTGCTCAGACCTTCATTGATCAATTAGATGAAAATATTCCAGCATTAATGTCTAATAAAAAAAATGATGTAAAAGCCGCAATCTCTAAACTTCATCGTGCTTCTACGGCGTTTAAAAAGCAGCAACAAGAATTAGTAGAACAATTGCAGCAGTCTCAAATACAAACTAAAGCATTAGAAGATGAACTAGAAGAAGTCCGGAAAGAAATTTATTTAGACCCAGTTACTGGTTTGTTCAATCGAAAAGCCATGTCGAAACATGTGGAAGCTTGGCTTAGTGAAGATGCTGAAAGAGGCATTGCGGGCATCGTGATAAATGTTGATCATTTCGCCGAATTTAATGAGCGTTTTGGTGGCTTGATTGGTGATGTTATATTATCAAAAATAGCGAAAAAAGTAGCGAGATATGTCGATAATAGTGGCTTGCCAGTTCGCTTGGCTAATGATGAGTTTATTGTTTTATTACCTGGTGTTGATAATGATATAGCAGATGAAATTGCTGAAAAAATAAAGCAAGGCGTTGATAAAATTCGTTTTGTTAGTGTTCAGTCTGGTGTGCGGTTACCGAAAATGAGCATTTCATGTGGTACTAGTGAATTACGACATAAAGAGCCGCTGAACCATTTTATTAATAGAACTCGAAAAATAATGGAAGACAAAGTAACTTAAAGGGAAAGCTTAGTTTCATACTTTATCAAGTAGCTTTTCCAATTTGTCTAATTGATTTTCAGAAAAAATATTGATGTTGTGTTGTGCTAATAGTTGGCTTGTCACGCCTTGTCCTAAAATTTTATTATTAGTAAATGAGCCATCATAAATAAACGTGCTACCGCACGAAGGGCTTGATTCTTTTAATAGCGCAAAGCGAATATTGTGTTGCTGACATAAAATTAACGCCTGTTGTGCCCCCCAATTGAATTGAGCGCTGACGCTTATACCTGATTTGGTGATTACCTGGTTGGAGTTTTGTTGTATCTCTGCAGGTTCTCTCGGAACGCTTAAGCCCCCTGAAACTTCTGGACAAATGGTTATAAAACGCTTTTGTTGCTGCCATAACCCTATTAATGGGTGCATAAGCGTTAAAACTTCATCGTTATAGCGAACATTTTCGCCGAGAAAGCACCGGCTGATTAGTATCTTATCAAACATAACTTTCGTTATTATTATTATTGAGAACATTAAAAAACAATTGAATTTTTGTTAAGCTGTCAGGGTCTGGTGAGTCAAACCAACATGATTGACTGTAGTAATCAAAAGTTACACTAAACTCTGTATCTAGCCACTGAAAGCGAACCTGCTCTAAGTCAGCACCGATTATTGTTTCTTTTATACATAGATTTGAAACATTGCGGAGTAACAATTGTCGGAGATTAGTTATATCTTCTTGAAACCAATGTTGATTAAAGTGCACTGTAATTTGATTATTAACAAGGTTAATTGATTGTATTGCTATAGCTGACATTTATATTCCAATGATGAGAAAGGTAAGCTTGAATAATGCTAAGCCCTTAATATAGCGGCTGTATTTAAAAGCTAAATGATCAATATTTGATGTTAATCATTATTTTAGATCAAAAAAGCCACGACAGCAGAAATTATTTTACTTATACTGGATTTAATAAATTTAACAATAAATAGTCCTAATACATAAAGAGAGAGATAATTACTATGAAAAAACTTACTCTTGCAGTTGCTGCAACCGTAATGATGGCGTCTCCTGCTTTTGCTGGTGATGCTGCTGCTGGTAAAGGAAAGTCAATGATGTGTGGTGCATGTCATGGTACTGCTGGTATTTCTGCTGTTCCAACTTACCCTAACCTTGCAGGTCAAAAAGAAGCTTACCTTACAAAGCAACTTAAAGACTTTAAATCAGGCAAACGTAATGATCCAACAATGAAAGGTATGGTTGCTTCATTAAGTGATGCTGATATGGCTGATTTAGCGGCGTATTACGCTAGTTTAAAATAATAGCTAATTATGAATTTTTAAAGCGCCCTTTGGCGCTTTTTTAGTTTTTAATATGCTGTTTAATTAGCTGTAAAAAAGGTTGCCCATAACGCGCTAGTTTCACATCCCCAATACCACTAACCGCTAACATTTGTCGTGAAGTTTGTGGCAACACTCTTGCTAGTTCTGAGAGGGTGGCATCATTAAAAACAATAAATGGTGCAATATCTTCACCATCGGCAATACTTTTACGTAGTTCTCGTAATTTTGCAAATAAAACTCTATCGTAGGTTTTTTGCTGGCTTTTATTTTGCCAGTAACTGGCTTTTTGTAATCGTGGGCTAGCTAGCATGAGTGGTTCTGTTGCTTTAAGTACACTTCTAGAAGCGTTGGTTAAGCAAAGAACGGATTGTTGTTCAATATCTTGCTGTAAATAGCCTAAATGTATTAGTTGCCCGATAATAGCAAACCAATAACCAGGCGTTTTTCCACTACCAATACCAAAGGTTGATACATTATCATGATCCTGTTGCAATACTAGCGTCGTTTTTTCACCACGCAGTACGTCAATAACATGATTAATGTCGCCTTGTTGCTTTATACGAAAAACGCAAGATAACACCTTTTGTGCCGCTTCAGTTGCATCGAATTGGCTAGGAGGATCTAGACAAATATCGCAATTTCCACAGCTTTTCTCTGTATACTCTGCAAAATAGTTTAGTACTACTTGTCGTCGACAAGTTTGGGCATCTATAAAGGCACTCATCGCAGAAAACCGTTGCATCTCAACATTGACTCGTTGTGGGTTATCACCTTCACTTATACGCTTTTTAATGCGTGTAACATCTTTATCAGCAACTAAAAACAACGCTTCAGCAGGCAATCCATCACGACCAGCTCTACCTATTTCTTGATAATATGACTCTAATGTTCTCGGAGGCTCAAAGTGGATGACATAGCGAACGTTAGGCTTGTTAATGCCTAAGCCAAAAGCAACTGTGGCGATTACAATTTGTATATTATCTTTGGTAAAACCTTCTTGCACTATAGCGCGAATATCATTCTCTAAACCAGCATGATAAGCCGCGCAGTTAATGCCACAGGCCGCTAAATATTTAGCTAACTTTTCTACTTGCCAGCGACTATTACAATAAATAATGCCAGAGTCATCACCTTGTTTGCGCACGTAACCTAATACTTGCTTCTCACCGTCGTATTTTGGTGCCAAGGTAAAGCGTATATTAGCTCTATCAAAGCTATCTAATTGAATGTAAGGGTTGTTGAGTGATAATTGAGTAAGAATGTCTTTGCGTGTTGTTACATCTGCTGTAGCCGTTAATGCCATCACAGGTACTTGCGGAAAATACTGTTTTAAATAGTGTAATTGAGTATAAGCAGGACGGAAATCATGACCCCATTGAGAAATACAATGTGCTTCGTCTATAGCAAATAAACTTAAAGGCAGTTCACTTAAACCTTGTAAAAAATAACGATTGGTTAAACGCTCGGGCGCGACATACAATAGTTTAACTTCGCCCTGTGATAGCTTAACAAATATATCTTTAATAGTTTGAGCCTCTAAAGACGAATTGATAAATGCAGCGGGAATACCTTGGCGGGTTAAGTTATCAACTTGATCTTTCATTAAGGCGATAAGAGGCGACACAACAATAGTAATACCCGGCAGTAATATTGCGGGTAATTGATAACATAAAGATTTCCCACCGCCAGTAGGCATTAATACCAAAGAGTCTCTACCTTGCATTAAGCTTGTTATGATATCAATTTGGCCTGAGCGGAAGCTGTCGTAACCAAAATAATGCTTTAAAGTATCAAGCAATAAGGTTTTTTCATCATCTGAGGTGGCTAAAGTGGTTGTAGCTAAATTCAACTGGTTTATCTTCAATAAGGGTTTAAAGCGTTATTTTACCTTAGACTGGTCACGAGTGGGGTGATTTTTTAATTCTATTTAACTTAAATAATGCTAATGTAGAATATTTACACATCAGACCAGAAGGTAGTTAGATGAATAAAGAAGCAATGTTTCAGGAGTTGAGTGATTATTGGAATAATAACATGCCGTTTAATCAGTTGCTTGGATTGAAAATAACGCATTTCAATGCGCAGAAGTCGGAAGTTCGATTTATTTGGCAAGATAAACTTATAGGTAACCCGATGCAAAAGATTTTACATGGAGGGGTAACCGCTTCTGCACTTGATTTAGCTGGCGGAACGGTAGCTGCAGCAAATATTATTGAACAGTTAACGGATATGACTCCTGAGACACTCAAGCAAAGTTTGAGTAAACTTGGCACTATTGATTTACGTACTGATTTTTTGCGCCCAGGTAGAGGAGAAGAATTTATTGTTACTGCGCACATTATTCGTAGTGGCAGTAAAGTAGCAGTTGCTCGAATGGAAATGCATAATGAGCTTGGTGAGCATATTGCGTTTGGTACTGGTACTTATATGGTAGGTTAGTTTTAAATAAATATAACGTCTTTAATAAAGGGATAGAAAATTAAGTGTTATCATGCACCTTTATCATAGTTATCAAAATATATTTATGAATTCTAGCGTACCTTCCTCACAACAATTAGTTACCCGCAGTGGCGTTTTAAATGCCGTAGCAGCTTATTTTATGTGGGGTTTTGCACCGTTATATTTTAAGCTACTTGTAGAGCTTGGTGCTGATGAAATCCTAATGCATCGAATTGTTTGGTCTAGCGCTTTTCTATTTTTACTGGTATTGGTCACTAAAAAATGGGCGATACTAGTACAGTTATGCCAACAACCTAAAATAATTGCTAAACTGTTGATATCTGCAATCATTCTTGCCTTTAACTGGCTATTGTTTATTTGGGCTGTCAATAATGACCATTTACTTGATGCGAGTTTAGGCTATTTTATTAACCCATTGTTTAACGTTGCTTTAGGCATGTTCTTTTTTAGTGAACGTCTGCGCAGAGGTCAAATAATAGCTGTGGGGCTAGCTGTTTTTGGGGTGCTAGTACAATTGTTTACTCTTGGTTCATTACCCCTTATTTCTTTGGCGCTCGCAAGCTCTTTTGCAATATACGGCGTGCTAAGGAAGAAAATGCATGTTGATTCGCTGGTTGGCTTATTAATCGAGTCTTTAATAATGCTACCTGTTGCGATTATTTATTGGATTTACTTTGTGGATAGTACAACGGCGAATCTGGCTGTAAATAGTAGTAGCCTTAATTTTACTTTAGTGATGGCAGGTGTAGTAACTACAGCACCTTTATTATGTTTTACCGCCGCAGCCAAGCGACTCACCTTATCAAGTTTAGGTTTTTTTCAATATATTGGCCCGAGTATCATGTTTTTATTGGCGACTTTTTATTTTCATGAATCCTTGTATATATCTGAATTTATTACCTTTGCTTTTATTTGGACGGCACTAGCTTTATATAGCTTTGATGCATATCACAACATAAAATCAAAGCGTATAAGGTAAGTGTTATGAATTTGTCGTTGATAATATGAAAGAGAAAATCGCTATTTTTTAGTAGGTTATATTAGGTAGGCGGTTTTAACCTGTTTTTTAGAGCGCTTGAGTATAAACCTAAAAAGAAATAAAATCTTCTATCAGTAATATATTTTACGAAAAATCACATAAGAGCTATTTTATATGCATCAAGTAAGCGCCCCTGTTCATCACCAGCAATTATGTACGGTAACGTTATTGGGTAATTTGGTTGCTAAGCCTGATATTCGATACCGAACCAATCCTGTCTCAGCAGTCACTGAAATTATTCTAGCAACCAGTACTAAATGGTTAGATAAAAAAAGTAATCAGTATAAAGAATGGACAAGCTATCACCACATTAAAGTCGAAGGTGATTTAGTTGAGCAGGCATTAATGACGGCTGATAAAGGTGATATTGTTTTGGTGCAGGGCTACCTGAGCAATATAAAACCAAGTAATACAGAAGGACAAAGCCATCCTGGAATTGTACATGCCAACTATATTCAAAAATTTAAAAAGGGTTATACTCAAACAGTTAATCAAATTTATTGTAGTGGACTAATAGCGTCAACTCCCCAGTTAATTAAAACACAAAATAATAAAAGTTTGGCACAAGTAAATATTACGATTAATCAGCAGATATATTCTATTAATAAACTCTGTTGGCAAAATATTCTAATTGAACGGGAATTGCATGTTTGGGGTAAACAGGCTGAATATATGGTAGACCATGCCATAGTTGGCGATAGTGTTATGGTAGAAGGTAAATTGAGTTACTTGACCTCAGCCAATAAAGCACAATTTATAGATGCTAAAACATTGCATTGGTTTAAAAGTTAAAACTTTTGGTTTTTAAGTAAGTGCTTGATATTAAAGTGACATCATGTTTTATTTGTTTTATTTGTTTTATAAGGCTAAGTGGGTTACTCAGATGATTACGAAATATTCTTGTGGTTGAAGATTCTATTCAACACACCTGTTTACTCTGCATAGGTATGTTATTAAACTACTATGTCATTAGATTATTATGATAATGAACACTGTGCTGAGAGATGCAAATGAATTATAAATGGTATTTAGGTCGCTTTAGCTCTCGCGCTTTTGTGTGCTTTGTTGGTATTTTCACTATGCTACCCTTTGCTGCTTATAGTAATGGAGGGAGTTACCAGTTAACTAAAGTAGCGCAATTAGCACATCAATTAATCTCCCAACCTAATTGGCAACAATTGATTGTTAACCCGAGTAATAAACAACAGCACTTTGTTATTCGAGAGTCAGGGCAGGTTTACTTAATTGATGACGATAAGATTAATCCTAAAGCCATTTTAGATATGAGTGTTTATCAGCAAGCAGAATCATCATTATTTAAACTAACCGCAATTGAATTGCATCCTAATTTTTCTTTACGAGATCAGGTCGGCTATAGCACGTTTTATACTGCTCATATAGAAAACATTAACAACAGCAGTAAAACTAAACGCTTACAAGAACGGGGTGATGAGTTACAACTCAGTTTTGATGCTGTAATCACGGAGTGGAAATTTAGTTCTGTTAATCACCAAAAAGTTGATGCTAACGCCAAGCGAGAAGTATTACGGATTGGCGTACCTGATAATTCAATGGTTATTAAACAAATGTCATTTAGTCCATATATTAAGTCATGGAATGACAATTTTGGTTTACTTCATGTTGCGCTAAATGGAGAGGATAAATGGTCACAGCCGCTATATTCAGGAGTGATATTACGGATTGACCCTACTGAGTTTGGTTTGCGTAGTTTTACTGTGCCTGATAACAACCCTTACCTGAAAAATAGTGAGATTAATGATGCAATTTATCTATTAGGTGGACAGGAAATACAGCAGTTTATTTGGCCGGGGAAAAATAGTGAATATATTTTAGTTTCACATAAATATAACAATAAATATTTACTGTCATTAACTGATGGCTGGGATGATTGGCGAGTTTCTGTAAGCAAACAGGTGCTTTATCAAAGTGATGAGGCTGTTCAAGATATGTTGATGTACCAAGGGCGTGAGTTGTCTTTGTTACGTTCTAAATTATTATTATTGCGTCAAAAGGAGCAGCACTGGTTTGTTGATTCCTTAGCTTTTAATTTCTCAGACAACAAAACAATTCGTGATGAAAAAAAGCCACAAGCAGTGTGGAAGTTTACATCACAGCAACTACCAATAAATAGTAAAGTACTTTTTAGTCGTAACCATTATGGTGAATTATACCTGTTGGATAAAACTATTAGTGTTTTGTTTCGTTTGACGCAAGAAGCCTTGGCTAGTGAAAGCTTTGTTGTTGACAGTGGAGAAAAAACCACTATTGAACCCCCATCATCCAACAATCGTATTTTTATATTACTTTCTATTTTTTCTCTTGTGATACTTGGCATTATGTATAATTGGTATAAACGGGGCGGTCATTCAGTTAAATCGATAGTGAGACAACAATTTGCTTCCTTTGAGTTAAGTAAATCATCTCAGCAAATAGGGTTGTATCACAGACATCAAGACAGCGCTGAGACTATTATTGATGTTGTTGATATTGTTAGCAGTGAAATTAAACTTAATGAGCATAGTATTAGTGATGTTAATGCCGAACTTGGCCATGGTTTTAATAATGATAAAGAACAAGATCTACGGGCTATTTTTGTAAAAGAGAAAATAGACAAAATGGTTGATGGTAAGGTTAGACAAATAAGCTTACTACTGACTGATAAGAAAAAGAACAGCTATACGGTTTGTTTGTATATGCGTAAAGGTAGTAACCGTATTACCAAAAAACATTATACTCAGGTGGTTAATGAGTTAATTGATTGGTGTTGGTTTATAGGGGGAAAACTTAATCCTGATGAGTTTAATAAAAGAAAAGTAAAACCAATAGTATTACCTAATGTTAATGCAGACATTAACGCTAATAACAACAAAACCCCGTTGCATAATCAGGCTGCAGCAATTAGGCCCGTTAAGCATCAAATGGATAACGCGAGTCGGACATTAGTAACTGATGAACACTCCCCGAGCTTGAGCGTTATCAATCAAAAGAAAAATTTGGCTGAGTTAGCTGGTGATAAAAATAGCGAAAATCATAGCCGAACTCACGAAAAAAATACTATTAATACTGAATTAGTTAATGCTTTAGAAAAGCTGGTGAATATGAAACAGCAAGGATTCTTAACAATGGACGAGTTTTCAAAAGCTAAAGAAAGGCTGTTAAAAGGTTTATTGGAAAAATAATCTATTAGTTACGAGTTACGTAAACCTCTTCGCCACTCGTAACCTTTCTTGCTTTATTGTTACTTCAGCGTTAATAAATAGGTAATTAAGTTTTGGTAATCTTGCTCAAAGTTATTTTTATCTAGCTCTTGTTGATTAATACGATATTTACCATTAACAATAATGGTTGGTACACTTTTTAAGGCACCCTTTTTAGACATGGTATCTTGATGCTTTTTCATTGATTTGGCTTTACTGTTAACGCTAAAGCTTTTCATCAATTTATCAAATTTATCACCGTCAGCACCATTTAACACAAAAATATTACGGATATCTTTTTCTGAGGTAATAACCGCTCTCTGTATTTGAATATAGTTAAATACTGCACCAACAAGTTTGTCATCCATGCCTAATTGCTCAGCAACAACGACTGATTTTGTTAACATTGCTTGTATTTTAGGTGATGCTGCACGTAGAAAGTCAACGTGGTTACGTTCAAACTTTACGCCTTCAGGTAAGCCTTCTTTTACCTTTTCCATAAAAGGTTCAAAGCGAAGGCAGTGCGGACAGTAAAAAGAAAAATACTCTCGTACTTCAGTTTTAGTTGAGACGGTTTCATTTACTTTAGTGTATTGTTTACCCTCAGTGTATTTTTCCGCACAAGCGGTGATAGAGAAGGCTAAAAGTGGCATTAACAATACCATAAACAATTGTTTTATTTTCTTCATTCTTATTTTCCTAAGTTATTTAATTCGATCTCGGTGTCTTATTTACAGGAAAGTACCTGTAGGCAAGTAATCACTCTATATGGGTAATAAACTCAATGGTGGTTGTTGTAAGGCAAACATTTGCTCTTTTAGCATTAATATTTGCTCCTCCCAATATTTCTCAGTGTCGAACCAAGGGAAGTTGCGAGGAAAGGCTGGATCTTGCCAACGCTTACACAACCAAGCCATATAATTAACTACACGCATGGTTCGTAATGATTCTATCAAAACAAGTTGCTTAGATTCAAATGAAAAGAACTCTTCATAACCCATTAATAGCGTGTCAATTTGTAACAATTGTTGTTGTCTGTCGCCTGAAAGCATCATCCATAAGTCTTGGATGGCAGGTCCCGTACGACAATCATCTAAATCAACAAAGTGTGGCCCTTCATCTCGCCATAATATATTACCGGCGTGACAATCACCGTGTAAGCGTATTTGCTGTTCAGGTTGGTATTGTTCAGCAGCTATTTTGATAACTTGATCTAAAATAGTAAAAAACGGTAGTTGTAATGCATTGGGAACAAAACCGCTTTCTCTAATGATATTACTTGCTTGGTAAAGCATTTCATCGACGTTGAAACTTGGTCTGTGCTGAAATGACTCTAGTGAGGATACCGCGTGGATACGACCAATAAAGCGTCCCATCCATTCAAGTTGATCTAAATTGTCTACTTCAAATATGCGACCGCCGCGACAGGGAAATACTGCAAAATGGTAGCCTTGATGCTCAAATAAGCTTGTACCATCTTTTTTTAAGGGTGCGACTATTGGTAACTCACGCTCATCAAGTTCAAAGGAAAAGTCATGTTCTTCCTGAATTTGTGCTAATTGCCAACGTTGTGGACGATAAAATTTAGTAACATATTTAGTCAGGTTTTCATCATGAAATTGATAAACACGATTCTCATAACTATTCAGTGGTAGTAAACCGCTATCAACAGTAAAACCAGCGCTTTCTAAACCATCAATAATGGTATCAGGTGATAACGATTTAAAATCAAATTGTGCCATTAATGTTCACTTAACGTTTATTGAAAAAACGGCTTTCATGTTCAATACTAACGTCATCTTGTGGTGAGACCTGCTCAACACTAAAAGTAATATCATTCATGTAGCCTTTGAGCTCATAAGGGTCAACAGAAATACTTATGGGTAAAGTAAATACGGACGCTGCTTTTACAAAAACTTCTTGTTTACCATGCCACTGAGGGTTTTCTAGGCCTTTTATTGATAGCTTATAAGTATTGTCAGTTTGCGACATGTTTAGAATTTTTAAGGTATACACATTTTCAATATCGCCGTTAAAGTTTTCTTTCGCTAATTCTGTTCTATCGCGAATGATATCTAAAGACAGAGGCACTCGGTTAACAATTTCTAATACTAACATCGTACTCATTATCATTAGCACGATAGCATAGCCTATTAATTTTGAGCGAACAAAATGGACTTTTTTCCCGTCAAGTTCATGTTCTGTGGTGTAACGAATTAAGCCTTGATCGTATTTCATTTTGGTCATTACGCCAGAACAAGCATCCACACAAGAACCACAGTTAATACATTCGTATTGCAAGCCGTTCCTGATATCTATACCGGTAGGGCATACTTCAACACATAAATTACAATCTATACAATCGCCTAAGTTCATAGCTTTATGATCTTGTTTACGACCACGAGCTCCACGATTTTCACCCCTGTCAGTATCGTAGGCAACCGTTAAAGTGTCTTTATCAAACATGGCAGACTGAAAACGTGCATAAGGGCACATATGTAAACAGACAACTTCACGCATCCAGCCAGCGTTACCATAAGTGGCAAAAGTAAAGAAGGCTAATATTATCGCCATAGTAACCGAAGTATTAAAGGTTAATATATTTACGAATAGCTCACCCATGGGGGAGAAGTAGCCAGCAAAGGTCATGGCGGTAAATAATGAGAAAAGTAACCAGCTAGAATGTTTAAGTGTCTTTTTCCATAATTTATTGCCATTCAATTTCTGTTGGTCAAGCTTCCTACGTTGATTAGCGGTGCCTTCAATTTTTTCTTCAAACCAAATAAAAATGAATGTCCATACCGTTTGTGGGCACATGTAACCACACCAGACACGGCCTAAAAAGGTGGTAACGAAAAATAAAAGAAAAGCACCGAAGATAAAAATCCATGCTAATAAGGTTAAATCTTGTGGCCATAAGGTTAAGCTCCACAAGGTAAAGCGTTGTTCACTAATATCAAATAACACCGCCTGATGACCGTTAAACTGTAACCAAGGGATAATGGCAAAAAAGGCAAAGTAAACTAAGTTCATTCGTTGTCTTAGCTTTTGAAAAAAGCCAGAATTCTTTCGTACATATATTTGATCGCCGGGTTTGTAGCGTTCATGACTATTTTTTGCGGGGTGTATTTTTACATTTTTAACGGGTATTTTAACTGCACTTGTTGGTGACGTTTTTTCGTTAGCGCTCACGATAAATCCTTAGAAGACAGAAGATGCTAATTAGTATTGAAAAAAGTATTATGTTATTGTTGTCAAATAGAATAACATAAATTAGAGCATACTAATATACGAGATTATATGAAAAATTTATTGATCTTAATCGTCGCCGCTGCATTATTTTTACATTTTTATCCTCAATCTGAGGTAACTAAATTCTATAACGAACAAAAAAATATGTTGTTGGATGGCTTTGCTAAATTTAGTGATACTAAGGTACGTTTAAAGGCAGATAAAATATTTATTGACTTAAAACCCAAGTTAGAACAATTCTCTGCTGAAGAAGTGAAATATCTAAAAGAAGTTACGGTGTCTAGAGATAACGTTAAGAGCTTTTTTGAAGAGTATTGTACGAGCCAAAAACGTAGCATTATTTTTCATCCTAAGAATCAAGTAGAAGTGTGTAAAACCATTAGTCAATACCAATCAATATTATAACGAAATGGTTACTAATTATTTTATCGGTGCCACCCCTAAAATGTCTTAATTGAATGTTTAGTTTTTAACTAATCAATGAATGTCACCAAAGGCAGCGATAATAGTGACTTATAGTCTTACTATGCTAAATAAGCTGAATAATTCTAATCAATAGAAACTTTAGTAAGTTGAAAGTTAGTATGTCGAAAGTTTAGTTAGCAACGTAGCAAAGTGTTCAGCACTACTTTGCTCTTGCGCATGCTTACTATTTTGCACAACCCAATCACCATTCACCATGACATCTTTAACGACATTTTGTTGGCTAGCAAAAATAATACTATCGAGTAAATGCTGATTATTATTAGCGAATAGTCGAGTTTGTCTATCATCAAGAACGAGTAGATCTGCTTGCTTTCCTACAGCTAATGAACCGGTGTTAGAACTAGTACTCTGTGCACCGCCTATAGCAGCTTTTTGCCATAAATTTTGACCAACAGATACCTGTTCACTGGTGGAAAGAATCGTTCGTTTTTGTTTACATAAACGCTGGGCATACTCTAACCAACGCAATTCCTCAATTGGGTTTATTGATATGTGGCTATCTGAACCAATAGCAAACGTACCGTTTAGCGCTAAAAATTCAGCGGTTGGAAAAATACCGTCACCAAGATTTGCCTCTGTCGTAGGGCAAATTCCGACAACAGCTTTACTGGCTACTATGGCTTGTTGTTCTTGTTCATTTATATGAGTAGCATGAATTAGGCACCAGTGCTTATCTAACTCAAAATTGTCTAGTAACCATTGCACAGGCGGTTTTTTATAGTGGGCAAGGCAGTCATCTACTTCTTGTTGTTGTTCAGCAATGTGAATATGTATCGGCGCATTTTCATCAAGCGCACGGATATGTTTAGCCGCTATGTTTATTGATTCTTTATCTGCAGCACGTAGTGAGTGGGGTGCTATGCCTACATTGGTGTTTTGATATTGTTTGCTTAGGCTAAAACAATCACTAACTAATTGATTAAATTGGCTACTTGAATTAATAAAACGTTTTTGACCATCATTAGGCTTTTGTTGACCAAAGCCAGCATATTGATACAGCACAGGCAGCATGGTTAAGCCGATACCTGATTGTTTCGCGGCTTCAAAAATAGCTTGTGCCATGGTGGCTAATGAATTTTGTTTATCAGGGATGGTGTATGTCTCGCCATCAATATCATGGTGCAGATAATGAAATTCAGCAACGCGAGTATAGCCCTTTTTTACCATTTCAATGTAAAGCTGAGTAGCGATAACTTGTGCGTCATTATGATCAAGTCGCGTTAGAAATTTATACATGACTTTACGCCAAGTCCAAAAACTATCTTGACCTTCACTACCTTGTTCACTAAAGCCAGCAAAAGCGCGTTGAAAAGCGTGTGAATGACAATTAACCATTCCGGGTATAACGGTACCTGATAATACCTTTATGTCTTTTTGATAATACGTTGAATTGTTATCTGAAGACGCTTTACCGGAAGTAATAGCGGTAATGATACCGCCTTCGATAGTAAGGATTTTGTCTGTTGCCCAGCCGTCACTTAGTAATATATTCTCAGCATAATAGTTCATTATTTATAGTCTTCTTTATTTATCTTCAGCAAAATTAACTAAACATTTCACCAAATTCTTTAACTGCCTTTTTATTTGTTCCGCTTTTTGTTCATTATAGTTGTTAGTAGGCTCATCCATATAGGTATGTTGTGATAACTCAAGTTGTATTGCATGAATATCATTAACTGGATCGCCATAAGCGCGAGTTATATAGCCGCCTTTAAAACGTTCGTTATATACACTGCTATAGGGGGTAAAGTTGAGCTGCTGAATTTTTTCAAGCAGTTTGGGAGAGCAACTACTATCATCAGCAGTACCAAAATTAAGATCAGGTAGCTTGCCAGAGAAAAATCGAGGCACGAGTGACAAAATAGAATGCGCATCAAGTAAAACAACTTTGCCATGCTTTTGTTTCAAAGTGGCTAAGGTATCAGCTAACGCTTGATGATATGGTTGCCAATAGTGTGCAATTCGTTTTGATATTTCTTGGTTTGACGGTTTTTTTCCTTCGATATAAAGTGGTGATAAATCAAAGGCAGTAGTAGGGCAAAGTTCGGTATTATTGGCACCAGCATATAAGGCTTCACCACTAGGATTTCTATTTAAATCGATAACATATCGACTATATTTGGGAGAAAGTACATAAATGCCCATCGCTTGGGCAAAGTCGTATAATCTATCCATGTACCAATCAGTATCAGCAATATGTTTCGCACTTGATGTCATGGTATCAGCAATGCAGTTTGGTATTTTCTGACCATTATGAGGCATGCTGATTAGCATGCCTATATTGCCTGTAGATAAGGAATAAGTTTGATTCATCACGAGCTCTTTTATTGTTTTGTATAAATCACAATTAACAGTTGTATATACAAGTTTAAGCGTTAATTTATCATGTTATATTAGCAATTAGCAAATTTTTTAGCGAAAGGCTCTTTTCTATTTGACTAGCGATGCGGCTTTAAGCAATAACTCTTCATGTAAACGTACCTTATAATTAGGATTCACATAATTAAATTGTACTAAACCAGTATTATCAATAACGTAAATTGCCGGTACGGGTAACACTAAGCGTTCATTGCCTGCTTTATTTTTTTGCAGTGGGTTCTTTAAGTTCATCGCAGAAAGATATCTGTCAGTAGTTTTTTGGCTGGCAAAATAAGCTAAACCGAATGCCTGACTTGTTATGGAATTAAAGTCAGCTAATAACTGATAATTCATTTGATGTTTACCCATACTTTTTTGTAAGTCTTGTGCATTATCGGTAGAAATACCAATTAGTTGAAAGCCTAGTTGTGCAAGCTTATTTTCTATTTTTTTCAGTTGTCCCATTTGGGTATTACAAAATGGGCACCAACCACCACGGTAAAAAAATAAAATTGTTTTTTTGTTGTTTAACACTTGGCCTAACGATACTTTCTTCCCGTTAATAGTAGTAACTTCAACAGCGCTCGGTATTTGTTGACCATTTAATAGCGGACTTACTTGTTCAGCTGTTTCTGCGATAACTTTAGTTACTTGTGTATTATTTGCTTGTATTTGCATACTAACAAACATGATAAATAGGCTTGCTAACAAGGTGGTTTTTTTTGTGATCATAATGTTTTCCAAAATAAAGAGTAACAGACCCTAATGAAAGACCAGAGATGTAGAAAAGAATTTCATTAAAGGAAATAGCCTTTATAGTAACTTGAATCTATTTTTTCGATTGAAATGATTAATTTTAATCATTTTAACTGTTTTATATTTTAGTTGATAATAGCGTTATTGAAATTAAACAACATCAGTAACTTTTATAAATTAAGGAAATGATATGTCTACCACCAATATTAAATTTGAAAATAAAGAAGGTCAAAAAATTCCAGCAGTAACATTCCCTATTCGTGCAAACGATGCTTGGGTTAGTCGTGATACTCAGGAAATATTTGCAGGAAAAACAGTAGTCGTTTTTTCTTTACCTGGTGCTTTTACACCTACTTGTTCATCATCACATTTACCCCGTTATAATGAATTAGCAAGTAAGTTTGCTGCTAATGGTGTTGACGAAATTTTATGTGTTTCGGTGAATGATACTTTTGTGATGAACGCATGGGCAGCAGATCAAGAAGCAGAAAATATTAGTTTTATTCCTGATGGAAACGGCGATTTTACTGATGGTATGGGCTTACTAGTAGAAAAAAATGACATAGGTTTTGGTAAGCGTAGCTGGCGCTATTCTATGTTAGTTAAAGATGGGGTTATTGAAAAAATGTTTATTGAACCTGACTTACCAGGAGACCCATTTGAAGTGTCTGATGCTGATACTATGCTTAAATACATTAATCCAGCAGCGGTACAAACAACACAAGTTAGTTTATTTACTAAACCAGGTTGCCCGCATTGTGCCAGAGCAAAAGATCTACTGGCACAAAAAGGCTTACAATATGAAGAGCTAACTTTGGGTGATGAGATTAGCATTTCTGCAATGCGAGCTATTACTAATGCTGATACGGTTCCGCAAATCTTTATTGATGGACAGCATATTGGCGGCGCGGAAGAGTTAGCGACACATTTTGCATAAAAGCTAACGCGTATAGTATTTGTAAAATAATAACGGCACCTATGTTCAAAACTTGTTTTTGAAGATAAGGTGCCTTTTTTGTTATAATCAAATTACTCTCTTTCAGTGTAGAATTATTTTATGGACAACCAGCCTTATAACCCACTACATGGGGTTACTTTAAAAGCCATAGTTACCGAGCTTGAAGAATACTTCGGTTTTGAAGCGCTAGGAAAACAAATTAACATTAATTGCTTTACCAAAGATCCCAGTATTAAATCTAGCTTGAAATTTCTGAGGAAAACTCCTTGGGCGCGTGAAAAAGTAGAGCAACTTTACATAAAAAATAAGCATCGCTTATCGAATGAATCTACATAAAAGAAGATTAACGTCATATTTAAGCGATTAAATACTGGAATTTATTAGCAAAATAACCAATGATGTTGGCTATATTATTATTTTTAGCGCTAGTAAAACAAAATGACTACTCTTAACCACTATATTCTTACATGGCAGTGTCCTGATAACTCAGGCGTATTAGCAAAAGTATCGCAAAGCTTATTTGAACACGGTGCTTTTATTACCGAAACATCACAATATAGTGATCCTTATACCGAAACTTTTTTTTCTCGTATTGCCTTTGATGACCGTAATTTAACTGTATCTGCTAGCGAGTTTATTGAAGCGCTAGATGCATTAGCTAAACCGTTAGCTATGGAATATAAATTACGTAATATGGCCGATTTTCCCAATGTGGTTATTGCCGTATCAAAAGATGACCATTGCTTAGTGTCATTGTTAACTAAATGGAAATCAGGTGCTTTGCCAATAAATATTGTCGCAGTGATGTCAAACCATCAAGATTGTCAGGCGTTAGTTGATTGGCACGGGGTACCTTTTCATCATTTTCCTATCACAGCTGAAAGTAAAGCTGAACAAGAAGCAAAAATACTAACGCTTATGAAAGAGACTAAAACAGATTTATTAGTTTTAGCCCGTTATATGCAAATTTTATCAGATGATTTATGCCAGCAGTTATCAGGACGTGCTATTAATATTCATCATTCATTTTTACCTAGCTTTAAAGGTGCTCGCCCTTATCATCAAGCACATGCTAGAGGTGTCAAAGTTATTGGTGCAACGGCGCATTACGTGACTGCAAACTTAGACGAAGGACCTATTATTGCGCAGGAAGTAAAACCTATAAACCATACCTTTACCATCAAGCAAATGGTGCACATGGGACATGACTTAGAAGCAACTGCATTGAGTCATGCGGTAAGAATTCATGCAGAGCAACGCGTGTGCTTAAATGGCGATAAAACCGTAATACTCGCTTAATGAAAAAGTATGGTCAAAAACTAAACGTGGACCTCGTCATACTGTATGGTTACATGAACAAGATTAATCCCTAATAATGACTAGCTAGTTACAAGTATCGAGAATATTATCCTCACTACGCGCAACTTCTCTTTGCTAACTTGAAACTATCAATTACTTTTTAACTATTAATGGCGTAAAATAGCGTCATTAATAGTTAAAAAAGCATCAAGTTCATGTCTCGTTCAAAAAAATCTAGAAAACCTGGTGGTGCACCCACCGCTAAACCTAAGTTAAGTAAAGTTGAATTAGCTAATGTTGAAAAAAGGTTACGTAAAAAAACTGGTAACAAACCAGGTAATCGTCAACAAGAAGGCAAGTTGGAGAATAGCTCTGATCAACAACTTCATCAAAATAAAGATCCCCGTATTGGCAGCAAAAAGCCGATAGAATTAGGAGGGTCAGTAGTTCAAGCTAAAAAGCCAATTAAACAGACTAAAGCTAAACAAGATCCTATTGCAGCGATACGTGTTGTGAATGCAGAGGCAGAGGAAGAACAAAACCTTGCTCAAGAATTGGAAAATATTGAAGCTGATGAACGTTTACAAGCTATTTTGGCGAAACAAGAGGAAGAGTTAGCCTTAACAGAGCAAGAAGTCGATTACTTTAATGAAATGATGGAACGCCATCAGGCATTAACTGAAAAGTTAGCTGAAAATGAAGAGCCTGAAGATGAACCAAACAAGGTTGATACTAGCTCAGAAGAAGATTTATGGGACAAGTTAGATAATTCATCTTTACCTAGTGATTTTGATAAATTTGAATAAGGCTCGCTAATATGGATAATTATTTGCTTTACGCTATTATATTAGCTGTAGTTATTATTGCCGCTTTGTCTTTTTATGCGGTTAAATTATTACGACAACTTGCCAAGCAAAAACAATTACAGCAGCAAGCTGAATTAGCGCGTCAGCAAGCACTTGCCTTGCATGATCATAAAGTGCTGGCTAGCGTGCACATAATTACCCGCGCTATGAAAGAAGAACAATGTGATTTTAGTGAAGGCTGTTGGCGATTATCGGTTTTACTGGCTTCGTTGAAAATGAGTAGCAAGCTAGAGCTTCAATTTCCTGCTATATTTAAGTTATATAACGAAATTAAGCATCTTTCTATTCTTGATGGGCGGAAGCAATTAGATAAGTCGCAGCGTATGAAGCAAGATTATCAACGGATGACCATAGAAGCGGAATTACACAGTAAAATAGTCAATGATCTTGATCTACTTCAACAATATACGGTTGAAAGAATGAGTATACTAAAGGCATAGCTTGATTTGTCATTTTGGTGTTTACTCATCGGGAATATATACCCGTTCCACTTGATGATGAGGATTCAGCTGGAATTAGTAACGCCTTTAAGCAAGGCATTTATTGAAGAGAATGGTTGTTCCCTTGTCGAGATCAATAACGCAGCATAAAGCGTTTCTAAGTCAGCCCTTTGGGGAAGGCTGAGCAACACATACTCGGCGTTACATTTCTTTTTAAGGGAATGACCCTTAATAAAAAAATGCGCCTTGATTATGAATCGCTCAGACTTCCTGAAACGAGCATCTTCAAGGGGAGCGGGTATAGAATAATTAAGTTTTAGATTCCCGATCAAAATACTTCGGGAATGTCCCCTAACGTTCGAGGTATGTATTATGACTGAACAATTAAAAGTACAATTTACTAAGAGAATTATTGAATTACAACAACGCGTTAGTGCCATTCATCGTGATTTTGCTGATGGCCGAGATTCAGATTGGGCAGAGCAAGCAGGTGAACGTGAAAATGAAGAAGTGCTTAACGCACTTGAATCTGAAGCCAAAGTTGAAATTCAGCATTTATCTAATGCAATCACGCGTATGGAAAACGGTAGTTACGGTATTTGCCAAACTTGCGGTGATGAAATAGCCAAGCAACGACTGCATGTACAGCCAGCAGCGCTAAACTGCATTCAATGTGCTGATTAGGATATTTATTCTCATCAAATGCCGTAAGCTTCATTAATTATAATGGAATTATTCAGCTATTAAAAATTGAAAGACTTGCGCTTAATCAATACTGTTAAATGTTCGTTAGGTATAATGCTCACTAGTTATTTAAATGGTGCCTGAACTTAAGGTGTGAACAAGATGCAAGTTAGTCAATTTTTCGATCCTCAATTACTGAGTAAATACAACACTAGTGGCCCTAGGTATACTTCATACCCCACGGCGTTAGAGTTTCATGATGACTTTAAGCATGGTGATTTTGTACAAGCAATAAAGGATTCACCTAATCGTGAATTATCTTTGTATGTGCATATCCCTTTTTGTCACACACTCTGCTACTACTGTGGTTGTAACAAAGTTATCACTCGTCATCGTGACAAAGCCGATACTTATCTTGAGTATTTAGCGCAAGAAATTGCTTTGCAAGCGCCTTTATTCACAGAATATACAGTAAAACAATTGCACTGGGGTGGCGGTACACCAAGCTTTTTAACTCATAAACAAATCACCACATTAGTTAATTTATTAAAAGATAAATTTAGCTTTTCTGATGAATTAGAGATGAGTATTGAAATAGACCCACGTGAAATTGAAATGGATTTAGCTGAGCATTTGTTTTCACTTGGTTTTAATCGTCTAAGCCTTGGTGTACAAGACTTAGACTTGAAAGTGCAGCAAGCAATTAACCGTGTGCAATCAACGCAGTTTATTGGTGACTTTATCGGTCATGCCAAAGCGGTTGGTTTTAAGTCGATTAACATTGATTTAATTTATGGTTTACCTCACCAAACCTTAGAAAACTTTGCCAAAACCTTAGATAAAGCTCATGAGTGGGATGTAGATAGAATTTCACTTTTTAGTTATGCACATATACCTAATCGATTTGCTGCTCAACGTAAATTGCGTGACGAATGGTTACCTAATACCGAAGAAAAATTCGCACTAATGAAACTTGCCATTGAAACGTTATGTGATTATGGGTATGACTTTATTGGTATGGATCATTTCGCCAAACCTAATGATGAACTGTCAATTGCCCAAAGTGATGGCACCCTACATCGAAATTTCCAAGGGTATACCACCAAAGGTGGTTGTGATTTACTTGGCCTTGGTGTGTCATCAATTAGTGCAATTGGCAATAGTTTTAGTCAAAATATTAAAGATCTAAAAACCTATTATCAAGCGATTGAAACGCAGCAACATGCACAAGTAAAAGGCGTTAGCTTGTCACAAGATGATATAATTCGTGGAGAAGTTATTCGAGAATTGATGTGTAATTTATTTCTAGATAAAAATAAAATCAGTAAAAAATACAATATTGATTTTGATAGCTACTTTAGTGATGATTTACCTCTGCTTGAAACCTTTATCAATGATGATCTTGTTGTAAATACGCTTGATGCTATTCAAGTTGCTCCGAAAGCTCGCTTACTTATCCGTATTATTTGTATGAGTTTTGATGCCTATATGAAAAAGCATATTAATCAGCAACGTTTTTCACGGGTAATTTAATTAATAAAAAAGAGGCGAGTTGCTTAATACCAATCTCACTAACTATGTGATCATTTCTACTTGTTAAAACGACCAACTACTTCGTTATTTATTTAATAGCTAGAACAACTAGTTATTGAAATAAATGCCTTGTATTTGACCGTTCTTCCTACCTATAAAGTAGATCACCTAATTAATTAAACTGGTATAATAAATAACTCGCGATTTAAATAGTCCCTAAACTAAATTCACAGCCGGCACTGATAAATACTAATTCAGTGCCGTTTTTCGTTGGTATTTCTTTAGCTAAATCAATCCATTGATAATAAACATTTCGATGTATCTTAGCTAATAAGTTACGACGAACAATTACGTATAGCTCTCCTGTATCGTTAGCCGATAATGGATGCTGCGCATCTAAAATAAATTCATCACCCACATTATTTTTAACGCACATGATGGTTTGTGATTCATCTTGCCAATACCACTCGGTCAACACAAAGGGCGCATCATCAACGGTAATTTTTATTTTCTCAACTGGCGTCACTAAATAATATTCCTCACCTTCCATTTTCAGTACGGAAGCGAGTAATTTAACTAAACGGGCTCGTTTGAAAATAGTACCAGTATAGAACCAGTCACCATTGCTTTTAATTTGAAGATCCATCTCACCGCAGTACTCAGGATCCCAATCTTCCACAGGCGGAATTTTATTTTTTGATGAAATACCTTTAGCGGAAAGTTGGCTGGTAATTGCTTCTAGTGACATAAAAGGCTGCCTGAGTTAAATTAAGTTCAATATATTAATACTAGAGTAACCCGATAGCTAAAGACAAGCTTTGTATCGATTGATATCGGTTTTTAGCTTGTCATCTCAGTAAATAGGTAAATAGCTGATCTCAATCCTGATATTGGTTAATTCCCTATCTGTACTGTTGAATATTTATTCAAATTGAGGCAGTATTTATCCAATTTTATCGAATTAACCTTTGCTCAACTTATTTTAATGACAAAATTCAAATAATATCGAGCAACAACAATGACAGAATAATTAAGGAACATTAATGAAACCTAATACTAAACCGGCCAATCCTAACTTTTCTTCAGGCCCATGTACAAAACGTCCAGGTTATGATCTTGCTACGCTTAATACTGACAGCTTAGGGCGCTCTCATCGAAGTGCTATTGGCAAAGAACGTTTACTAAAAGCCATTACTGAAACTTCACGGTTATTAAATTTACCCGAAGGTTATAAAGTGGGTATTGTGCCGGGTTCTGATACTGGCGCCATGGAAATGGCCATGTGGTCACTGTTGGGTCAGCGCCCAGTTGACGTATTTGCCTGGGAATCTTTTGGTTCTGGTTGGGGCTCAGACGTTGCTAAACAATTAAAATTAGACAATGCTCGTACATTTACCGGGGAATATGGAGAGTTACCTGATTTTTCAGAGGCTAATGCCGATCACGATATTATCTTCACTTGGAATGGCACAACCTCGGGCGTTAAAGTTGAAAATGTAGATTGGATCAGCGATCAACGTACAGGTTTAACTATTTGTGATGCGACTAGCGCAGTATTTGCCATGGACATTGATTGGGACAAAATTGATGTTGCTACCTTTAGTTGGCAAAAAGTACTTGGCGGCGAAGGTGCTCACGGTATGTTAATTTTAAGCCCAAGAGCGATAGAACGATTGGAATCTTATACGCCACCTTGGCCGATACCTAAAGTATTCGGTTTAACCAAAAATGGTAAGTTAATCGATGGGATTTTCAAAGGTGCCACTATAAATACACCGTCTATGCTATGTGTTGAAGATTACCTTGATGCTCTTAACTGGGTTGAAGAAATTGGTGGTTTACCTGCAGCTATAGAGAAGAGCCAAGGAAACTTACAAGTATTAGCCGAGTTTGTCGCCCAAAACGACTGGATTAACTTCTTAGCGAAAACAGCTGAAACTTGTTCAAATACCAGCGTATGTTTTGAATTAAAAGCCGATGCGGCACAAGTAAAAACCATTATTAAATTACTCGATGATGAAAATGTAGCCTTCGATATAGGCGCTTATCGCGACGCACCCGTTGGTTTACGAATTTGGTGTGGTGCAACGGTTGAAAGGTCAGACTTAGTTGCTTTACTTCCTTGGCTAACTTGGGCATATCAACAAGCTACCGCATAATATTATCAACCCGTTATTTAACTTAAATAGCGGGTTTTTTTATGTTTATAGTCATTACAATGCAAAGTGTACTCTGAAATAGGCACCTTGATTGGTAACGGGTATATAGCGTTAAACAGGCAAGTTTCACATTCCATTTAATTTCAGCTAATAACTACTAAAGAGTCCTATATGAAAAAGATCAGAACTTACAATAATATAGCAGATAAAGGGTTAAATAAATTTCCAGCAGACAGTTACCTCGTTGATGCCGTTTGTGAAACGCCAGACGCCATTTTATTACGCAGTCATAAATTACATAATGAAGAACTACCAGAGTCGGTACTCGCTATTGCGCGAGCCGGAGCGGGTGTTAATAACATTCCTGTAACTGATTACACGCCGCAAGGTATTGTTGTTTTTAACACCCCAGGTGCAAACGCTAATGCGGTAAAAGAGTTAGTACTAGCCAGTTTATTACTTAGCTCTCGCGGCATTACCCAAAGCATGAACTACGTCAACTCTTTAGCATCAGAAACGGATGCAGCACAATTACATAAAAAAGTAGAAGCGGGTAAGAAACAATATGGTGGCTCGGAGCTTGAAGGAAAAACCTTAGGTGTTGTTGGTTTAGGCGCAATAGGCGCTAAAATTGCCAATCTTGCTTTAAGTCTAGGGATGAAAGTTATTGGTTATGATCCAAAACTCAGTGTTGAGGCGGCATGGCAATTATCTTCCAATGTTAAACGAGCAGCCAATTTACATTCATTATTGGCCCGTTCTGATTATGTTACTTTGCATGTGCCTATGATTGAAGCAACGCGGGGCTTGATGAACAACGACGCATTCTCTGCCATTAAAGAAGGCGCAAAGTTGATTAATTTGGCCCGTGGAGAATTAGTTGAAGAAGCCGCAGTAATTGCAGCTTTAGACACTGGAAAATTAGCCAGTTACATTGCTGACTTCCCCAGTGAAGCATTAATTAGTCATAAAAAAGTGGTTTTATTTCCACATTTAGGTGCCAGCACGGTAGAAGCCGAAGAAAATTGTGCCGAAATGGGCGCAGCTCAGTTAATAGACTTTTTAGATAATGGCAACATTGTAAATTCGGTTAATTTTCCTGCTGTTTCTATGGAACGTACCACGGGATACCGCGTAACATTTGCCAATGACAACATACCTAAGGTATTGGGGACCGTATTAAACCTATTGGCTGACTTAAATATTAATGTGCTTGATATAGTAAATAAAAGTCGTGATGAAATAGCCTATACAATTATCGATATAGAGCAAGAGCCAACACCAGCCTTGCTCGAGCAACTCTCTGATGTTGAACATGTATTTCATGTTAGAAGCGTTTAGAACAAGATAGAGACCTGAAAGAGTCGAATAAAACATTTGGCTCTTTTTTATATTTAAACTTTATTTATACCCAATAGGTTTTAGCCTTTATAACTTAGGTGGTTGTGAAACTATGTTTAACAGCCGTGCGGGCATCACCACTACCATGAACTTTCATGCGCACAGTTATTAGACAATTATCTACTGTTTTGGTAATAAGGAGAGTACTGATGACTGGATATTCAGTTTTTACTTTACCTTTGTATTCGAAAGGCTTGTTATATATTCTCCAGGGCTCATACCCGAAATATTTCGGAACATATAGATAAAAGGAGATGGCGAACTGTATCCCAAATCTAAAGAGATATTTGTAATACTATGACCGGCAGTAAGTAATTCTATCGCTTTTAGAAATCGGAGCCTGAGGCTCCATGCCTGAATAGTCATACCTGTTTCTCTATGAAATTTTCGCTCTAGGGTTCGCTTCGAAATCGCTAAATCCTCTGCCAACATTAGCGTTGTTTTTTTGCTCCCAGGTCGCTCATAAAGCTGACTGCACATTTTCAAAAGATCTACTGATGTGGGCCAAGGAAGATGATCGGTAATATGTTTTAAGCGTGGCAGCGTACTCAACATTAGCGAAATAACCTCTTCTTCATAGCCTGAAAGGGAGTATTCGACATCAAACGTTGATACTTCTATTATCAGTGCTTTTATGATGGGGGATATTTTTAGTACTAAGCTTTTATCAGTAGACAGTTTCTGGTATTTGCCATCAATGTACAGGCTTTTTAAATCAGCGCCATATTCTGTTGAAACACTATGTTGACACTCGTAGGGAAGCCAGACAGCATTTTCAGGTGGGATGAAAAGCCTTTCACCAATGACGTCAACAATTAAAACACCAGAAGTAGCATACAAAAGTTGATGCCACCTATGTTTGTGCGCAGGGAAGTAGTGTCTTGCAGGCATGTGTTGCTGCCGAACAAAAACTTCGCGAGGCAGGTGTTTTAAATTAAATAATTCAAGTTCATTCGGGTAGGGGGGCATTTATTTCACATTTTGACGTTTTATCTGTATATGTTGTCATAGTGTATAGAGTTTGTCTTTCAATTATTAGATATCCTAAGGTATATATCATTGACAAGTAATATCGTATGAACTTATCAGAACAATCCAAGATTCAGCTTGCCTGTGTGACGGGAGGTGTGATCACTGTCGGTATCGCTCGATTTGCCTATACACCCATGCTGCCTGAAATGTCTGAAGATATTGGTCTTACGGAGACTATTGCGGGTTTCTTAGCCGCTGCAAATTATGCAGGGTATTTATGTGGCGCATTGCTTATTTCTTTCATACATAACCTTCAATTAAAAATTAAACTGTATCGCTATGGCTTGGTAGCAGCTGTTGTTACTACGCTGTGCATGGCTGCGACAACGAATGAGTGGTTATGGTATCTATTGCGTTATGTTTCCGGCTTAAGCAGCGCCGCAGGTGTTTTATTAGGTGGTGGGCTGCTGATGCACTGGCTCAGGCATAATAAAGCGAAAGCTGAACTTGGCATTTTTTTTTCAAGCCTAGGGATTGGCATTGTTCTGACGGCGATTACTGCTCAACTCATAAAAATAGAATATACATGGGATCAGCAGTGGTTAATCTATGGTCTGTTGGCTCATATCCTCATTATCCCCGTGTTGTTCTGGTTCCCCGACTTTTCTAAATCGACGATTGGCAGACAACATACGGAGCACAATGAAACTCAGTCACCTCCCTCAAAACAGTTTTTTCTAACCTTACAGGCGGCTTACTTTTGCGCGGGCTTTGGGTATGTGGTAACTGCAACATTTCTGATTGCGATAGTTGAATTTCTTCCCAGCATGAAGGGCCTTGGTTGGGTAGTTTGGTTGTTGGTGGGGATAGCTGCCGCACCGGGGTGCTGGTTGTGGGACATATATGTAAGAAAGGTTGGCCTCTGGTCGTCATTGTTTCAAGCCTATATTCTAAACATGGTGAGTACTGCTTTGCTGTTGTTTGACCCATCCGCAACGGTGATTTTTATTAGTGCAGTGCTATATGGTTGCAGCTTTATTGGCATTGTTAGTATGACACTTTCCATGGTAGGGCGTTTGTATCCCGAAAATGCGTCCAGATCAATGAGTCACCTCACGTTCAGTTATGGGCTCGCACAGGTTATTGCACCTGCTATGGTGGGGGTAATTGCCGAAAAAAGCGGAAGTTTTACGGATGGGCTGATAATCACAGTAATTGTAATGCTAGTAGGGATCGGTTTACTGACGCGAGCAGTAGTGATTCTAAATTCAGAGAAGTCTCTTGTATTAAAAAGTAATTGATCCAATTAATAGAGTGTGAGCGATACGGCGTTATTTACAATCATAATTCCAGCAATGGAATAAATGTATCTTGACTGATAGCGTCAACTCAATGGGAAATAAGTTATTTAGAATAAAGTTTAAGAAACCCTAATTCGAATATTAATTGCAGATTAGTTGCAAAAATACGGTAAAACAGAAATAACAGCGAATAAATACAATCAAAAGCGCAAATTTTTCTTGTCAACTTGCATATAAAGCAATATACTCTCCGCGCCTTACCACAAGGCGCTTTAAGTAAGTTCAGTGGTGGCTATAGCTCAGTTGGTAGAGCCCCGGATTGTGATTCCGGTTGTCGAGGGTTCAAATCCCTTTAGCCACCCCATCCTTATCTCCCCATAAGTTACAATGTAAAATGTCAAAAGAATATTCGGTGATTAGCGCAGCTTGGTAGCGCACTTGGTTTGGGTCCAAGGGGTCGCAAGTTCGAATCTTGCATCACCGACCACTTTTGAGTTAAATATCCTCCTCAAAATTCAGATTAAATACTAACTTCATAAACCGCTCCTGTGCACATGTAAATCACATAGCGGTCAACTACTGTAATAGAAACTGTGCATTTCGTTTGCCTTTGCTCATAAACACCTCTGGTCTAGCTGAAGTTATAATGTAATTTATTTGGTGTCTAGCAAAGTATGAGAAGTTCAAAGCTCTGTCTATTTTACTGGTGAATAAGGAGAGTTATTACTGAGGGAATGTAATGCGAAAGTGAGCACCTTCTGATGACATTAGGCAATTAATAGTACCATTAAGTTTACTGGTTATCAGGTTATAACTAATAGACATGCCTAACCCAGAGCCGCCAGTTGAACGGGCTGTCGTATAAAACGGCTCAAAAACTTTTTCTCTTTGTTGCTCTGATAAGCCAACACCTTTATCTCGATAATCTATTACTATTTCATTATTTTCAAGAGTCAGTGCTATAAATATTTCACCATGAGTTTTGTTTTTAAAACCATGGTTTAATGAGTTCATGATCAAGTTCGTCATAATTTGTGCTATTACGCCAGGGAAGTTGTTTAAATGAATTTTACTGCTTGAGGTGAGATGAATGCTGTGATTGCCTTGCTTAAATTGAGACCGCAGACTTTGAATTAGTTCTTCAATATACGACTGCAATTCGAATTCTCGCCTGTCCTCGCTACTTTGATCGACAGCTACTTGCTTAAAGTTACTAATTAGCTCGCTGGCTCTTCGCAAATTTCGTGTTAACATTCCGCAAGAGTCTTTAGCATCACGAAGTAGGTTGTCTAATGAGGATTTCTTTAGCTGTCCGCTTTTATATTCCCGATCAAATAGATCTATTTGATCGGCTAAATGTGTCGTCGCTGTAACACTAACTCCTAAAGGTGTATTGATTTCATGGGCAACACCCGCCACTAAGCCGCCAAGTGCTGCCATTTTTGCAGATTCTACTAATTGATCCTGTGCTGTACTTAGCTTGATATTGGCATCAGCCAACGCTTCCATATTAGTCTGTAGTTCTCTATTTACTTTATGTAAAGCTTTCCTACTTTTGTAGATAACAATCAAAATTATTAATATAGCAAAACTAGCTACAACAGTGAGAATAAGCAATATATATTGCTTTTGAATAACACTCGATTGCTTGGATATTTCTTTTTCTTGTGTGGCATGTTTTGTTTCTAAAGTGTTAAGTAGCTTTTTTCTCTCTTTAATTTGTATCTCCAAATTACTAATTGAGCCCTCTTTTTGTTGAATATCATTTTTTAAATTATGTAAGCTGTCTATATTGTTAGTGAGTTGAATTCGACTATCATCGAGTTCTTTTGTAATCTGACTGTAGTTTTTTTGCAGAGACTGAAAATCGTATTTGTTTTGCTTTAATTCATCGTCTTGTTTGTCAAGTTGCTCGTTTTGTAATGCTAACTTCTCTTGCTGTAATACAAATTTATTTTGTTGCAATGTTAATTGCTTTTCCCTGCTGGTTACATTTTCTTTAAGCTGCTCTAATCTTGTCGATTGTTTTTTGATTTCATCTAAACTACTGGTAATTTTAGCATCCATCTCTTTAAGTACGTTTGCTATATCTAATTCAGTACCACCAAGTACTAAGATATCAGGCGAGACCTTTAAGTCTGCATTGAGCATTTGATATCTATTTAGTTCAAATCCCTGTTTATTTTCATCAGTTTTAATAAAGTTAAGCATGGAATATTTTTTATCTTTAGCATTATCACTAATAATAAGGGTGGCTTGTTCATCAAGTTGTCTTGCTATACTCACAATACTTCTAGATTGCGCTTCATCTATAACGACTATCTGTAATTTAATTAATTGCTCAAGTGAAGTGATTTTGATGATGTTAAGACTATAGTGCTTTACTTTTATGCCTTGCATTTTTTGTAGTTCTTGGTGGTACGCCTGATCACTTCCATAGTAGCCGATGGAAAAATTTACGATGTTTTTTTGATTAGGCCACTCAATATATTTTATAAAATTAAATACCAATGCGGATTTAACTTTAGCGGATACATTTTTTTCGAATGCACTTACAGGTAAAGTAAAATACAAAGAAATGCAAAAAATAATTATGATTTTTATCAAAGCTATTTTTTTTATTTGTATGCTTAACTTCATAAACAATAAAGTCTCATTAAAAGGGACAAGTGAAAATTATTAAATATAAACTTACTCACTTCGAATTTTGGTAAATCTATGTTGAATGTTGTACCTAGGTTGAGCTCAGAATTAACCGTTATATAACCTAAAGAACAACTAACATGCTCCAACACTGTGGTATTTTTGCTTAAGCATAGACCAATAAGGTCCAATAAACATAAATTTTAGACAAGCCCTTGAGATTGATATTGTATATATATATGTGTTCTATATGCCAAAAGTAGGGCCTGTTAACTCTTCGTTATTCAATAGGAAGTCCATACAATGGTTGGCCGTGCAAATGCATGATAGTAGTCTATTATTAATTTATTGATATTTTACTTCGGCGAACAAATGAATAGCGATGATTTACTGATTTTTAGTGATGAAGAAATTGAAGAAAAAGACTGTTCAAAACAGGCTGTTGACGATTATTGGCATGTGCTTGTAGTGGACGATGAAATTGAAGTGCATTCGGTAACAAAATTGGCATTAAAAAATACTGAAATTCTCGGTAAAAAACTCAAAATTCATTCCGCAGATAGTGCTAAGCAAGCAAAAGAGATTTTGCAAAATAATATTCCTTTTGCAATGGCAATAATTGACGTAGTTATGGAGACAGATAAAGCAGGGTTAGATCTTATCAGCTGGATAAGAGAGATACATAAAGATCACCATATTCGCTTAGTATTAAGGACCGGTCAGCCTGGTCAGGCACCTGAAAAAGAAGTAATCACTAATTATGACATTAATGATTATAAAGAAAAAACTGAATTAACCTCAACTAAACTTTTTACCCTCACTTTTGCTTGTCTTAGAGCTTACAGAGATATAAAGGCTTTATATGATAATAAAAGAGGCCTTGAAAGGGTTATAAACTCTTCAAATAAAATTTTTGCACACCAGTCAATTGAAGGCTTTACTCAAGGGGTACTTGAACAGCTATGTGCTTTGTCTCATATTGATGCAGGTGCCTTTTTTTCCAATGTTAATTTTATTGCCGCATCGCATGGCGAAAGTAGCAGTAAAATTATAGCGGCAACAGGTCGATTTAGTGCATTTCTAAATCACTCATTAAATGATGTTATCGGTGAACTTGGAGATGGAACATTCGAAGAGATAGCTAATCAAGTGGGGCAGCATTTTGGCGATAATTATTTTATTGGTGTGTATGAGTCGCATTTAGACGGTAATAACCTGTTTTTCATGGAAGGCATAGACGACATCAATAATCTAGACAGGCAACTGATTGAAGTTTTTGGCACCAATATTGGCGTGGCATTTGATAATCAAGCCATGTTTGAAGAAGTAGAACTTACCCAACGAGAAATGATTTATCGAATGAGCGAGGCTGTTGAAAGCCGCTCAAAAGAAACGAGTAATCATGTGAAAAGAGTTGCACTGACCTGTCAATATTTAGCAAGAGCTATCGGCATGAATGAGCAAGAGGTTGAGGTTCTTTATAAAGCTGCACCTCTTCATGATATTGGAAAAATAGCGATACCAGATCATATATTAAATAAACCTGGAAAACTTAACGATGATGAGTGGCAGAAAATGAAAACTCATGCGCAAATTGGCTATGATATTTTGGCATCGTCAGAACTTAAGGTATTAAGCGCCGGAGCTATTGTGGCGGCAGAACATCATGAAAACTGGGATGGCTCAGGTTACCCTAAAGGTAAGAAAGGGGAAAGTATTCATATTTATGGGCGCATCGCGGCTATTGCAGATGTATTTGATGCTCTTGTGAATAAACGTTGCTATAAATCCGCTTGGTCAATAGTTGAAACAATGGACTTTTTTCGAGAAATGACAGCCGTGAAATTTGATCCTAAATTAGTTGAATTAATTTTTAAACATCAAGATGACCTGATGGCAATACAAGATAAATATACAGATTAATACTCTTAATACACAGGTAAATAATATGAGTTTAAAGCTGTTCCTAAACCGCAGGTCTTTGTTGTCAATATCGCTAGGTATTTTTTACCTGAACATTTGTCTTTTGTCACTTGTACCTGCCAATGCTGATGAACTTGAGGGCGATGATTTTTTTGACATGTCCTTAGAAGAATTAATGTTGGTCAATATTGCAAGGCGAGCATCCTTTAGTGATATTCCCGATGAGCTAGCGCCAGCTTCGATAACCAATATCACTGACAAAGATTTAAAGAAAACAGGTGCCCGGCGCCTTAATGAAGCATTGGACATCCTCGTTCCTAACGCAATAATCCTGCGTCATCACCCTGCTGCTGACCATCTAGGTATTCGCGGCATTGTCAGCGATATCGAAGATAAAGAATTGTTACTAGTTAATGGTCGACTACTCAATCAGCATGCCTTAAAAGGGGCTGAAATGGAGCGTGATACTCCCTTGTTAGGTGATATTAATCAGGTTGATGTTATTCGGGGCCCTTCATCATCCCTTTATGGCGCAGGTGCTTTAATGGGGGTTATTAATCTACAAACCTATAATTCTCGTACTTTTAAAGGCAGCGAGGTAACTGTACGTGCTGGCGGTATTGAGGAGTACCGTATGCTTGAAATTAAGCACACAAAGCCATTAAATTCCAACGATGACAGTGGTATTTTTGTCTATTATGGCATCGTTGATTATAGTGGCGCCGATCCTGATGATGCCCCTATGCGTGTAATGCAGAGTTATACCGATGCTGATGGCGATATTTACTCAGCGAATGAAGATGTTCCGGCAAGTGCTATTGCCAATGATTACAGTAGTCTAGATGATGATGTTGAACAAAAGTTTTATCTCGAATATAACAATCGTCAGTTCGATCTGTGGTTTCGCTACCTTGATACTAGCCAACACAATACCCCCCGAGTTATTCGATTAATAAATACCGAAAAAAATAAGTTGATTGGCCGTGGCATCAAAATGCGCCAGGTTACACTCACGGGAAAATATACCTGGGCTTTAAGTGATTGGCAAATAGAGTCACTGCTGTCTGTCGATGATGTCAAAGCCGTTGTCACTAAAGAAATTATTGGTCAAGCTGACAAGCCTGTCAGAGAAAAAGAGATATTGTTTAAAAATATTATGCGCCGAGAATTCGCAAAAAATTACTCATTGGCGCTAGGTTTAGATATTTCAATTGAAGATATCGAACATTTTAACGAAGGTAACTATAGTTACCAGCAATACAGCGCCTATGCTGAAGCAGTATGGTCGCTTAATGATGAACACTACATCTTCCTTGGTGGACGTTATGATGTCGATCGTTTCAGTGATGGCGCTTTATCGCCACGCCTGTCTTGGGTATGGTCGTTTGCCCCTAACCAGCGGCTTAAAACGATATTATCAAAATCATCCCGTTTTGTACTTTCAAGTCAGGGGTACAGTTTCAAACAAACGACCGGAGACAAGGTTGGCAGTGAAAGCCTGAAAAGCTTAGAGATCCGCTATGAGCAGGAATTCACCAATCATTGGTCATTAGGGCTTTCTCCTTTTTACAATGCTCATGATGTCACCGGATTTGATTTCAGTGGAGAAATTGTCAACTTCAACTCCATTGTGGAATATCAAAGTGCAGGCTTTGAATTAGAATTAAGTTATCATAATGATAACCATAAAGTTAATTTTAGCCATGGTTACACAGAATTATTAGGTGCGGATATGGATGACCTTTCAAGGGTTCAGCTCATCACTACCGAGCCCTACGGTTATGGTAATGATTTAAATTCTTGGTCTAATCATATAACCAAGCTTACTTATAGCTATGCGCTAAACCCACAACTGAGTATAACAACATCGTTGCGTATTTATTGGGGCTTTGACGGTATGGAAAGTACTCAGCAATTTATCAATGCTGAGCCAGAGCGTTTCCCTAATCCTGGAGGCATTTCTGATGCTGGTCAGGATGCCTCATGGCAAGCTAGTTATTTTTTAAATCTAGGCGCTATTTATAATCACCAATCGTTAAGCTTTCGCTTTGATGCCCACAATGTATTGGGCTGGCTAAATGAAGACCACAATAAACGTAATTTCATTTTCCAACCTAATAAATATCGCATAGAAGCACCAGCTTTCTCTTTGGCTGTTAGTTATCGCTTCTAAGCTGTATCACAAGTCTTTGCTGTTGATGTTTGTGCCTTTGCCGTGATGAGTTAGAATATCCATTTGGAGGTAAATGTAGATAAAGTATTAGCAAAAGGCCGATAAACAAAAGAAGTGCTAAACCGTTGGCATCTATTCTCACTTTTAGGTTTTTATTGCTCTGGTAGTATTCTGTGAGTTGGTAAAGCTGATAAATTACGTTTAAAGCCATGCTTTGGCATGACCAACACACATAATGTCTAGCTTAATACGCGTAAATCCAACTAAATCCTATATCGACAGCCTGATTGTGATTCCGGTTGTCGAGGGTTCAAATCCCTTTAGCCACCCCATCTTTCTACTCCCTAGTATAAAATGTAAAACCACAAAAGAAAATTCGGTGATTAGCGCAGCTTGGTAGCGCACTTGGTTTGGGTCCAAGGGGTCGCAAGTTCGAATCTTGCATCACCGACCACTTTTAAGTTAAATTCCTCTTCAACATCCAGATTAAATTCTCACTTCATAAACTGCTCCTGTGCATATTCTGTGAGTATTTGAAGCTAATTAGGTCTAATTACTTACACGACTACCCAACTTATAGCTCAGTTTTAATTTCAATATCAAGCTCAAGCTCTCCACAATATGGTGGGTTCCATAACTCAACTGGGGGATTTTTTCCCATGCTCAGCTATTTGAGCTGATATTTTTTCTAATGACATCAATTAAAACCTAATAATTTCACTTCATGATTTTAGTTTAACAATAAACTAAAAAATATAATAATTTCATCATTTTTTGTATATATAACCATCATGTTTTTAGCTGTTATTTACAATAACCACCCCTCATCTGGTACGATGTCGTATGAAAAATATGACGTGTAAGCGCTTGCATTAGGTTAATTGTCTCTATATGATTGCCTTTCCTTTGATAAGTTTTGATGTTTATGAATTATATAAACCGTGGTTTTACTTTGATAGAGCTTTTAGTTGCAATAGCCATTATAGCTATTTTAAGTAGTACTGCTTTACCGACTTATACTAGTTATATGCAAGGTGGGCGACGAGTAGATGCGCAGCATTTTTTATTGCAGCAAGCGGCTGCGCTCGAACGACAATATACCCGCCTAGGTGGCTACCCAGACAGTTTTGATATTGATAGCTCAGATTACTACAGCTTTAGCTATCAAGCATCAACAAGCGCTGCTGCTACCACAGATGCAAATGATTCAACTACTTTTGTTATAACGTCAACTCCAACCGGTTCACAGTCAGGAGATAGCTGCGGAGCGATGACAATTAATCAACAAGGAGCAACCACCCCCACGGGCAGTGATTGCTGGCGATGATATGAAAAAAATAAATGGATTTACTTTATTCGAGTTATTAGTTGTTATTGGCATTATAGGTATTTTAGCGATGGTTTCTATGCCATCGGTATCTCTGCTAATTAAACAGCACCGTTTAACAACGAACATTAATCATTTACAAAGTGTCTATAAATTTGCCCGAAGTGAATCCGCAAAACGAGACCGAGTTATCCAACTCGATGAAGTTGACGGTAATTGGCTGGTAAAACTAAACGATGAAACTTTGGTTAGCTTTATTCCTACGCACTCTTCAATATCGGTAACAGGTCTCGCTGATAAAACAATTCAAGCAACCGGTGAAACCACCAGTGGCAACTATTTGGTTACTGATGGTGATAGCGCAACTACTGACTTTCGTCTATGCATTTATGTTAGTGGTCAAAGTTACGTTACAACTGGGGCATGTGCATGAAATCGTTTAAAGGTGCTTGTCGCGAGAAACAATTAGGCTTTACCCTTATTGAAGTTTTAGTCGCATTAGTTTTATCTGCTATTGCTTTACTAGGCTTGGCAGCTGCCCAAGTTAAATCACTTCAGTATGCAACCAATAGCTTTCATTACACTGTGTCATTAATTCAGGCTAATAATGCTGTTGAACAATTTTGGTTAGACTTATGTGATTTACAACAAGGTAATCAAGTGTACGATGAGGCTTATAAAACAAGCATTTCACCTACCCTATTAGGCTATTACATAACGCTACCCGACAACTTCAGCAATGATTTTCAACTATTGATAAATTGGCACGATGAAAGGTTAACTGACGGTTTAGAGAATCAAGTTCAACTTAATGTTTCATTTCCAGATTTACCTTCAGGTTGCTAAAAATGATTAAAAAATATCACTCTAGAAAGTTTTCAGCGGGGGTAACCCTAATTGAATTAATGGTAGCGATGGTAATAAGTTTAATCTTAATTGCTGGCTCAATAGCTTCTTATTCTTCAATTTCACTCACCTTAAAAACCAGCAAAACACTTGAGAATGCTCAAGAAGTATTACGCTACAGTTCTCAAGTGTTTTATCGAAGCCTGAAGCAAACGTCTGCTATTCCCTTATTAGATGGAACAGACTCTATTATTGTTTCACAAGATGGGGGCGTTGTTGCCTGTAACGGGCAAACGCCAATCGTAGCTTATACAGAAACCTATACATATGCTTCACCAAATTTATTGTGTGACATTGGTAATGGCACTGAAGTGATATTAACGGGCATCACAAATATTGCCTATGAAATAAGCGGTAATAGTGTTTCAGTTACGGTAACACCTGAAGGATTACCTGAAAAATATGCCAATGGGGTGCAAATTGATGTTGCCCTTATACGCGTTATTTTTGAGCAAGCCACAGCGGAGTAATGATGATGTATACTCGTAAGCAACAAGGCGGTTTTACTATAATCACCGTTTTATTATTGATCTTGATGGGAAGTATCATTGTCATCCATTCTTTAAAAGATAATATCGTTCAAGAACGTCTAAGTGGTAATTTTCAAAAGAAAATAAATGCTAGACTACTTTCTGAAAAAGGCATATTTGACGCCTACGACACCTTCACGGAATTACTCACTGACGACGGTGGTTTATCTATTGCTGAGCTAATCACTATTACCAATAATGGCAACATTACCGGACAAGGCTCAATAACCAATAGTGGTTATAACGTGGCTATTAGTGAAACAAGCTCTGGAGAAATTACCATTACCAGTATAGGTGAACGGTATGAGGGGGAACATACTCTTTCGGCCACTTTTACTTTATTGCCAGGGGGAAGCGCTTCACCATTTAGTCACGCCGTTGTTGGTTGTGAAGGAGTTACCCTTAATGGTAGCGGCACAATAAATAGTTATGATTCAGAAATTGGTAACTATAGTAGTTCAATCGCCGAAAAAGAAGGTGATGTTGTAACAATAGATCCCGGCTCTGATGTTGTGCTTAACGGGCACTCACCCATTTATGGTGATGTTCAATCTACTGGTGGCATTTCTTTAGGAGGCTCTTCTCCAGTATATGGAAATTTACATGCCAGTGGTGATATCTTTATTAACCAATCAATAGTAGATGGTTATGTATGGGCTGTTGGGGGCTATGAACTAAAAGGCGGAACCGTAAAGGAATATGTTAGGGCAAATGATTATGGCAAAATGGGCTGGGGCGCCATTATAGAGAACATCAATAATTATGGCTTAGATATTCTTTATGGGGGGGCAAATAAATTTAAAGATACTACCAATAATAGCCATTATGCTCAGGCGAAATATCAAGTAAATCCAAATATTCAGCCTGTACCTGAGCACGATCCAACTGCACCAGATTATGATGCATCAGATCCCGCCACTAATTGTGATCCTATTGGTATATCATCTATAGTAACAGTCATTGACGACGGACAAACCTCGCTAACAAATCTTAGTATTGGCGCCACTCAAAGCTATCAGCTTAATACTATTGAAGGCCGCTATACCGCTAATGGCTCCTCAGTATTGACCCCAACAACAAGCACCGTTTTCGGCAATGCCAATACTCAAATATTTAAAGTTGCCGACTTCAAACTTGCAAGTGATGCTATGATGAAAGTTACCGGCGGCGATGTTATTTTGTTTGTTGATGGAAGTTTTAGTATGGCGGGCAATACTAAGCTTTATATTGAAGCTGATAGCAGTTTAACCGTTATCATTACTGGTAAATTTTCTGTTGCCGGTAGTGCACAAATTATAGCTGAGCAAGAAGGGTTAACAACAACAGGGCAACCTGCAATGTCGTTGTACTCATCTTTTGATGGTGTAAATGGTGTTAAAATTTCCGGAGCTTCAGATATTTATGCCGCAATATATGCTCCCCTAACCGACGTTGATGTTGTTGGTAGTGGCGCTGTTATGGGCTCTATCCGCGCCAAATACGTTACTGTAAGCGGTGGTGGCGGTGTACATTTTGATTCCGCACTTACCAATGCTGTAAATGGTAGTTTCACTACATCTAGCTCTCGGCTTGTATTAAAAACATTAAAGTATTTTTAAATCACACGATTGTTTGATCTATCTGTTCCATAAGCCAAACAATTGCAGGATCTTGGCTATAAAGGGGATGATGAATCATAGTTATAGTCACTTCTGCTAAGCCTTTAGGCGGTTGAATAACTCGTACAGGAATAGCTTGTGCAAAAAAATTTGCCATTTTTCTTGATAAAGTGATAATGGCATCACTAAACACAACAATTCGTGCAGCTGCGGTATAACTTAAATTTTGAGAAATAATATTTCGCGTTAGTTGCTGTGTCCCGTTCGTATCGTTCGGACTAATTCATGTATGTTTTTTAGCCTATTTTCAATGGGGTAGGCTAATTCCTTCCTTATTCTTCAATAATGTTAACTTTTTGGATTTAGTATCTAAATTGTCAGTAAATTATTCAGATCTTGGATTTTTAGGTGTCAAAATTTAGCATTTCGTTTGAACGCTAATAACATTTATATAATGATTTCTAACAAATCGTATTAATCTGGAAAGTAATAATCCGTTAATGTGCCATTCCAGCCAGACACTAAAACGGCTTCACCTTTAATACTTTTATTCGTAAAAATCTCAGCAGGCGTTCTTCCATCTAAATTACTGTGTGGCCTGATCAGGTTGTACCAAGTTTGATAAATCTTTAGATTTTTTTGTAAATGTTCCGGCGGTATTAACGCAACTGGCCGCCATTTCTGTTTAAACGTACAGAAGCATCGTTTAATACGACCATTTTTCCAAGGACAAGCAACATCTGTGGTTTGGTGTTTTATCGAAAGTAATTTAAGGGATAGCTTAATCAGCTTAGAGGTAAAGCAACTTTCATTATCGCTTCTTATTATTTTAGGAGAGCCAAAGCGTTTAATGGTATCTACCTGCTGCTTTAAAGTAACTATTGAATGTTTGCTGTTAAGTTCTTGTAAGTACAATAATGCACGAGAACCGTGATCTATTACACCCAGTATTAAACGCTATTTACCATCGATATTAACAGTGGTGAGATCAATCCCCCATTTTTGGTTGATTAGCCGAAGCTAATCGCATCCACTGGCTTGGTAAGACAGTTACAGGGTTAGCTCTTATCGCAAAAAGGAAGGTGAATAAATTAATCTTGGTTCATAATCTCCAATTAGCAGAGCAATGGCTTGAGCGGATAAAGGTATTCCTAGCCAACGTAGAAGTAGGTTCATTATTAGGTGGTAAAGATAAATCAACCTATGAAGTTGATGTCGCTACTTATCAAAGTTTAGTTAGACTCAATGGAATAGACATTAAACCTGTCATTGAAAAATATGGGCAAATATTAATGTTGATGAATGCCATCACTTGCCTGCATCAATCTATGAGTGTTTGATAACATCAATTAATGCTAAATATATCCATGGTTTTACTGCAACGCCTAAACGCCAAGATGGTTTAGAAAAATTAATGTACTTTCAAATAGGCTCTGTTGTTTACAAAGCAGCACGCACTACCAGTAGTTTTGAACAACATGTGAAGGTGGTTAAGACCGAAACTTGTTTTCCTCCAGAATGGTTAATTCCTGAAACTAAACCACATATATCTCCAGTTTATAAACACTTAGTTTGTGATCAAGCTAGAAATGAAGTGATTGTTAACAGCATCAAGCAGTCCGTGAATAATGACAGATCAGTCATGGTGCTTACCGAAAGAAAAGAACATATTGAATTACTTGCTAAAATGATGAGTAAGAAAGGTATACAAGTTGTTGAGTTGGATGGTGGTATTTCAGCTAAACAAAGGCAAGAACGAATTGCTTTATTATCCCGTAAACCAAGTAAAAATGAAGCCGTTGTTATCTTAGCTACAGGGAAATATGCTGGTGAAGGTTTTGATCTACCACATTTAGATACTTTATTTATAAAGCTACTTATAGCTTGGAAGGGTATCTTGGCGCAATATACTGGACGAATTCAGCGATAATGGAGTAATAAAAAAATCATCCAAGTTTACGATTTTATTGATGATTTTCCGACATTACATCGTATGTGGAAAAACGAGAAAAGGTTATAAAGCGCTAGGATATAAATTTAATGAACAGAGAAGTTTAGATTTCGTAATAAAAAATTAATTATCACGCTCACAAGTGCTACTACAGTATCACTCGTTAACAAGGGCTTCGTATTATGAAAGTTGAATTCCCAGTGTCAGGTTAGATACCCACTCTATTGCGGAGGGGTTCTCGATCACGAAAGAGTATATGCCAACCTCTTTCCTACCCTCGTTGCCGTTTTGGCTACAGCGTATTAACCACTTCCGCTGCTTGGCGCATTACGCATCTTACATGGGTTCACTTTCATTCATCATACTGACTCCCTAGCACTTACCCGACTTGTGACAGGAGGAACTGACGTGGTCTAATGGATTCGACTACCTAGTTAAGAGATAATAATCTTAATTGGAGATCGAAAATAACAAAACGCAAAAAATACTCAAAAGAATTCAAACTTGATGCTATCGCCTTAGTCGTTGAGCAAAATTATAGCCAGGCTGAAGCCTCAAGAAACTTAGGTGTTAATCCTAATATGCTAGGTCGTTGGATCAAAGAAGCTGACAATGAGGATGGTCACGCTTTTCGTGGTAACGGGAAATTAACACCAGAGCAAGAAGAGATCCGCAACCTAAAAGCACAAGTAAAACGTTTAGAAATGGAGCGTGAGATCCTAAAAAAAGCGACAGTCTTCTTTGCCAAAGAAACGAAGTGAAATATTCGTTCATTACCCAACATAAGAAGATCTGGCCTGTGGTCGTGGGTGTTAAAAGTAATAATTTCTATAGCTTTCAAAAGCGTAAAGTAAGTACCGCTGATGATCCAACACATCAAGAAATGATTGAGTTGATCAAAGATATCGCTAAATTCAGTGACAATACTTATGGCGCTAGGCGGATTAAAAAAGTACTCAATACATTAAGCTTCCCGGTTAGCCGACGTAAAACGGCTCAATTAATGAAAGAAGCGAACGTTTGGGTTCGTTATAAAAAGAAATACAAGGCAACAACGAACAGCGACCACAACAAACCCATTTATCAAAATGAGCTAAAGCAAAACTTTGCTGTTGAAGTACCAGATAAAGCGTGGGTAGGTGATATCACCTACGGTGTGCCCGGAGTTCAGCACTAGCAAGGAATGCTTTAATGAACCACGAGTCTATTTGAAATTCATAAATGAGGCAGCAGGAGCTAATTTGTTTATGACACTATCTGGTTGTGCAGATAGTTGAGTCTGAGCGGCAGTGACTTATCGTATGTTGATAAGGTGATGTAACTCGCTGACAACGGGGAGTGAGGCGAATTCGTTACGCCAAGATGCTCTTCTAGACTAAGTATTGGAGGGATGAAGAACATGAACCGATTAACCCGCATCTATGGGCTGAAACGTCGCCACTGCCTACACGAATTAATAGGTAGTACGATGCTGTGATATTGCTACAGGTATGATCAATATCACCGACTTGATAAATCACATGTAGGTATTTATCAAAGGATAAACGTTTAAATCACAATTCTGCGTTTAGGCATTATCACCTTACAGTACGATAAGGTTAAAGACTGCGATCGGCATCCACCCCAATATGTTTGAGTTCAGATAGGTAAACCGGGGAAGGTTTGTTTGAATGATAAGGGAGCACGACCCCGATGACAAACAAGCTGGCGGAGCGTTCGTAGTAGTCTGAGATGGGGAAAGCCCATTACATGGCGAAGGGGCGCAGTTTAATTGGTTTGCGTATGCAAATTACCTGACCTTAATGAGGTGAAGACCTTTGATAATCGGCGAACAGCAACGTAAATTAGCAATATGGACAGCAACCGATAAAGCGCGACGCGTTAATCGATTGTTGCGCCTTATCAGTCACCCGCGATGGCTTAGCCAAGCGGCTGAAGTGACACTTTCCTCAAAGGGTGCCAAAACACCTGGCATTGATGGAATAACTAAAATTCATTTACAGACTAATTTGAATGTTTATCTGAATGAAATCAGAAATGATTTGCTCTCGGGGAACTATCAACCTATGCCTGCTAGACGAATTTATATTCCCAAAGCCAATGGAAAGCAACGTCCTTTAGGCATACCAACCTTGAGAGACAGAATAGTACAACGTGCCATGCTCATGGCAATGGAGCCGATATGGGAAAATGATTTTCATTCGTTATCCTATGGTTTCAGACCTGAGCGCAGCGTCCATCACGCCATCAGAACAGTTAAGCTACAAATGACTGAGTCCAATGAGCCTAGAGGCCGCTGGGTAGTTGAAGGTGATTTATCAAGTTACTTTGATACTGTCCACCATCGATTACTGATGAAATGTGTACGTAAGCGAATCAATTGTCGTCGATTTAATGAATTGCTTTGGCGCTTCATTAAAGCCGGACATATTGAGCGTAACCTATTTTGTGCAACAAGCGAAGGCGTACCGCAAGGCGGCGTAATTTCTCCTTTATTATCAAACATCATGCTTAATGAATTCGATCAATATTTGGATAAATGTTACTTGAGTAAGAAAGCGCGTAAAGATCGTTGGTATTGGAATCGTACCATTAAAGATAAGCGCAATATTGCGCTAGAGGAAAAGAGACAATGGAAACCTGCCGTTGCTTATTGTCGTTATGCCGATGACTTTCTAGTTATAGTCAAAGGCACAAAGCAGCAAGCAGAGGCAATTCGGGATCAATGTCGAGATTTCCTCGAAGGTAAGCTCCAACTCATGTTAAATATGGAGAAAACTCATATTACCCATGTGAATGACGGTTTTATCTTTCTTGGGCATAGGATCATTCGAAAGCGTGGGCCGAAGGGGAATATGCGCGTGGTGTCTGGTATTCCACATGGTAAGGCTAAAGCCTTTTATCATTCATTGAGCCAAGCTTTATCTAGTGATCACAGTTGTAGCAAAGTAGACAAAGTTGAGCAGCTCAGTCGCAAGCTAAAGGGCTGGGCACAATTTTATCGACACACTGATTATACCGCTAAGGTTTACAGTAAAATTGATCGTATCGTTTTCTGGAAACTTGCCAAGTGGTTGGCTCGGAAATATCGTTGCTCTATTAAGTCATTAATGGTGAAGTGGATCAAACGACCGAGACCAAATCAGGCGACGACTTGGGTGCTATTTGGCAAAAGCAACCGAGGGAATTTATGTGGCGCTTCGCTATTTAGATTAGTGAGCAGTCCTAAATTACCGTTTCGGTGGCGGTTGCCAGAATCGAATCCTTATCTTAGAGATGAAATTAGAAACACTGTCACATCTCGCTATAGCGATGTTGCAATGGCTGTTAGCCACAATTAAACGGAGAGCCGTATGCGCTGAAAGGTGCACGTACGGTTCGGAGAGGAGAAGCAGAGAAATAGTTCGACTACGCTCTGCCTCTTACTCTACTTTGGACATCAGAAGGTTGGCTATATTTGGACATCAGAAGGTTGGCTATATTTATGTGTCGTGATTGACTTATATTCACGAAAAGTTGTGGGCTGGAGTATGGGGTCAAGAATGAAAGCGCAGCTTGTTTGTGATGCATTAACAATGGCTATTTGGCAACGACAACCCAAAGAAGGATTGATAGTTCATTCAGATCAGGGCGTTCAATATGCCAGTCATCAATATCGTCGATTACTCAAATCGAATGGGTTTGTTGGTAGTATGAGTAAAAAAGGGTGTTGCTGGGATAATGCTGTTGCCGAAAGCTTTTTCGGAAGCTTGAAACAAGAGCGAGTACATTGGCGTAATTATGAAACACGTTATGCAGCACAGCAAGATGTACTGAACTACATAACCATGTGGTACAACAGCCACCGACTTCATTCGTATCTGGATTATCAAAGTCCTAACGGTTTTGAGTCAGTGGATAGAAAATTAGAAATGGTTGCTTAACTAGGTTGACTGAATTTGGTTGACCACGTCATAATTTCATTATCAAAAAAACAAATTACAGTTATAGAACGTGAACAATAGCTATGACCGCTGCAAGCTCAATGCCGTTGATTTTCCATCATTTGATGTTATTTCGAGCCTAAAACTGTCATTACAAGTTAGAACTGTGGAGTTGTTTAGAGCCCAAAATAATCCCGATTAATTCATTTAACTTTTATTGAGTTATCATTCATTCTCTTGTTGCTTTAGGTAGATATTTATATCCATTGAACATTGCTGAAACTAAGGCACTTCGCTCTCTTCTTTCAGCTACAATTACTCCCAAAATATGAAGAGGGATAAGAAAAATCAGACCATAAAAAGCATAAACGTGTGCAGTAATAAAAGGTTTTCTGATTTCCCTCATTGCTTTATATGCTTTTTTATCGACATTAACTTTAGAATAAGGTTTGATACTTGATATGTTATCTTTATCAACTGCGATACTTTGAGCAAAATAACGTCCAAATGGTGGATAATAAATATCTGTTCCTGCTATTACTAACCCTGAAACCATCTGGATAGACATTAAGGTGAGTAATGTAAAGACCATGATTTTTCCTGCGGGGTTATGCCCTTTATAAGCAAGTTGTTTCTGCTGTTTAAATTCAATTAATTCACTCTTAAATCCTTTATTAAAAGGTAATGTTTTATTCCACCTTTCATATGACTTGCCAATAAACCCAATAATTAGACGAAATAGTAAATTTATTGCAAATATATAACCCACTATGACATGTATTGTTTTTAACAAAACCTTCCCATCGGTGGTTACGCCAATTGTTTTACTATTAAGAATAATAACGCCAATAATAATGAGTAATAAAATAGCAATAACATTAATCCAATGAGAAAGCCTTACTCTTCGACTCCACACGAAAACTTGTTCTCTTTCAATACTCATAACAGCCTCTTTAATTTCTTTTTTTTCACTCAAGTACAGCGTTGCAAAATTATTAAAATCTTACATTTCTCTGTTTAACATTAGTTGCTCTTTAAGATTTAGTCATCAGACAAATGCCCACTATGTACCCTAGGAGGTTTATATACAGCTAAAAGGGGCAAATGCCCAATGAATATATATGGTTTAGCTAGTAAGGTTTATTAAGGTTTGCCAAATGACAGTTTGAGTTTTTATGAAAAAATATGAATATCCAACTTACGCAAAGCTTATTCATTTAGGGTTAGCTGTTTTCGGGATTGCTGCTTATCTTACTAGCGAATTGGCCGATGACGATATAACAGCAATAGGCTATTTACTGCATAGTTACTTAGGCTTATCAGTAGCCGCAATCATAATATTACGACTTGTAGTAGGAGTTGTCCCACAAGGAACGCTTTCTTTTAAAGGTTGGTCTCCTTGCTCAATAAAACAATGGCAATTATCATTAGACGATTTTCGCTCCTTGTTAAGTTTGAAAGTGCCAGAAAGAGAAAGGCACCAAGGGTTGTCAGGTATGACTCAAGCTTTTGGTTTGTTCATGTTTACTTGGATGTCTCTTACAGGTGTTGCTTTATTTATGTTAGGCTCAGGTACGGAAAGTAAGGCTTTTGAGTTTATTGAAGAAGTTCATGAGGTCGGTGAAACTTTAATACCCTTATACTTATTTCTACATGTAGGAGCTGTAGCACTTCATATGCTCTGCGGAAAGCCTATCTGGAAAAAGATGTTCAAATTCAAGTCAGGTAAATGTAATTAAAATAAGAGGTTTTAGTGGCGTTTAAAAAATACTCTCCAGCTATAGTATTATCTTTTGCCAGTTCATTTTTTATCTATGACATCGTAGGTGATCTTATCAGTGGTGAAGATGGTTTCTTCCATATTGCTATTGAATTTATTGTTTTCATTGCTATTTCTGTTGTTTTATATTTTGAAATCAAACATGTAAAATCTCTAGGAAAAGAAATTAAAATAGAAAAAACGAAGACAGCTAGGCTTGCGGGTGAGTTACTATCAGTAATGAAAGAACAGTTCTGCCAGTGGAGCCTTACACCATCAGAATCAGAAGTCGCTTTACTGCTAATAAAAGGACTGTCGATGAAAGAAATAGCTCTTGCTCGCCATGTTAAGGAAAAAACAGTTAGGAGTCAGGCGACAAATATTTATTCAAAATCAGGCTATACAGGTAGGCATGAATTAGCGGCTCATTTTATTGAAGATTTAATGAATGAATTTGAGTTTTAACTTTTACAATTACGTGAACGACTATATTGGTGGCTGAGTTCTCACTCAGACTTAATGGGTTATTGGCAAAAAAAAACATAATCAAGAAACAGCTAACGTAATATGGTTGTTAAGTCATGTCTGCTGTAGATCAAAACATGCTAAAAATTTTAGTGAAAATTATCAAATGCTAACTTCTATAGAGTGGCATGAGTTGGCTTAATCATCCCCCATAAAGTATTGCATTTCGTCCATGGTCTTAAGCTCGTTTAATTTTTCACAAGTAAATTGAACTTAGTTTGAAAAGCACACTCTTATTTAACAGTAATGTTATTCCCTTAGTGTTTCATGTTTATATGCATCTATTTTATAGGTGCATTTTTTTTGTCTTTTGAATGTGATCAGGCGACATATCCCTTAGCACGTTTCCTATTAGTTCCTTAGGGCGTAGAGCGGAAGCTAGCTTAAAAATATTTGAGATATATTTTATAATGAGTTATTTGTGTCATATTACTGATAAATTTTAAAATTATATAAAAAACTAGACTAGGCTTTCGTGCGTTAAGCCTTATAAGAATTTAAAGCGGAACAATATATAAAGAAATGAAAATATTTTTACTTACACATGAACGTGAATTGCATAGAGCAACCAATACCGGCTCTCTTGCTATAGAAGATTCTAATAAAATTGTTGAACGCATACTTTGGGAAAGAGTAAACCCTAATAAAGCCCTTACTAAACTAATAGAAAATAATGAGGCGTTATTATTATATTCCAAGGGAGAATCATCATCGGCAACAATTGAAGAATATGAAAATATCGTTATTATTGATGGTACATGGCAGGAATCGCAAAAAATTTTCAACCAGAGCTCTTATTTAAAGAATGCTCCACAATTCACTTTGAAAACTCCAAATGATTCTTCATATAAACTTAGGGGCAACCAGCCTAAAGGTGGGTTATGTACCATCGAATGTATAATCGAAGTATTAAGAATTAAAGGGAAAAATAAAATGGCATCAGAATTAGCATTAAAATTTGACCAATTTAATGGCTAAAAATTTAATAAGGTAATTAAACGGAAAATTACAGTTGGCTGTTCTTTGCTCCTTTCATAGCGCTATCTGAAATGTTGTTACCCATTTAATTATTTTCCTTAGATTTTTGTAGCTCATACTAACAACCGAATATTTAATTCGTCTATCAGTGAAGTTTTTTTGAGGTAAGCAAGTCATCACAGCTTAAATTTAATGGCGTAATGACTACTGAGTTTTAATGGACTATTTGCTTTCGCTAGCCCCTGTTCATAAAAGAGACTGCCTACTCAGAAGAATAATTAAGACATGTGGCCATTTGGTCATCTTAACTTTAAATAAAAAATTAATTATCACGCTCACAAGTGCTACTACAGTATCACTCGTTAACAAGGGCTTCGTATTATGAAAGTTGAATTAGCTACTACGCTTAAGCGTCAAGCAACCAAAATCCTTGCAGATTTGCATTCATCAAAAGAACCGGTATTAATAACTGAGCATGGACAACCTTCAGCTTATTTAATTGATGTAGATGACTATGAGCTTATGCAAAATCGTATGGCGATATTAGAGGGGTTAGCCAAAGGTGAAAAGGCTATATATGAAGGTAATATATACTCACAGACTCAAGCAAAAGAGAAAATGAGTAAATGGCTGAAATAATTTGGACTGAACCTGCCCTTTGGCATATTTAACCAGACTCCTTTGCTGACAGTAGCTGACGTAATCCGAACTTCTGGATTTTTCCAGTTAAAGTGATCGGTATGCTGCCAAAAATAACTTTTTTAGGTGCTTTGAAATGACTCATATTTTCCCGACAGAAATCGATCATAGTCTCTTCACTCACTTCGCTGCCTAGACTTAGCTGCACGAATGCTGCAGGTACTTCTCCCCACTTTTCATCCGACATGGCGACAACTGCAGCGAGCTCGACTTCAGGATGGCGTTGAATTATATCCTCAACTTCTAAGGACGAAATATTCTCACCTCCAGAAATGATAACGTCTTTAGAGCGGTCTGTAATTTTGATGTAGCCATCTGCATGCACTACTGCCAAATCGCCAGTATGAAACCAGCCGTCCTCAAATGCTTCGTTGGTTGCCGTTTCGTTTCGTAGATATCCTTTCATTACAATATTCCCCCGAAACATTATTTCTCCAACAGTCTTCCCATCGAAGGGAACCGGCATCAATGTCTCCGGATCAAGCACAGTGACCTCCTCCTGCGATGGATAGCTAACCCCTTGTCGGCCGTTAAGTTCGATCCGCTCTTCCAGCGGGCGTTCAGCCCAGTCATCCTGTTTGACGCATACGGTTGCAGGACCATATGTCTCGGTAAGTCCATATACATGGGTTAGTTCAAATCCAAGACGCTCCATCCGCTCTAAAACAGACGTTGGCGGTGCGGCTCCAGCAATCAATCCTGAAACTTTATGCTCTATCGGCGTAGGTTGAGTCATCGCAGCATCGGCGATCATCGAATGTACGATTGGTGCACCACAGTAGTGGCTGACATGATGTTTTCTTAATAAATGATGGATCTGTTCAGCATCTACTCTTCGCAAACAGACGCTTGTTCCCCCTATGGCTGCTAATGTCCAAGGGAAACACCAACCATTGCAATGAAACATAGGCAATGTCCACAAATAGACTACGTTTGACGCCAAGTTCCAAGAAAGCACGTTGCTCATTGCATTCAGATAGGCACCGCGATGGTGGGTTACCACGCCTTTTGGGTTACCTGTTGTCCCTGAGGTGTATCCTAACGCAATAGCATCCCATTCGTCGGTCGGCAGCTCCCATTTTGAGTCTTCGGGTTGCTCGGTTAGCAATGTTTCATATTCAAAGTCGCCGGTAGGCCTTCCTTGACCATAATTCGGATCGGAAATATTGATTATTATCGGCTTAGTGCCTTCAACCAACAATAATGCCTTTTCGATGACATCAGCATATTCCGAGTCCATCAGCAGAAGCCGCGTACGGCTATGATTAAAAATAAAGGCAATCGCTTCAGCGTCTAAGCGAGTATTAATTGTGTTCAGCACCGCCCCAACCATAGGTACACCAAAATGCGCCTCATACATCGCTGGGATATTTGGCAACATAACTGAAACAGTATCACCCCTAGAAATACCAAATCCCTTTAAAACCGATGCTAGCTGACAGCAACGTCCATAGGTTTGACGCCAAGTATAGGTTTTATCTTCGTATATGACTGCAGCTCTATCATGATAAACTGTAGCAGCCCGCTTTATAAAACTTAGTGGTGACAACGACACATAATTAGCCGTATTTTTTTCCAGCACTTGATTAAAAGAACATAGCTCGGTCATTTTATTCCACTCTTATTTTTTATTACTAATCTACCACCTTTACTCAGGTTCAGTATTAACTATTTTATAAATAAGACTTGGCATTTGGCATCCGATGTTTTTAAAGACAATTGGTTGTTCTCTATCGCATTAAGCGCTATTGGCATAATGGTTATTTATCTCGGTATTTTATGGCAAAAACACGAAAAACGATAACTGAAAAGTCACGAAACTTTTTGCCCACTCAACTTAAAAAGTTATTAGAGTCTAGACCATAATAACCTGTGCAAAGCGCTTCGTAACTCATCAGGGTGTTTCTATCTAGCCATAGTATAAAACTCGGTATTTGCTTGCATCGACATTACAATCGCCATGCGATTAGATAAACCGAAGAAGGCTGTAATACCAGTGATATCGAGAATATCGTCTTCGTTATAACCCTGTTGTTTTAACTCTGCAAAATCAGCTTCTGCTACTGATTCAGGTGTGCGTGATAATTTTAGTGCAAATTTAAGCATCACTTTTTGACGTTCACTTAAGGGGGCATGCAGGTAATTAATGGCTATTTGGTCGGCAAGTAACGGTTCTTTTGAGAAGATACGTAATAAAGCCCCATGCGCTACCACACAATATTGGCAACCATTTTCAGAACTTGTTGCAACAATGAGCATTTCTTTTTCGGCTGGCGTCAGTGTGCTGCCTTCTCTTTCCATAATGGCATCGTGATAAGCAAAAAATGCCCTGAATTCAGCCGGTCTATAGGCTAATGTTAAAAATACATTGGGGATAAACCCTGCTTTTTCTTGCACCGCCAATATACGCTCACGAATATCGTCAGCAAGGTCTTCAAGTTTTGGTACGGGGTAACGACTTATATTTTGATCACTCATGAATCTTTCCTTAGCTTTATTGTGTAGTTTATTTTTATTAGTATAAAGGGCATAAACAGCGATAACCAGTCACAAACAGGCCATTTACCATGCAAAATCTGCCAACATTTAACGTAGTCGGTTTAGTCTTCGATGGCTGCCAAGCATCTGGAGTGACATCTCCATTTGATGTTTTTAATATCATTAATACTTTATGGAAACAGCAGCGGGGTGAAGAAGCAAGCCTTTATAACTGCAAGCTAGTCTCTAAAACAGGGGCTGCGATACGCTGTTCCAACGGGATGCGTTTATTGACTGATAATGCATTAACAGATGACATTAAAGCTGACTTAATCATTATCCCGGGAGTTCACCATTCTAATAGCAAAACCTTGCTAGATTCACTTAAGCGCCTGCTAGAGGAGTGTAACTGGCTAAAACAAAAAATAAATGATGGCTGCGTCATTGCGAGCAATTGCAGCGGTGTTTTCATACTTGCAGAAACTGGTGCCTTGAAAGATAAAGAGGCCACTACGGCCTGGTGGCTTGGTGGATTATTTAAAAAGCTTTACCCTGATATCAACCATTGTGCCGACCAACTTTTAGTAAAAAGTGGACGGTTTTATTCAACCGGCTCGATGACAGCTAATCTGGGTGTGATGCTGAAAATTGCAGAGCAACAAGTAGGCCGGCAACTGACTCAAAGTGCCGCTAAAACAATGTTAATTGATGCTTCACAAAGTTATGCCTCACCTTATCTCTTTGTGCAGGAGCACGCGGATCATCAAGATAGCCTTATTTTAGCCGTCGAGAGTCAATTACAACGTGATATTTCACAACGCTTAACCTTAGATTCATTAGCACAAACACATTCGGTCAGCGTGAGAACACTTTCTAGGCGCTTTAAAAAAGCAAATGGTGTTAACTTAAATGATTACCTTCAAAGTTTGCGCTTTGTAAACACCAAGCTTTTATTAGAAACCACCAATCTAAGTATTGAACAAATAGCTGAGCGGATAGGATATAGCAGTCAAAGTTCGCTGAGGCGGCTTTTTCAAAAACAACTAGGAATTTCTCCTAAGCAATATCGGCAACGAGTTCAGCAGCATGCGGATGCTTAATTTACATTATGGTCTGGCAAGGCGTTGATACTTTGCGACTGTTGTGGCTAAGTCATTATGACCAGTAATTTATAGTTTATATCTCGGTCTAGGGGCGATTGCGATGTATGGACTCCACCAACCCTAGCAACTAGCCTAGAGTTAAAGTAACTAATCAGGAGACATACTCTGTTGAAATCTAATGTTATCGGAATTGCTCTAGCTAAAAACATTCTTCAAATTTGCCAAATCAGTAAACATGGTGAATTGATTAGTAATAAAGCTGTGAATCGACAAAAGCTAAAAGAGCTACTGGCTAAAGTCAAACCAGCCGTTGTTGCTATTGAAGGCTGTGGCTACCGTGGGTACACATAGCCATCAGCAATTTAAAAAATTTTTGTTAGGTATATTTCATGGTGTGTCAGGAAAATACCTACAAGAATACTTAGATGAGTTCTGTTATCGGTTCAATCGTCATTTATCGAAAAACAGATAGCTAACCGATTGTTAAATTTGGTAATAATTCATACGTCGGTAAATCGACCTGAGTTAAGTGCATAGGCATGAAAATCAATGTTATGAAAAAATCAAATCACCACTAACTAAGCGTATGATACTAGAACAAAGTGCATCGACGAACCCTTTTATAAACCTAATTATATATACCGTTTACCTATTTTGAGGCTAACAAAACCCCTTATGAGAATGCTTTACAAGGGGATAGTTTAGATAATTTGGAGATTAAGTTTCAAGTCTCATTTATTATAATGAAAAAATATATCGTATGGGCATTGGCGTTAAGCTTACCAATTGGCTCTAGCACTGTAAGAAATAATCTTATCGCATTGTTGAAGTTCACTATAAAGAAGATGAAGATTAATATAGATATCAATCTACTATAATAGACATCTGTTAAGTTGCCAAATATAGGCTTTAATGGCAATTTGATTCAGTTTGTTATTGTTACTGGACTATCTTTATCCAATCTCCTGCAGTAGGCTCACCTCTGGGATATAAGCCATTAATCAGTCTGAGTTGCTGAGCAGCATAAGAGCCAATTTTCATATGCTTGGCCAGCTCGTCAATGCTTGTTTTATCATTAGCCTTAACGTAGTGAAGCGTTTTGGATTTTTTTCGCTTAGACTGAGTTCTTTCAGGTCTGAAACTACGAATGCTTTTTAAAAAAAGCTGATCATAATCAATATCTTTTTGCGCGTTAAGCACACTTGCATCGAGTAAATAAACTCTACTTCCCTGATATAAAACAGCAACTCGCCGTTGATAATTTCCTTGTTCATCATTGATAATACCTGTATGACCAACTAAACCATATTGTGAGAAGTTTTCTGAGCGTTGCAATATTTTAACATTCATAGCTTTACGAAGAAAATCACCTGGTGCTATACCTTTAACATTACGACTAACCATTAACTTAATTTCGGCTGAATTATCATTTGGCTGACTCACAATAGCTTGGCGAGTATTATTTACTGACCATTGAGCAGGAAATAACACGGAAAAGCCAAGTTTTTTATGAATATAACGCCACTTCTCCACTGGTTTAGGCTTCGGCATGGCATCATAATTTATACCATACACTAAGCCATCAATATACTGTCGATAGGCTTCTCTGTTGGCTGAATCGTCGATATTACTGGGAAACTTTCCAGCTTTGGCGATAACTTCATTTAGACGAATGTCATTGCGTGGGTGTGAAGCAAAAACACCATGATAAGATTTCGTTTTTTTGCCTTCTTTTTTCGCACGATATCGGGAGAATTTTTCTTGGTCTTTCAATATCCCTATCGTTTCCACCATCGCATGAGGATCATAACCACTATTAAACAAATATTCAGCGCCAAACCCATCAGCTTCTAATTCCATTTCACGCCCATATCCTTTAACTGCAGCCGTACTCATTAAATTGGTCACATCACCTAGCACTACGCTGCCTGTAGTGAAAATAGACACCATAGATAAGGTACTAGCGCCTTTATTGGCTGTATCTTGGCGAACTACATGCCTAGCGGTCACATGAGCAATTTCATGGGCCAATACTGCAGCAAGTTGAGCTTCAGAGTCTAGATATGCGAGTAAGCCTCTATTAATGTAAATATAGCCACCAGGTAAAGCAAAAGCATTAATATTTGGGGAATCAATAATAGTGAAATGATATTTAATGTCAGGCCTGTCACTATTTTTTACAATTTTTTGCCCTATGCTATCAATGTATGCGGTTAATCTATCATCTTGATAAATTGGCATAGATTTGAGAACTTTTTCGTGGAGCTCTTTGCCCATACTAATTTCAGCACTTTCAGACATCAACACTAAGTCAGGTGTACCTGTTGCAGGGTTTATTGCACATGATGGTAGCAATGGAATTACGCTGATGAATAAAGCAATCAACAAAATTTCTCTTTTCATCTTTTACTCCTCTTTCTATATCAAAATGTATTATTGGTTCATACCAAACAAAATAATTGTTATTCTATTTGAAAAAAGTTTTGTAGCTGTATTCCCATGGCTTTACAGGCATCAGCCTGAACGGGTGCAATTAAAGGTATTGGCACCACAAAAGCGGGCATATAAGAAGTGCCTTCGGCAACACTGCTTATCTTACCAACAAATGTTCTAGTGCGATAATTCCAAATTGATGCTTCGTATTCAGCACTATTATCCCAAGTACCAAAACCAAAACAGGCAACTCCTGTTGCTGAAATACCACAGCTAATACTGCCACTACCACGCGTTTTTTCCGTGTTACCGTCAACCCACACAATATAATGAACGTTATAATCGTCGATAATTTCTGCTATTTTATCGTAAGAAATTAATCGGTGTAGACCTTTAATATGTGTCGGCGCTGTTCTTGCCTCAAACCATGGATACAAACGGTCGACAAAATCATTTTCCGGAATTACGTTTATGCCATTTTCTCCTTGGCCAAGCACGCTACCGATACAAGAAATTAATTCTGGTTCAGTCTCATAGTCACTGCCACTTCGTCGACCAATAACAACTATCGATTCTTTGACATTTAAGGTGCTGGCTTGATGTTTTACTTCATCAACTATTACTGTGGTACAGCCAGAGGTGAACCAAACATACAGTAAGAAATAAATAAGTTGAGTTGCTTGTTTGAAATTCATAAAAATTAACTCCTATAAATAACCTAAGATTCAATTAATTATTCGCCAATAGCACAGTGATTAATTCCGTATGAGATTTATTCTTTTTATAATGTTTTGTTATCTGTGAAGTACTATGTTTTTGTTTTAGCCAAGTGTTAATCTCAGGTATATGTCTGAATCTCAACGAAAGGCCTGCACCTATATCGCGCAAGGCGATAATCATGGCTTCATTAAGCGCTCTCTCTTGAGATTTGAAAAATGCGGTCGGTGTTTTGCCGTATGCAGTTTGAATCCAGTCAGCAATCAACTGTCCCTGAGCATCGTAGACTTTCATATTGTATTTGATCCAAACCTCAAACATATTGATGTCGGTTTCATCAGGCACGTTGTACTGAAATTCTTCCACTTTAGGCTTGAAAAAAAGATCTATGCTAGTGTCCATTGCTGTATTAGGTACGTCAGCAGAAACATTAGTTGCGACCTTTTCGCTCTCAGCAACAATAACACTTTTAAACATTGCACCCAGCACGATGTTAAATAATTTTACCTGTGACTTCCCTATACCTATTTCCCATTCATCACGTTCTTCATTTTTTTCAATATATCGATAAGAGCGAAATTCCTCTTCATATATGATCCCAACATTCAAAGGAATTATATTAATAACGGGCGTAGGAAAGTCGCCTTCTACTTCTAAAGTACTTTTACAACTCATTAAGCTAAGCAGCAAACTAAGCACTAAACCGAACATCACTAACCTAGTAACCATAACGAAAATTTGATTCAAATAAGTCATCGGTGACCTCCGCCTTAATAATTAATTTTTGGGTTGATAATGGTTAAGTCCGACAAAAGTACCACCATTACGAAAAGTAAGTTCTCTCATCAGTGTTGCAAAACGAATGCCTGTTATTTGCAAATTCTTTGGTCGAATAAATTGCACAGGAAAGCCCACCGCATGAATACGTACCAAGCGTTGATCATGTTCATTTACCTTATTAATTCTTTCAATGGTTGAGAGTACATTGCTTATTGAGCTTCCGGAAAATTCATCTCCCATCACATAAATACTGATTTTTTTATCTTGTGAAAAAAAGGTTCGAATCGCTTTTTGAATTCCCTCGACCGGACTACTATTACTAAACGGATTCCAAGTTCTGAGCCTTTTTATAATGGCATCTCGTCTTGCTTTAGTATCAGGTATCCATTGTCTACGGTAGTTAGTAAACATATAATTGCCCATATCATTCATCACCTGAATGCCTTTAACTTTAGGGTAAATATTTAATGTTGCGACTATCTCTTCTAACATCCTATCCCAACCGTAATTAAACATGCTGCCAGAAGTATCAATAATAAAAATTAAGTATTCACTATCAACGGGAATTCCGCCAATCAAGTCATTTTTACTGGTGTAATTCTCTCCTAACAAACGTTCCATCTCTACTGTAAGCTCTTGTAGTGCAATGGCTAATTTACCTTTTTCCTTGTGACTAAAAGAAGCTGCTTTTGACATTTGTGCATATTGTGCTTGTATCGTTGCCAAACGCGTTCTTAGAATAGCTACACGTTTCTTTTCATTATCAATCTGTTCATGTTTTGCCGTTAAATCTCTGTTAAAAATAATGGACTCACCTCGAACTTCAAATAAGGTTTGTTGTAAATTTTTTATTTGACCATTAAGGTTTTGTGTTGACTCTTCTAACACTATCGGCCCGACAGTTTTTGTGATCATTAAGAGTAAAATAATCGCACCAAAGCCACAGCAAATAACATCTAAAAATGCAATGGAAAATTCTTCTGTGCCTCGCTTTTGTCTTTTCATTAAATCCCCTATGGCCAATCTTTTGATGGGCTCATAAAGGAGCCTGTGGTGAATTGCGCCAATTTCCAAAATAATGAAGCTGCCATAGGATCCCCTTCCATTGGCCATAGTAAAATATTTACAGGGATACCTCGTGGTAAAGATTCTATTGCTAAGGCAAATAATCTCTCTCTTTCTACACCACTAATAGCACGGTCATTGGTTGGTTTTAGCCCCTGAGTTGGCAATCCATCCGTTATTAAGACAATATTATCTGGTAGAGGGTCTAAGATATTAATGCTGCGAAAAGCACTTTCTAAGCTAGTACCACCATGAGGTACAATTTTATGTAAGTTTTTAATGCTATCGTTTAGTTGCTGTTGATTATCAACTGACAGCCATTTAACCATAGCGTCTTGTTTGACTGCTTTGACTTCAGTATTAAAGACAAACAATTGAAATTGACTATTTAAGGAGAACTTGGCAATTAACCACTCTACGGCTTTGATTGCTCGTTGCCACTTTTTCGACTGTTTTCTTAGCTGTTCGGTCATATTTCTACGGCGAATAATATTAACAATACTGTTATCGAGCATACTGGCAGAGCCATCAAGCAATATCAAAGTACGGCTACCACTAAGCTTTAGCCCGGTTAAATACTGACGGTCTCCCTGTCCCGCAAATCTTCGAGCATTGTTGCCTTTAGCCTGCTCGTCTTCTAGTTTTTTTCTTTCGAGCATTAAGGTTTTCAGCTGTTCTTCCATTTTTACAATTTGCTGATCGTCACTTTCTTGTGCTAATTTTGTTACTTTATTATCAATAGCGTCGATCTCATCATTTATTCGTCGCGCCAAACCGCTACTTTCAACTAACTCCTGGTCGAGTAAAGACAGGGTGTTTTTAATTTTCACTAAGTGTTTTTCACCACTAACAACTTCTTCATTTAATAAATTAACTTCAGCTTTCAATTCCAAATTTTGCTCTTCAACGTGACTATTCATATCGTGTTTGATAATTAGAAACACTAAAATAACGGCACCAAAACCGCAGGACATTATGTCTAGGAATGAAAGGCTAAAAGTCGAGAACTTTCTTTTATTGGCCATATTCATTAACTTTCCTGTTCAACTTTGATGAGTACAAAACGTGCCTTATTTTCACCGTCAGTTTGCTTTATGGTAATTTGATCTCCTTGTGAAACAATTTGACCATCAATTGCCGGTTGATCATTTAAAAATACCTTTTCATTTGTTAAGTGCGTATTAGTTGAGTGTTCATTGGTTAAGTTTAACTGCCATTTAGCTGCTTTAGGCTCTAACACTATGGATGCAGACTGATCCACTCGCTGTGCAATTATGCCTTTGTGCAAACATGATAAAGACAATGAATGACCATTAAGGGGGAAAGCTCTACCGTCTAAGAGAATGTGTGATATATCGTGCTTATTTTCTAATGAATGATTTTTTGACTGTTTAGTGGCTTCAGGTTGAGTTTTAGTTTCTTTAACTAAAGGTAAATGGGTAACTAAAAACACGCTATTTTCATTAGAAAAAGTAGCCATATTGGCTATCACAAGGGAGTATATATAAGCATCATTTAATAAATGTACCGTTTCGCTAGCAAATAAGTTAGGGCATAAGTTAGCAAATCGTGAAGTGATAAATAGCGGAATATTTTTATCACTTCGCTTGCTACAGCTTACGAGTAATTCAGTAAAAAATATTTCTATTTGCTGATTAATGTCTTTTTGAGCAACATTAATGCTCTTGTTATCAATAATAAGCTCGAAGTAGCTTTGAGAGTTTTTAATTAATTTCGATAATTGATTATATAACTGCTGCTCGGTTACCGCGCTATAAAATGCATCTAAACGATGTTCTTTAATTAATTGATGATTTAACCATTGGGCAAGTTGTTCATATAAGTCATGAAACCCTGTATAGGAAAATTGTTCAATTCTACCGAGTGAAATGTCATGGTTAACTAATAATTCATTTAAACTACAATGATGCAAACTTATATCTAAAATCGCATATCTTCCAACGCCATAAACATGTTCAAATCTAACTAGTGCCTTATTCACGATACCTAAGACATTAAGTTGGCAACTTTGCGCAATACCTAATAGTAGTGATAATTGCTCTTGATTATAGGAGGTTGGCACCACAAATATGACATCTAAGCAATGATCCACATGACTAATCATATTTTGCAATTGCATGTAGGCTAAATCGGCAAAATTATTTATATAGTTATTATCACAATGTATTTCTTCATACCCTAAACGTTGCCAATAATGGCAAAAACTGGCTTGTGGTGAAACACGGGCTTGTAACCAAGCATCTTCACCAAAAATAACTTTATCTTTGGTTATTTGCGCAAATCCTAGTTCACTATAATGTGAATGTTCTTGCCTTACGGTCAATTGATAATCATTAAGCTCAATGATGGTTAACGGCATTAGTCGTCTCCATCAGTATCTGTTTTTAAATGGTTCAATAACTTTGAATCACAATACTCTTGAGTATTTTGTACTAATCGTTCTTGCATTAATTGCAATTGATGAGTGAAAAACATAATAAAAATACTAATAACAAGTGCAATAAAAGTTGAATTAAATGCGACACCTAAACTATTTGTCACGCCAATGATATTCCCTTCTACCGCTTGGTGAGCTTGGCCTAATGCTTCTCCAATACCACGTACGGTACCAATAAAACCTATCGAAGGAATTGCCCACGAAATATATCGAATCATAGCCAGCTCACTATCAAGTCTATCGGCTTCTGAGTCACAAATATCTTTAATAGCTGTAGCTACGGCGGCGACACTAGCAGTCGCAGAAAAGCGTTGCAAAGCAATCAGTAAAGTTCTTGGTGCTAACATTTTCTGCTGCTCTACAGAAAGTTTTTGTAAAGGTCTACACAAATTCCGAGCATCTTTTGGCAATATGCTCGCTCCTTCTTGTATGTTTAACATGCTATGGGCAAGCATATTTTTTTCTTGCACCGATAACCTTGCCTTGTATGCCATGATCATTAATACCCAAAACATTAAAATGAAACAGGTTTCTTGCTCATAATCTTTCAATACCACATAAATAGAACGATTATTTGTTACAGTACTGCCAGCAATGAACTGAGCTTGTTGTTGCTTGATAATTGCGTCTGCTTCTGGACGTATCATGGTAACGTATGTCGCATGCACTAAAATAATTGCGACAAGAAGAGCCATTAGCTGATAAACAAATTCGGTTCCGGTGGTTCGTTTCATAGTATTTTCCTAATATAAATTAAATATCAACGGGGAAGGAAACAGCCAAATCTTCAGAAATAGCTTCGGTTGGAATAAATCGGTCATCTTTATTTTTTTTATTCGGGGGAACGGTTTCCTTTTTAGCAACAGGCTTGGTTGGTAATTTTTTATCATATAACTTAACACCCTGTTTTTGTGTACTTTTATTTTTATTAGTTGTAGTCTCTGTAGCCAACTGATTATTAACAGTGCCAAGCGGTAAAGTGCTTTTACTCGTGGTATTGTCTGAAATGACATTATTTTTACCAACAACAAAAAAGGATGTTGTTAGAAAAAATAAACTAATCACAAAGGTGTTAAAACAATCCTTCATCATATTTATTCCTTAATGAAACTTGTTAAATAAAAGTTATTGAGCATATCTTGCTACCCTAAAACCTAGATCATTACGTTTGTCATTGCCGTAATCACGAAAAGATAAGCGCAATTGAGTTCTACTTCCATAAGCCCAACTAGGCCCCCTGATAACATGATAATCACCCGTTATTGGTCCCATGGGATCTTTTTCAGCCGCTAGTGATAAGCCAGTTTTTATTTGATAAAAATCATGAACCCATTCAGCCGCATTACCGGATAAATCAAAAATTCCTTTTTCATTTTTTGAAAATGAGGCAACCGGTGCCGTGGCAATAAAGCTATCATTGTAGGTCGCTTGGATATGACCTAAAATTGGTGCACCCGCGATATCAGCTATATTTCCAGCATTTTTTACTGGCGGTAAATTTTTTCCCCACGAATACTTAAGCATCTGTCCATCAGAATAACGAGCAACCCATGCCCATTCAGCTTCAGTTGGTAACCGGTAACCATTGGCAAGTTCATTAAAGCTAGTAACTTTGTCGTCAACTATTTGATAGACCATAGTTAATTTTTCTTGCTCAGATAACCAATTACAATACTTAACGGCTTGTAGCCAAGTCATTTTGACCGCTGGTTGTGCTAAGCCATTTAAGCTGTTGCCCTTAACATGTCCTGAGGAATGATCTTTTTGAAATTGGCGAAATTCTTTGTTGGTGACTTCAGTAAACCCTAGATAAAAAGCCTTACTTAGGTGTATTGTTCTTTTGACTTCATTGGCACGTCGACCTTGTTCTCGCCGTGATGCTCCCATAATAAAGGTATCATTAGGTTTAAATAATTTGAGTTTACTACCGGTAGCAGAAACAATTATTGGTTTGATATTTTCCCATTTAGCTTGTTCTATCGTTTTCAATTGCACCGCAAAAATTTGTTCCATAGAGCTATTTGGTAAAACATTACTCTGGTAACTTGCATAGCCTTCTTTTTCAATTCTTATTTTTTGTTGTTTAACTACCATTGTCACACTTTTATTAGCATGTCCCATAAGCCTGTCATCTATGTACAGCAATGCATCCTCAGGAGAAACATTAAATTTAATGACGCCAACATCTAGCTGTAAAGTGAAGTTCTTTGCGACCTTCGCCCCAGATGGCACCAACAAGTCGACTAATTGCGACTGATAGCCATCTTTAAATAATAATAAAGCTTGTTTGATATTAGGTTTTACTTGAGCTGTTATTGGTGTTACTCCCAAATATTGCTCACCGTAAGTAACACTTATACCCTCAGGCGTAGAGGAAATAGACAGTTTGCCCATTAATTTAAAAAGCTTAGCGAGTGCTAAGCTATTATCTGCACCTGCGACAACGCTAAGCTCTCTTTCTGTTTGCTGATAACCTGTTTTCTTAAAAAGAAAATTTTGCTCGCCTTGCAATATGTCTACATATAAAGGTGTGCTACCTAAAAGCTTGTCGTTATGGTATACCTGAGCGCCTATAGGCTCGGAATTTATACTTACTTTGCCCCAGGCAGGGAGTAAATTGATGGTTAAATTTTGAGTTTTATCCATACCATCGATAATAATATCATCATGATAAGTAAAATATTTTTCTGATAGTACTGATATCTGGTGCTGACCTGCAGCAAGGTTTTTTATGATATTATCTTGCAGTTGCACCGGTTGGTCATCAAGCAAAACCTCAACATCAATATCGGGTTGAATAGCCAAGGCTAAATGTCCTGGCAATTTTTTAAAATCAAAATTAAGCTGTTGATTCTGTTCTTGTGCCACGATGAACTTTTCATTCAAGGGGTAATATCCCACGGCTTGAGACTTAAACTGGTATTCTCCAGGTAACATTAATAAATGATCGGACATTTTGAAATATAGCCCTCCTGTTATTATAATTTCATGACTAGTGGGCTCAGTAGTAATAACGACAGATTTAGCACTGACCAAATACCATAAAACCACCACAGCACTGAATAATAAGGTAGCCAATAAATAAAAAGCCGGCTTACGCCTTTTCACCACCTTGATTACTTCCCCTGTTGATGGGGAAAATGCCGCTGCAACTATGGCCTTACTATCGGCATGAGTGCTTTGTGTAGCAGTCGCTCCATCCGTTTCAACTTTATCATTACGTAATTTATTCATCCGTTAGTCACTTTTTCATCACATAAAATAATTATTTTTTTTAGCTGACTTGCTGGCATTAAGGTAAAGTCTTGCCTTACATCTCTAAATCCGTTTCTAGAACCGACTAAAGTATAATCACCAGGCTTTAGTGAAATGTTTTTCGACAAAAAACTCCCCAACTCACCGACTCTATGTAAGGAAATACGTGTTTGATTGTCAGATTCAATTCGAAGGGAGACTGGAGTGTTCATTTGTAATAACACCTGCTCAACACTATGTATTTGCTGAGCTAACTTAACACCGGGCAGTTTAATCTGTTGCGCCTGTTGTTGCGTTAACATGGCTTGTTGGTAAACATTTCTATTCGCTAATCTTTGCGGTTTATTAATAATATAAAGTATTTTTTTCTCGAGATTTTCTCTCGCCAAAGTACGAATTCCCCCTAACCTTGCATGCATTAACGAGCCGTCTAACGTTAACGCAGCTTGGTAACTATCCTTAGCTAATAACCAATCTTCACTACGCTCAAAATCGTGTGCTTTTTTGATGTGATCAGCGATATAAAATTGGGTTCTTTTATTTTTAGTCTGTTCAATTGCATCTTTAGCATCCGCTTTATAAGGATTAATTTTATCTGCCAAGGTAAAATTCTTTATTGCTGATTCAAATTGCTGAATTTGCAAATCTCTATAACCCGCCGACATTGCAGTGGAGTAATCCCTTGCCATAATAGCCTGATTTATAATTATTAATTGTTCATTTACCCTAGGTGAGTGATTATCTAATACGTAAGCTTGTGTAAATTTTTCTTTGGCTTTTAATAATAAAAGCTCATCCATTAACACCTCACCCGCCTTTACTAGTAATAAAACTTGGTCTAGGACAATGGCGCGATCAAATGCACTAGTCGCCATTTCATTATTTTCACTAATGTATAATGCGACCTGTAATTTTTCTTTGGCTTTTTGGGCATTATTTTCCGCTAAGGCTTGTATTCCTTGCTCAAGATAATCATTAAAGATACTGTCAGCCTGAGCACTAATATCATTTAATTGCTGCAATGCTCGATTATAAGTAGTAATGGCCTGATCAAATTTTTGACTTCGATAGAGAAAATCACCCGATTCGGCAGTTTTTATTGCCTGAGCAAATTCGTCAGCGTTCCACAGTTCTATATGTTTATCTTCCAGCACTTGCTGCTGTTGTAAAAGTGTTGACAAGACTTCTTGTGCCGCTCGACGATATTTGGTTAATTGCACTTCATGCCAAGGAGATTCATCAATCACTTTTAACGGTTCCTTAGCTAAAATAACACTAGTTTCGTTAACAACACGGGGCTTATTTACTGACTGAGGTAAGGAGAAAATAACAAAATATAAAGTTGCGGAAAGGACGATTAATAAAAGCATGGTTAAGACATTACCCGAAAGCCAATGAATAATAGCTTTTTGGGGTAAGAGTGACTTATTTTCAAAGTTAAATGAAATCGACTCTGATTCACTTTTGTCATTATTTTGCTTCATGAACATCTCCGCTTTAAAAGGGCTCTGTGCAACTGTTCTTTACTAAAAGGTTTAACATCTCTAGTTAATTTATAGACTATATATTGATATATACCCATGTTACCTCAAACTCTCATCTTGAAGTATCATGGGTATAAACCTTAGATTTAATGATTTTCATTCAAGGTTACACCTTGATTGATCTTATAAATATTTTGTAATATCTCACGCCACTGTTGATACTGATTTTCAACGGTACCGGAGAGTGTGACGGTTCGATCTTCAAGTTCAACCACGTTATTTTCCATGCTAGCTTCCAATGAATCACCTAACTCTTGTAATACTTCGATATGTATTTGTGATTCAGCATCACGTTCATAGCCATCTTTTAACACATAGGCACCCGCTGTAACGCCAATAGCACCAGCGGCTCTTACCGAGCCACTGCTATTGCCAGCCCCGATGATTCCGGCAATAATAGCGACGGCACCGAATATTTTTTGATTCCTTGCTTTACTCTCCATTGTTCGCATTGCAAGCACTTCACCATAACTTTCACTGCGCCATTGTAAGTAGGGTGGTTCCATTTGTTTGGCATACCTACTGTAATATTCTTGTAAAGTATCAACAAATAGATAATCACGCTCTCGAACCTGTCGGATTCTGGCCATCATAGGGTCACCTTCAGCGGGCAAACGATTAATAGAATAAATGCCAGAATTATCTGCTGTCAGGTGCTCCAAAAACATTTTCGGCGCAAATGATTGAGCAAATTTCAATTCAGCAACCTGACGAATTTTTATTAACTCCTTAGCAGATAATTGTTTCCTATACGCATTTAAATCATTAGAAATTAGGTTATACATATTTTGAAATGGCTCTTTACTCACTTTCAGTTTTTTATCATATGAATATCGGCTCGCTTTTTGATCATACTGTTTGGTAAACCAAACTTGGCCAAGAGAATCAACAACTTCTATGTTTATACTCAACACTTCTCCATCAGACTTTACAATATTCCCCTTAATCAAGACATCAACAGAATCATGTTTTCTCGGCACTACTCGTACCGCTCCCCAGGCTGCACTAGTTTGCAAAGACTCCATTAATAAATGAGGGAAATAGTTGGCTTCCGCTATTCTAATTTCGGGAAAGACTATTTCACCTTCATCTAGTTCATCTAACCTTTCCAGTCCAGGCTGAAATATTCTAATGCCAACGTCTAATAATTCAGATTCGGGGATATCGTCCAATTCATGCGTGATAGGCACAACTTTTGTGGTCTTTATATCGACTGAGCTACATGCACTCATTGTCATAGAAATGCCTGTCATCAGTAGCACCAATAAATAAAATTTGAATTTTTTCATCATTGATTTTTCACCTTATCTGTATTTAATTATTGGCTTTCTTATATTTACGGTACTCTTGCCATAACTTTTCACGTAACACAGGGTCTGCTTCATTAAGCGCGGCTTCTCTTATTTGCCGAGCAACAACATCGTCATCATTGCCGCTGGGAATATCTACAGGAGGCGCATAAACCGTTTGTTTATGCTTAAAGTCACCGTCTTTACCATTGGATGATACTGTCGGCATATTTCCTACTCCTGAACTAGATGAATTGCCAGACTTGTTACTTGCCTGCTGATTAGAGCTTTCCGCCTCACCATTGAGTACGTCATCGTATAGGGTGCCGACATCAGCGACTTCAATCTCTTGTTCACTACCTTCTTCATTTCCTCTATTTTGTATATATTCGCGCTCGGTTAAAATCATGCCATCATAATCGCCCATGGATCGGTCTAGTTGTTCATCCAACTCCCCAACCCGTTCAGAACGGGTCAGTGCGACCTCTGTTTCACCTTGCTGACTTGCAGAATGTTCGCTATTTTGACCAACATTATCAGTAGAACTTACAGAGGGTTTTAAACCACCATTATTTGATTGTGATGACGAACTTTGGCTATTATTCGCTTGCGATTGGCCAGCAGTAGTACTGCCTGCTGATGAATCTGTACTTTGAGATGAATCATTAGCTGAACTATTATTTTTACTATTTTGCGCTGATGTTTCACTTTGCTCAGCTTGGGCACTGGATGCGCTATTTTCTTCTTCTGAAAAATCTATTTCATCAACAGGGTTGGTTGAGCTTTCACCACTGATATTTTCTAAATTTTCATTTTTCTCATCACCTTCACCACCATTTTGTTGACTTTTGGCCTCCGCGTACTGCTCTTCTTCTTCTCTCCCTTCTCCTTGTTGGTTTGATGGCTGACTACTGCCCTTATTACTTGATTTACTGGTCGACTGTTGACTTGATGGTTGTCGGTTTTTTGAGGTTTTCCCTGGTGACGATGATGCTTTTGACTTAGCTTTTTGGGCTGATTGACTAGCACTACTTGGTTGAGAACGACTAGAAGAACTGCTAGCGGTACTGGCGCTAGTAGGTTTTGAATTTGTAGCCGCCGGAGGCTGTTGAGGTGATTGCGGACTTTGCTGAGTTGTTTTACAACTAACTACACATATTGCTAACGTCGTAATCATCACTAAGATATATTTTGTATTCATAATTTCCTCCAAATGGTTTTGTGCTTATGGAAAAACATGGAGCTGAAATTGAGCGGTAAACATCGGACTGCCATCGGCAATGCGCGGTCTGAACCTAGCTGCTCGTAAAGATTTTAAAACTCTTGAACGCATTCCTATATTATTTTCTGGATAAGAACTTACTATTTTAAGATTTTTTACTTTGCCAAAGCGGGTAATGTCCATAGATGCATGTACATATTTCACATCTTCTAAGTTACTATCATTAGGTAAATTAGCGGTAGAATTATTATGGATATTGGGAAGGTCAGGTAATACAACAGGAACATTAAATAACTCATTAAATTTATTGTTATTTTCATTATGCGTCTTAGCATATGCATAGGCTTGTTTATAATGACTGTTCGCTAGCTGCTTTTTACCATACATTAAATACCAGTCAGCTAATTTAAGCATTGCCTTAGAAACATTTATATGTTCTATCGGCTGTTGCTTGTTATGTACTGCCAACTCCCGTTGAATAAGCGCTACCCCGGTAGAAAAACTTTTACGTTTCATAAAGATTATTTTGCTACCAGATAAACTATACGCCTTGACATACTTGCCGTCTGACTTAACAGTGACCGATTCAGTTAAAGCGGTAGTTGCAACAAGGTAATTTGCCAATATCAAGCCATTTAAAGCAGGAATGATTCGAATATCAGTTTTACTGTAAGTATCAGTCATAAGTTCCAAAGCATTCCGGTAAGACCCATAAGCATTAATTAAGTCTCTTAAGGGGGCCGCTGATGGCTGAACTGAATAGGACTTCAAATGCCAATGCGCCTTTTCTATTTGAAATTCGAGCATCTTAATATCATCAGTAGCAAAATTTTGACTGTATAACCAACTCAAATATGAATAGCTTTTGTCCACCTTTGGCCATTGTTTTTTTTCTTTCAAACTCGTAATCAGTTTCCGAATAATGGGGATTTGGGTTGTTGAGTACAAACCGTCATTGATGCGATTTAAATGTACTGAACGTTTAAGAAATTTGATTGCTTTATCATGTCGACCGTATTCTTGATAAATGCTGCCGAGATTCATTAATTCTTGTGTTAATCGGCTACCATAGGCGCCATCTTGACTTTCTATTTCTTCAATGGCTACTTCATATTTCTCGACAAAGATAGCTAGTGTCTGGTCGTTAAATTTAGTAGATTGACTTGTTGAAGAGTTAGCTGTCGATAAAGGTGTTGCTACCTTAGTTACAGCTATAGGAGTAAACGAAAAGCTATATTTAGTTAATAAAATTAATAAGGTAAATTGTAAAACTTTTAAAAATAACCTCATAATTTCTCCTCAGAAATATTCTAAACCACAGCAATAGACCTTCCATATCAGAAGAAAAAACCGCACCGTAATTGTAAGACTATTATTTCCTTGGATAATACTTTTTTAAATATTTTTATTATTTGAGTGACTAATATAGATCAAATTTATTGCTTAACGATAACGGTATAAATTTCACCATATTCGCATATAAATTAACCACTCGATAATTTGAAGTATAGATGCAATTTAATTGATGTAAAGGATTCAATGTTAAAAATTGGCAGTGTATTGAGGTTAAATCATTCTGGCCACTAAGTTATAGTTTCAAACTCGCAATGGGGGCGATAGCGCCATAGAGATATATACTATAAAAGCAGTTTAATCTTAGCGGAATTTTCCTACACCAGTGGGAGGTGATTGATTTCGAAATTAAACGATATAATTTTAGTTATTAGATTTGTCCATTTCCTCATCAAAATTTGAAATGGCATATTTAATTGGCTTTTTCCTTCAGAATAAATGTTACTGAAAAGTGGGAATATTGGGCGTTAGTTTTTAAAAAAAGTATATAAATAACCTGAGCTCGGCTTAAAAAATGTTTCTCTAGCAGTTATTTTTACTTACTTCTGCGTTAAATTCACTTGCAATAGGCAAGCTATTGACGCGTAAATTTGCCTTGAATTAAGCAAAACTATAAAACTAGAGGTAGTATGAATTTATAATTTAATTTCAATGTGTTAACTGTGTCTTAAACCAAGTTCAGGTTAAATAATGAAAAATTTACTATGTGAGTATTCTGTGAGTTTGCAAAGTTAATAAACTATATTTAAAATCAAGCCATAACATGAGCAACACCTGTAATATCAAGCTTGATACACATAAATCCAACTAAATCTTATATCGACAACCTAATTGTGATTCCGGTTGTTGAGGGTTCGAATCCCCTTAGTGACCCGATTTTTCTCCTCTGCAGATCTTGATATCCCGAAGCCATTCCAGCTAATTCAAGCGGAAAACCATTGATTTGTCAGCTTTTCAATCTAAGATAGATTGATAGACAAGCTTAAATCATTCAAATTATATCGCTTTGTGTAATCATTTTTAATTTTAAAACAAATAAACGCGCGTTTATTTTAATCTTCTCTGGAGAAGATATATCCCCCTTTGTTAGACGCTTTTGCTCGATACATGGCACGATCAGAATTCATCATCAGTGTTTCAGTGCTAAGTCCATCGTCGGGAAACATGGCAATGCCAGTGCTACTGCCAATCTTTAAGGTTTGGCCTTTATGGGAGTAACTGGTGGCCACTTTCTGTGAAATGCGCTGTACAACATTGCTCACATAATCTTCACTTTCAGGCGAAAATAACAAGACGACAAACTCATCCCCACCAAAGCGTGCAACTGTATCACCGGAACGGATCACACTTTGGATTTTTCTCGCTGTTTCTCGAAGTAATTGATCACCAACATTGTGACCGAACGTATCATTGATTGTTTTAAAGTTATCCAAATCAATGAAAAGCAAAGCAAGTAATCGTTTATCTCGCGTGGCATGGGCAATCGCTTGATTTAAGCGATCCATAAGTAAATTTCGATTGGCTAGTCCGGTTAAAGCGTCATGGTTGGCTTGAAATTCTAATTTTGTTTCATATTTTTTTTGATCGCTAACATCTTGTAAAGTTTCAACCGCACCAATTATTTTTCCCTCTTGGTTCTGCAGGAGAGCAGCGGTAAAATAGAGCCACTTTTCCCCGGCATTAAAGCTTGGAAAATGATCCGTAGCTTCCCAGCCATTTTCAACTAAAGTTGAAGGGGCCCAACGCTCCGAATAATATTCTGTTAACTCTGAAAGTTTGTTATCTAGCACAAGATCTGCAAGTACCGGGCGTGGTTCAGAATAGAAGCCTTTCCATTGGTCTTTTGTTCCAACAACATCTGATGATTTTGTGCCAATTATGGCTTCACAAGCGCGATTCCAGTGGGTAACCTTGTGATCATCATCAATAACGAACATAGGAACAGGGCAGCCATCAATGACCTGAGTGAGTAGATGTTCTTTTTCTTTTAGTTCTGCTTCAAAAATTTTCTGCTGGGTAATATCTCTTAAAGTTTCCATCGCACCAATAACAAAACCATCTTTGTCTTTTAACACAGTTGCGCTAAAAGAAAGCCACCTCCCGCCCCCAGGAAAATGAGGGAAATAATCTTCAGCTTCCCAGGTATCTTTATCAATGGTTGACTTGCTGAATTTTCCTGCATAAAGGTTCTTCATCTCATCTATACGACCATCGAGAATCAGATCGGCCATTGTAGGACGTTCTTCATGATAAAAGGGGTACCATGGTTTATTCGTCCCAACCGCTTCGCTGGTAAGTACACCCGTTACATTTTCACACGCGGCGTTCCAGATGATGATTTTGTGAGCTGTATTGACCACAAACGTAGGTACGGGGGTCCTTTCTATGATTTGAGTAAGAAGCTGCAGTTCATTTTCTGATATTTTAAGATTTTCTTTCTCAACTGGCAATTTAGTAACCCATTTTATGATGTGGCTTAGAGAATAATGCTAAATCCCTGCACCGAGTACAAGCCCCTATTTTCGTCGTAAGAGTCGAGTTTTGTTTTCTTCTTGTTTTTTATGATGTTAGAGAAAAAATATATTTATCTAATTAACCCCCCTCCACCCAATATTACCTTTAACAATGTAAACTTATGTAATATCGCTATTCTCAGGCGAAATCTTTGATTACACTGAGAACAGAGTTATTTTTAACATGAGATAAACGTTTTATGATGCGTCGATTTCGACCGCTGCTTCCGTTATTACCACTATTTTTAAGCTTGTTTTTATTGGCTTGTAGCAGTACTTCAGCAGTAGATGAAAAACTAAAAGATTTGCCTCTTCCTCAAAACTGGCATGACAGCAAGCAAGTATTAGCGGTTGAACATAACTGGTTATCTCAACTTGATAACCCACAAGTTCATCAATTGGTGAAGAAAGCCTTAGCGGCTAATCACCAATTTGCTATGCAGGCGTATGCGCTGGAAATATCACAGCAGCAACTTATTGTTTCAGGTAGCCAGCTTTGGCCTGAGCTTGATTTGGCTTTTCGTAGTGGCCGCAATAAAAATAATCAAACCGGCAGTTATGCAAACAGCAACTCAGTTAATTTAAATTTAAGTTATGAAGTCGATATTTGGGGAAAATTGTCTGACGCTGATCGCATGAGTAATTACAATTACCTTGCGCAAAAATCTTCATTTGAGCAATACAAGCAACAGCTAGTGGTTAAGGTACTAACCACTTGGTTTAGTGTGATTGAGGCAGAAAAGTTGCTAACCCTACATCGTAGCAGGGTCGAGAACTCTCAACAAAACTTAGCGATTATTGAAGCCGGCTATCGCTCAGGGTTAACCGCTGCACTTGATGTCTATTTAACACGAAATGATTTGAATAGTGAATTAACAAGAGTCTCTGAACAAGAAACGGTAAAAACTAAATTAATTAGACAGCTAGAACGCCTAATTGGTGAATACCCAAAAGGTGAGTTACTCGTCAATGCCAACTTACCCCTACTTACCAATGACATTCCGGTTGGTTTACCATCAGAATTAATCAGTCGAAAACCCGAGTTGAAAGCCAGTTGGTATCAATTGTTGTCACAAGATGCTGGTTTAGCTTATGCACATAAACAACGTTTTCCTAGTATTGTTTTATCAGGCTCTGTCGGTGACGATAATACTGATATTGGTGAGTTACTCTCCGGATCTTCGCTAGCGTGGTCATTACTGGGCAGTGTTTCAGCGCCTATTTTTAATGCAGGGCGTCTACAAGCTAATGAAGAAAAAGCCCGGTTAGAACTCAAACAAGGTGAACAGTTATATCTTGATACCTTATACGGCGCTTTTAGCGATGTTGAAAATGCCATTACCACGGAAAAAAGCTTAAAACAACGCTATTACACCATGTTGGCCGCGCAAGCAAATGCAAAAGTTGCATCCACCTTATCTTTCGAGCAATACCAAAGTGGCTTAGTCTCTTATACCACGGTACTTGATGCACAAAAGCGTTCTTTTGAAGCGCAAACAACGTTAATTAAAATTAAAAACCAACTCATCGCTAATCGTATCAATTTACATTTTTCATTGGGTGGCGATTTCACCACACCATCACTTGAAAATGAGGCTGAATAAACATGTCCAACACAATCAAAGTTAAAAAAATACTCCTACCGATTGTTATTATTGTGGTGACTATCGCGTTAATGATGATCATTTTCAATAACCCACCTACTAGTATACGTGCTAAGCCTTCTAAAGTAGCTCAAATGACGGTAGCCACAACCACACTTATCCCACAAGACTACCAAGTGATAGTGGAAAGTTTTGGTACGGTAAAGCCAAGAACACAAAGTGTGCTTTTTGCTCAGGTTTCCGGACAAATTAATAAAGTAAGTAAGCAATTTAGGGCAGGGGGTTTTTTTGAACAAGGGGATATATTAATACAGCTTGATGACAGAGATCATCGCGCTGAAGTGAAAATTGCCCAAGCAAGTTTAATGTCAGCCAACCAAAGTTTACAAGAAGAGGGCGCACGGGTAAAACAAGCACAAGCTGATTGGAAAAGGCTCGGTAATGGTCAGGCACCTAATGCGCTAGTATTACGTCAACCACAATATGAAACAGCTAAAGCACAAGTACTCTCTGCACAAGCAGTACTAGATAAAGTAAAATTGTCACTAGAGCGCACAAAAATTGTCGCCCCCTACGCCGGTAGAATATTAAAGAAGCATGTAGATATTGGTCAAGTGATTTCGAGTAATACTCAACTCGCCGATATTTTTGCCGTTGATACTGTAGAAATACGTTTACCGATAAAAAATAAAGACTTACCTCTGATGAAGCTACCTGAAGAATATCGTAATACCGATGAACAGTCAGAAGCTGAAAATAATGAAAGCTCGATGATAAGTAATGTCGTTATTTCATCAAATTTAATGGGTGAACAAGTGTGGCAAGGGAAGATTGTTAGAACCGAAAGTGCTATTGATGAAATGTCTCAGCAGTTATATGTGGTTGCCCAGATTATCCGTCCATACGATAGTGAATATAACCCAGGTGCACAGATTAAAATGGGTCAATATGTCACTGCACATATTACTGGCCGTGAGATTGAAAATGCCTTAGTGATCCCAAGCAGCGCTATTTACCAAGGCAGCTATGTCTATATTGTTCAAAACAGTCTATTAATGCGTAAAGAGATTAAATTAGGTTGGCAAAATGGTACTGAATCTATTGTCAAAAAAGGATTGAATACTGGTGATGAACTAGTACTAACATCACTAGGTCAAGTGAGTTCTGGTACACCTGTAGCAATTGAAAGGCAAACGTCACAAAAAAAACACCGTAAACCTCAAATGTCGACTTTATCTAAGGCGAATAACGAATGATTGCTTGGTTTGCACGAAATCATGTTGCCGCCAACCTGTTATTAATTACCATTTTAATCACAGGTTTATTTAGTTTATCTAACCGAATTCCTTTAGAGGTGTTTCCGTCATTTGCTACTGACCGTATAAACGTTAAGGTGTCATTACGGGGAGCAACACCTGAAGATGTCGAAAAAAGTATTTCTATTCGCATTGAAGAGGCAGTGCAAGATTTAGAAGGTGTTAAGCAAATTGCCAGTCGCTCACAAGAAGGCTCTTCTTCAGTAAATATTGAAGTTGATTCTGGTTATGATCCACGAGAAATGCTGGCTGACATTAAAAGTCGTATTGATGAAATTAATACCTTTCCTACTGATGCTGAAAAGCCGGTGGTCTCTTTAGCAACACGTAAACGTGAAGTCATTGCCGTTACCATTGCCAGTATTTATAGCGAAAAAGAAACTCGCGAATATGCTGAAAAAGTTAGGAGTGATTTACTTAAAATTCCGGCTATCACTCAAGTTGAACTTAGTGGTGTTCGCGACTATGAAATATCGATTGAGGTGCCACAAGACAAATTACGCCAATATGACTTAACCATTGCACAAATATCTTCAGCTATTTCAGCTTCAAGCACAGATATTTCTGCGGGTAATTTGAAAACCCAAGGTGGCGATATTTTACTGCGCTCAAAAGGTCAGGCTTACCGTAAAGATGAATTTGAAAGAATAGCCATTAAGAGCCATGTAGATGGCTCCATAATTCGCTTAAGTGATATTGCGTTAATCAAAGATGACTTTGAAGAAACGCCCGTACGCACCAGATTTAATGGTAAACAAGCCGCCTTTATCGATGTTTATCGTATTGGTCAACAAAGTGCTTTGACTGTAGCTGAAGCAGTAAGAACTTACATTAACGAACAACAAAGTAGCTTGCCCGTTGGTGTTGAATTAAGCTTTTGGGATGATGATTCTCAAATAGTAAAAAACCGTATATCTACACTAACCACTAGTGCGTTACAGGGTGGTATTTTAGTGCTTGCGTTATTAACTTTATTTCTGAGACCGTCTATTGCTTTTTGGGTGTTTATTGGTATACCGGTTTCTTTTATGGGCGCCTTTATCATGATGCCTATTTTTGGTGTGACTTTAAACATCATGAGCTTATTTGCTTTCATTTTAGTACTTGGTATTGTCGTTGATGACGCCATAGTAACGGGTGAAAATATTTATACGCATTTAAAAACTTCTGAATCGGGCGAAATGGCAGCGATTAGAGGTACACAAGAAGTTGCGACACCAGTCACTTTTGGTATTTTAACAACCATTGCGGCATTCCTGCCGCTAGCCTTTATAGAAGGTAACCGCGGGGCTTTATTTGCTCAAATTCCGGTCATCGTTATTCCGGTACTTATTTTTTCTTTAATTGAATCAAAATTTGTTTTACCTTCGCATTTGAAAAATTTGAAACTACGCTCAGAAGACGCTAAACGATCTAAATTTAGTCGAATGCAACAAGGGTTCGCCGATGGCTTTGAACGGGCTATCATTCGGTTCTACCAACCCTTATTAAAGCGTGCATTAAGTAATAAAACCGCAACCTTAGTTGGTTTTGTTGGTGTTTTTCTGGTGATATTGGCGCTCATTATGAGCGGTTGGACTAAGTTTGTTTTCTTCCCGCGTATCCCCAGTGAAACGGTAAGAGCCACACTTACGTTACCTGCAGGCACCCCTTTTGAAGTCACCAATAAATATATAATTAACATGGCTGAAAAAGCCGATGAACTGAAACAGAAATACATTGAGCCATCAACCAACAGTAGTGTCATTATCAATATATTAGCCACTACAGGCGGTCGTGGTGGTACTTCAAACAAAGGTAGTGTGCGTTTTGAAATTACCCCTCCTGAATCTCGCGAACTTGCCATTACATCACGTGAACTCGTTCGCGAATGGCGCCAGTTAATTGGCCCAATTCCGGGGGCTGAAAACATTACTTTTAGAGCTGAAATTGGCCGTTCTTCTGATCCTATTCATGTACAGTTTAAAGCGAGTTCATTAGATACACTCAAAGAAGTAACCGATAAAGTAAAAGTGCATTTGGCCAGTTACCCCACTGTATTTGATATTGCCGATAGCCTTTCTAATGGTAAGGAAGAACTGCAAATAGAGTTAACAGAACAGGGTAAAGCGTTAGGGTTAACCCGTGTCAGTATTTCGAACCAAGTGCGTCGTTCGTTCTTTGGCTCACAAGTGCAACGTATTCAGCGTGGACGAGATGATGTTCGCGTAATGGTGCGATTACCATTAGATGAGCGACGTACTGTGGCTGATTTAGAAGACATTATGGTGACCACGCCAAATGGCGGCTCAGTACCATTATCTCATGTGGCCAAGTTAATACCGGGAAAAAGCCCGTCGACCATTTCAAGAATCGATCGTTATCGCACAGCAAATGTTAGTGCTGATGTTGAAAAATCTAATACCAATATGACAGTATTGCAAGCTGACTTAAAAGCTTATTTAGATGAGTTAATTGTACACTACCCTGGGGTGAGTCACTCACTTGAAGGGGAAGTAAAAGAGCAACGGGAATCTTTTGGCTCACTTGGTTGGGCGCTGTTATTTGTCTTTTTTATTATATACGCTCTGCTAGCGATCCCTTTTAAATCGTACATACAGCCAATTATTGTCATGAGTATTATCCCGTTTGGCATGATAGGGGCGGTGATTGGTCATTGGATCATGGGTATGGAATTAACTATCATGAGCTTACTTGGTATGCTGGCGCTAATTGGCGTGGTGGTAAATGACTCACTGGTATTGGTCGATTTTATTAATAAAAAACGCAGCGAAGGCGGGCAGCTAATGGATTCAGTATTAATCGCAGGTGCCGCTAGGTTTAGACCCGTAATGTTAACCAGTTTAACCACCTTTATTGGTTTAATGCCTTTATTATTTGAGCAATCTACCCAGGCTCAGTTTTTAATCCCTATGGCGGTATCATTAGGCTTTGGTATTTTATTTGCCACATTTATCACCTTGATACTCGTGCCAGTGAACTACTTAATTGTTGAACGGTTAAAGGCATTATTTTCAACGAATAGTGGGGAGGCTGAGCAACAAAAGCCACAACTTGCATAAGGATAAGTAACCTTGGCGGTAACGTAATAATACCCATAAATAAGTCTGAAAATGAGAACCATTTTATTTCGTTAGCTGAAATAACGTATTGTGCCAATTGGTATTAATACCGATTTTAATAATTTATCTAGGCACTGCTTTTAATTTTGATTAAACTAATGAAATGATACATATTCAAAATTAAAAGTCTGCTGTTATGGAAAAACATCAAGAATTGTTAATTGCCTTAAGAAAAGTAATCAGGGCGATAGGTTTACATTCAAAGCACCTAAATAAAACTTCCGGCTTAACTAGCCCGCAATTAATAATCATGCAAGAAATAGATAAAGCGTCTGGCGTGAATTCAGGTCAGGTAGCTAAAAATGTTAATTTAAGTGCTGCTACCGTAACAAATATAATTGATAGATTAGAAAGTAAAAATCTTGTTTCAAGGGTGCGCAATACTGAAGATAAACGCAAAGTAAGTTTATATTTGACAGATGATGGTAAAGCGATCTTACTTAATGCCCCACAACCACTGCAAGAGCACTTCATTAAAAATTTTGCTAACTTAGCCCAATGGGAGCAATCACAGCTGTTATCTTCTGTAGAACGGCTCGCAGATATGATGGATGCTAATGAAATAGATGCAGCGCCACTACTAGAACTAAATGCAATGAGCGCCAGTAGTGTTAACATTGCTACCAAAGGTAAAACGGACGCCCCTACTAATTAGCGTAGTAAATGTAGAAAGTGCAGATGCTTGTGGTATTGATCGATAATATTATTGATCACCGCAGCTTTAGACCAGCCCATAATGTCATAATCCTGCCCACCTTCAACCAAGTGCACTTCTGCTCGATAGTAACTTTGCTCATCTTCATCTGCTTCAGTTACATAATCAGGTTGTGAATACTTTCGCGCAAGTACTCGATAAATAAACTCTTGCTCTTCACCATGATTAACAATGAAGCTCAGCCCATCTTCATTTGAAATATCAACACTGATTTGATTTTCTCTTAGTTCTTTAGCCACTAAATCAAAGGCAGGCACAACGGTCTGATTGATGAATTTATTGACATTGACCTTGTTGGGAAAATCAATGACGTTCTTTAATCGCATTTGCCAACTATCATTATTTTCATTGGTTGAATGAGGTATTGCTGTTATCAACTGGCTTTCTTGTTTAAAGCCTTCAACCCTTAATGCTTTAATTAAACCAATAATAGCGAGCAATAAAACGATAGTAAAAGGCAATGCACTAGCGATAGTCATGGTTTGAAGTGCATTAAGGCCACCAGCCAGCAATAATATTGCCGCAACCACACCAATCCCTACAGCCCAATAAACACGCTGCCATAACGGGGTGTCATTTCTACCGTGTGAACAAAGCATATCAACCACCATAGCGCCAGAGTCGCATGATGTGACAAAAAAGATCACTATCATTAATACGCTAAAAAAAGAAAGTACGGTGCTTAGCGGAAAGTTTTCAAGAAAAACAAATAAAGCCACTGATGAGTCTTGGCTTACCATCTCGCCTAAAGCAACGACCCCTTGGTTATGAACCAAATCGATGGCACTGTTACCAAAAATAGTCATCCACAATAAAGTAAAAACGGTTGGTATCAGCATGACACCCATAATAAATTCTCTAATCGTTCGACCACGTGAAATTCTAGCAATAAATAATCCAACGAAAGGTGCCCATGCAAGCCACCAACCCCAATAAAATATAGTCCAACCACCTATCCAATCTGTTTTCTTGTAAGCAAATAAATTAAAAGTGTTATGGACGATATCAGCTAAATAATCACCAATATTTTGCAAATAAGCCTGCAATAAAAATACTGTAGGGCCAAGTATAAAAATCAACACTAATAAGATGACTGCTAGTATCATGTTCGTTTCAGATAGTATCTTAATACCTTTATCTAAGCCTGTTGCAACAGAAATCACGGCAAGTCCAGTGATCACACACATAATAATTATTTGATTAGTGGTGGAAATATCAAGACCAAACAAATAGCCAAAGCCCGCATTTACCTGTGATGCACCTAAACCAAGTGAGGTAGCAACACCAAAAACTGTACTTACTACCGCGAAAATATCGACTAAATGCCCCGGCCATCGGTAAATTTTTTCGCCAATTAATGGATATAAAGCAGAGCGTAAAGTCAGCGGTAAATTGTGGCGGTAACTAAAATACGCTAACACTAATGCAACAATGGCATAGATAGCCCAAGCATGTAGGCCCCAGTGGAAAAAAGTCATCTTCATTGCTTCTTTTACCGCAGCAACCGAGCCGGTTTCCGCCGTAGGAGGCGATAAATAGTGCATCAATGGCTCTGCTACACCAAAGAACATTAAACCAATCCCCATACCAGCCGCAAATAGCATAGAAATCCAAGTAACTAGTGAATAATCGGGGGTCGAATGATCTGGTCCCAAACGAATATCGCCATAGCGGGATACTCCTAAGAAAATAACAAAAAAGAAGATGAATGCGACAGTGAGCACATAAAACCAACTACCATTGTTAACAATGCTTGCCTGTATTAGAGTGAATAAACTTTGCGCTTGCTTAGGTAGCGCTACGGTATAAAGTAAAAGGGCAATGATAATAGACGAGGCACCAACAAATACTTGCTTATTCAGTTGACTCTTAACAGATGTGGACAATTTTTTCCCCTAAATTTAATTTGTGTTGATATTATATCTGCTTAAGTGTTGTTGTAAACAATAGTACTTAATATAGGCTTCATAAATATTAAGTATCTGTCATCTGTGTTTGCTTTTAAAAAAGCCTCTTTTTTGTTAAGCTACGACTTAGTAAAAATATAGTTAGAGTTCTAACTATATTTAATCTAAACATAATAAAAAAGCCAAGGGATAATCAACATGAAATTTACTAAACTGCATTGTGCTGTGCTAACAGCCATAGCGGCATCAGGCTCTCTCTATGCAGAGGAAGTAAGCAAGCAAGAAAAAGCAAAAATAGAAATCATTGAGGTTACCGCTACTAAACGCACAGAATCCATTCAAGAAGTGCCCGTTACTGTTACTGCACTAACTGGTGATAGCTTAGAAACACTGGGTGTTTCTAACTTTGATCAGTATGTAGAGTTTTTACCAAATGTCGTTTTTCAGGGTACTGGCCCTGGGCAAAATGAAATATATATTCGCGGCGCGGCAACCACACAAACCAATATTTCAGTTTCATCAGTTCAAGCATTACAACCTTCAGTTGCCTTTTATTTAGATGAGCAGCCTGTCTCAATGCAAGGGCGTAACCTAGATATTTATGCGACTGATGTTGAGCGTATCGAGGTTTTACCTGGGCCACAAGGCACGCTTTTTGGTGCAAGTTCTCAATCGGGTACCGTGCGCTTAATAACCAACAAACCAAACCATGATGGCTTTGCCGCAGGTTTTGATACTAGCACAAGTTCTACAAAGGGTGGCGATATGAGTAACTCAGTAGAGGCATATTTTAATATGTCTTTAACTGATTCACTTGCAGTACGCGTTACCGCTTACAATGACCACCAAGGTGGCTGGATAGATAATATCCTCAATGTTCCCGGTGAAGGCGGTTATATCGGTAGTGCTGTTGTCATTGATAGAATATCTGCTGGTTGGGGTAAATTAGCAGACCCTGAAAATACGCCTATTACCTCGCCACAAAATGATGCCTTAGTGGAAGATAACTTTAATACGGCAGACTATTCTGGTGCTCGTTTTGGCTTATCCTATATCATTAATGATGAGTGGAATCTTTTAGTTCAACATACCCAACAATCGCTTGATACTGAAGGGGTGTTTTCTTATGATCCCAATCTTGAGGGTGAGTCATCAACCAACCGTTTTACCCCAGAAAACAACAATGATGATTTTGGTTTGACCACTTGGACCTTAGCTGGCCGTCTTGAGCATCTTGATATCGTTTATACTGGCGGTTACTTAGACAGGGATATCAATTCAACCATTGATTACACCGGCTATACTAATGGCGGGTTATTTTCGTCTTATTATGTTTGTAACTATGCCGCTGCAGCTGAAATACAAGAGTGTCTTGACCCAACAAAATTTTATAAAGAAGAAACCAGTGCATCACGTATTACCCATGAATTTCGGGTAAATACTTCTGCTGAAAATCGCTGGCGTGTAACTGCTGGTGTTTTTTATGATTCTCAAGAATTATCAACGGTTGGCCAATTTAAAATAGCCAATACAGAGTTATACCCTGATTTAGCTCGTGAGCTTCAAGGAACTGAAGGCATTAACAGTAATGGCGGTCCTTTCTCTTCTGAAGTGAGCTTTGTTAATGATGTTACTCATACCATAGATCAAATAGCCGTATTTGGTCAGTTAGAGTTTGATATCACTGATACTGTCACAGCAAGCTTTGGTGCCCGTTGGTATCAAATTGATGATACTTATAAAGGCTCTACTACAACGGTAGATGTTAGTGCTAGACTACGTGCCTTTGGCGATGGTAGTGATGAGGCTCTTGAGAGTATTGGTGAAGATCCGGCTGAAATTCAAGCCGCTATTGCTAATGGTCAGTTAGAAACTAGCTTACTTGATAGTGACGGTACGCTAACCGTAGATGACACTATTATCAAAGTATCACTTGATTGGAAAGTGTCAAATGATGTTATGTTATTTGCTTCCTATTCAGAAGGTTTTAGACCGCCTGTTACCAATCGAGTAGGCGGCGGTAAGTCTACCAGTCAAGAAGGCGCTTTTGATGGTTTCCGCATCCCTGTGTACTCAACCACAGATAGCTTAGATAACATTGAATTCGGTGTTAAATCTACCTTGCTTGATCAAACATTACGTTTCAATGCTACGGCATACTATTCAAAAATATCTGATTTACAAACCTCTCGATTTGACCCTACTAATATTAGCTTCTTAGTATTTACCGATAACGTTGGTGATGCTGAAATCAAAGGTATTGATGGTGACTTTACTTGGGTAGCAACGGATAATTTGATAATTTCTGGTGCGTTTAGTTTTATTGATACCGAACTAACATCAATTAATGATGAGCTTGCCGGTATTGCGCCAGCAGTCGGAAGTCGCTTACCTTATTCGGCCGAGTTCTCGGGTAATTTACAAGCGGAATATTTCTATCCTATTGCAAAAGATATGACGGGTTATATTAACGGCTCAATCAGTTATACCGGAGAGAGACTCGCAGGTATGACGATGGACGCTTATGTAGTGGAAGACACCACTAATTTAATCTATGGCACAGGTTCAGGTTTAAGTATTCAAAAAGACGCTGACGTTTACTCAGGTGTGAATTATCAAGACAGTAACGGTGAAACATTTGCTGGTGGTCGTTATGTACAAGACAGCTACATTTTGGCTAACTTAAGTTTTGGTGTAACTAACGACGAATGGAAAGCTGAGCTTTTCATCGACAACGTAACCGATGAAAGTGCGATATTGTATATTGACACGCAACAGTTTACGCCAAAAGTTGTTTCTAACAGACCTCGTACGGTTGGCTTTAGATTCTCATATGACTTTTATTAAGCATTAGCTAAATACTAATACCTTCAAAAGTTAAATAAAGCCGCTTGATGTTTGTATCAAGCGGCTTTTTATTGATAAAGTATAAAACCATTTTTTAGTATTTAAAATAAAATAACTCGCTGACCTTCCATGGAGCTAAATCATTGGACAATACATCCCCTTCTTCAATTGAAAACCAATTAAAATCAATTCAACAATTGATCCAAACAGCAAAATTCAATGACGCCATTAAACAAAGTAAACAACTTCAGGGTCAAACCACAGATCAACAACATCAAATTGAATTATGGTATTTAATCGCTGTTGCCCAACGTTATGCAAAAACACTGACTCAAGCGCTAATCAGCATTAATGAATTACTTAAACTTGATGAAAAACACAGCCGTGCCAATCAAGAAAAAGGCTTTATCAATCTTGCTTTAGGTGAATCAATACTGGCCAAAGATTCATTTGAAAATGCAGTGAAACTTAACCCTAGTTTGGTCGTTAGTTGGCAACAGTTAATTCACCTTTATCGCGAAGCACAACAACAAGAAAAGGTGAAAATAGCGGCTAATCAATTAACAAAACTGAAGAAATTACCACCCGCCTTACTCGCCGTTACAGAGTTAATGCACGAAGGAAAGCTATTAAAAGCAGAGCAGATTTGTCGCCATTTTATGCAAAACAACAAACGTCATATCGATGGTATGTGTTTGCTCGCTGAAATTGGCTTGGAGCTAAAGATTTATGACGATGCTGAGTTTTTACTTGCTAGTGCACTAGAGTTAGCGCCGACTCATATTCATGCACGGTCTCAATACCTCAACCTATTAATTCGTTTAGGTAAATACAAAGTTGCAGAACAACAAGTTGAAAAGTTGCTCACAGTACAAGCTGATAACTTAAGTTTTAAAATAGCCAAAGCTAATGCTTTAACTGGTTTAGGTAAAACAGAACAAGCCATTAGCCTTTTTGAGCAAGTCATCGCGCACACTACCGCAGAAGGTAAGCCAGTTGCTGGATTTCACCTACAACTAGGCCATGCACTAAAGGCCAAAGGCGACATCGACAAAGCGGTTGCCGCTTACCAAGAGGCATATCAATTACAGCCAAGCTATGGTGATGCTTTTTGGAGTTTAGCAAACACTAAAACTTATCGTTTTAGCGATGACGAAATTAGCCAAATGCAAGTACAGCAAGATGATAAAGACTTAGCAATAACGGATAAAATTCAACTACATTTCGCTACGGGTAAAGCCTTTGAAGACAGGAAGGAATATCAGCAAGCTTTTCAAGCTTACCAACGAGGTAATGAATTACAACATGTTGGTAATGGTTTTGATATTAGCAAAGTTGAACAGCAAGTAGCAGAGCAAATTAAATACTGCTCTGCTGAGTTATTTGAAAACCGTGGGCATTTAGGACTTAACGTCGCTGATCCTATTTTTATTGTTGGTTTGCCACGTGCAGGCTCTACTCTATTAGAACAAATACTAGCTTCGCATAGTCAAGTTGATGGCACGATGGAATTGCACAACATATTAGGCTTAGCCTCGCGCCTTAGAGGCCGTAGCAACCGTCAAAGTGATAAGCAAGGTAATAAAGAAGCCCAATACCCTAAAAATTTAAGTGAAATTAATCCGGATTTCTTTAAACGTTTTGGTCAACAGTTTATTGATGAAACGCGTGACTATCGAGAGAAAGCGCCACTATTTATTGATAAAATGCCTAATAACTTTCTGCATATAGGTTTAATACGTTTAATACTGCCCAATGCCAAAATTATCGATGCAAGACGTTCACCAATGGCTTGCTGCTTTAGCGGTTTTAAGCAGTTATTTGCCGAAGGACAAGATTTTAGCTATAACCTTGAAGACATTGGTCGTTATTACCAAGCCTATCTAAAATTAATGGCACATTGGGATGAGGTATTACCAGACTTTGTTTTAACCGTGAGTCATGAAGATGTGGTTGATGATTTGGAAAAGCAGGTGCGAAGAATACTTGATTTTTGTGGTCTTGAATTTGAACAATCCTGTGTTGATTTTCATAAAACCAAGCGCAATATTAAAACACCCAGCTCTGAGCAAGTTCGCCAACCGATTTATAAAAGTGCTACCGAACAATGGCGACATTTTGAACCGTATCTAGCACCATTGAAAAAGGTGTTAAATATAGACTGAAGGTAAAAGTAAGAACTATATTTATAAAAGGCTCTGTTCTATGATACTGTTGTCTATGCTATAAAAGGTTGATTTTATATACTTTGTAGGTCTGATTTTATATACTTTGTAGGTCGCCCTTTAGGGCGTCAATGTGATGGGCTAAAGCCCAACCTACATAGTGATAAGAACATTAAAGAAAATTCAACAACAACGTGCTACAACAGAGCTTTATAAAAATATAGTTCTTTTGTTTTGGCTACTTAATAGCGCTAGTTCGATGATTTTCATTACCAGCGCTGCGTCATTTGCACTGACGGGAAGCGGTGTGCTGGTATTTATTGCTTGCGCTATTTCAGCATAGTACTGAGCATAATTTCCCACTTCTGTCGCGACAGGCGTATGGGTTGATTCAGTAAATAATACCCCATATTGGTTTTCACTTTCCCGGCCAAACTCAATGACGCTAGGTGTAAGGCCATCCTTCAGTTGCTGCTCCTGTGGGTCCAACCCCTGTTTTACAAAACGTGCTTCTGTGCCCTGTATATCAAAACGTTGTTTTTCGCCGGAAACATAAGGGCTTGAAGACAAGATCACCTCTAATCCTTCATAATGAAGCTGCACATGAAAATAGTCGATAGCTTCAGCGTTGTTCCGTAATGCTAAACACTTACCAGTAATAGAATGGGGTAATCCGAACAGTACTAATACTTGATCAACTAAATGAGCGCCTAAGTCATGCCAAACTCCGGTGCCATTACCTTTACGTTCTTTCCATTTTTGACCAACCGCAGGACGAAAGCGATCAAAATGAGATTCAAAGACTTTTACTTCCCCTAAGACTTTATTGTCCAGTAATTTTCTTACTGTTAAAAAGTCGCCATCCCAGCGCCTATTATGAAAAACAGATAGCACCAGTGCTTTTTCTTCAGCCAGTACCGCTAACTGCTCGGCCTCGGCCTGCGTTACTGTTATGGGTTTTTCGACAATGACATGAAGATTGTTTTTTAGGCATAGCTGAGCGATAGAAAAATGCACATCGTTAGGTGCAGTGATTACTACTAAATCAACTGTATTGCTAGTAATTAACGCTTCAGGCGTGCTAAAAATAAGCGGTTTTGAAGCTTTACCATCATGTGCGGCGCTGGCTATACTTTCAGGATTACGGGTACTTATGGCGGTAAATTCAAAATCACTTGAAGCAAAAACAAATGGTAGGTGAAATGTTTGTGCGGAAAATCCATGGCCAATAATGCCTATTTTAATCATAATCACTCTCGTTTTAGCTCTTTATTAACAATTGGTTGAGTCATTTTCTAAGAAATACAGATAAAGCTGCTAATGGTTAAGCGGCCTTTACGTGGATCACTAGACAAACCCTGTTGCGGCTGTATATTACCTGAATGTAGTAAGTTACTAGGATAAATTACTACTCTGTTTTTACGTGCTTCAACGCTATGTATCCGTTCAAACAACACCGAGTCATTGACAATATAAGCAGGGTTCAGGTGAAGCTGCTCTGCTTTGGCTTGTTGCTTTAACAATGTTGTATAGTTGGCAAAACGGCTTTGGCTGATTCGTTCATATCCAGTTTGTTTATGTTGATAAAAAGAAGTGCCACCATGCTCAACATCACACAAGTAATGAACCAAGGCGAATTGGTTATTTTCTGTGGTGTCAAAATGCGGCAACATTTGAATCGGGCGAAGTTGGGGTGGTGGGGTGGTAGAAATAGAAAAGGCAGACAAGATGACTTTTGCCGCAGTGACACTTTTTAGCTGGTAGGTGTTTTTTAACAAATCAAACAATTGACTACAAATAAGCTCACCATAATTTGGCGGTGCAGGCTTTCTGATCCCAGGATAATAATCGGTTGGCTGAACATGGTAAGGGCTATCGTCACAAGCAAGTGACATAAGCGTTTCAGGCTTAGTAATAAAATTATCTAAGATGATAAGCGGTGTACATTCTTGGCCAATAAAAAGCACTTCAATGTTATTATTTAAATTAACTCTCATAGAATCACTTATGTTAAGCGCTTAAACGTTGATTTTTTTTATCAATCAGCGAATACATTTGCCCTACTGAAATCACCATGGCATATATTGCTTGCAGGTAATTATGTTCATGCAATTGACCTAGCTGTTTGCTACTCAGCTTCGCTAAAGTGTCTTGTTTAATGGTGTATAAGCCATTTAAACGAGTTGACTCATCATTAATAAACTTAATTTCTATTGCCATAGATTCCAATAAATCCATCGATAATAACGTTTCTATAAACGCCTTGTTTTCATTTTCGCCTCTTAGTAACTCTGCCAATTTTGCTTTTGCTTCTTTAAAGTAGTCGCTTTCTTCGCCATTTCCATTGTAAAGCGCTTCTCCTTGGTCGCCGACACTAGGGCTTTCTGAATCTAAGCAAACAACGTATTGTGGTGACTGATTTTCTGTGCCTTTTGTTGTGTCATCACCTAAAAAGAAAGGCTGTCTTCTCACTTGTAGCGGAACGTAAACTGCCTGCCACTGATCGTTATCCCAAAACAGGTTTTCTCCCGCTTGAAACCCTAACATTGCCGAGCAGACAAATTGGCCAGTATCTCCATCTTTAGCAAGTACAATAGGGTAATGAGTCGCCAAATGTGCAAACTCTGCCACTACCGCAGGCGCTAAATGCATAGTGGCACCATGGCTTTCTATTTTGTTGGTATCTATTTTAATGTTTCGATGATTAATATTATCTATTGCCACTAACTTGCTCATATTTTGTCTCTTTGTGATTATTATTTTAAGGATGCATAGCCTAGAGGGCAGTAAAACCGTATTGTTTAATTTTATCTAATAGCTCTCTGTTGCTCGGTAATTGCTTTATTGCTTGCTGGATCATTTTTTCGGTCATTGAAAATTGCTTATTAGCAAAATCCCAGTCGTTCAATAAATGTGGTGAGTGTTTATAATCACTTTTAAAGCCCATGCCATAGAGAACATATTGATAACTTGCCGCGGGAAAGACTTCATTATTGCTGGTGAAATCAAAATCAGCAGGGGAGCGGTAGCGCCATAACTCCATCATTTCTTGTAAACTGTCAGGGACAGATTTCGGGTCTCTATTATCACTCCAAAATTTGTTATCGGTACGTTTACTCAATAGGTAATGTAACTTTAAGAAGTCAATAATTTTTTGCCAACGGTATAAAAAGGTTTCATTGAAACGCTTAGCTACAACATCCATCACTTGGCGCGTTTGCGGAAGTTGCTCACTAATAAATTCAGCAGATAACTCTACTAATACCAACGCCGACGCTTCAAGTGGCTCTAAAAAACCTGCGGATAACCCAACGGCAACACAGTTTTTATGCCAAAATTTTTCTCGGTGTCCGCTATTAATGGGTATTTTACGGATAGATAAGTTTTTGATTGTAGGTCCTACATATTCAGCCAAGCGTTGTGTTGCTTCATCTTCACTGGTGTGATTACTTGAATACACATGACCAACGCCCCGCCTATGATGCAAGCCTATATCCCAAATCCAACCGGCTTCTTGCGCGGTTGAAATAGTATGAGAAGCAATAGGAGAGTTCTCATGTTCATAGGGCACTTGCACGGCTAACGCGTTATCAATAAATAAAACATCATTGCATTCAATAAAAGGAACTTGGTAATGCTTACCAAGTAATAATGAAGCAAAGCCGGTGCAATCAACAAACAAGTCACCGCTTATCTTGCCATTTGCCGTAGTCGCTACTGAAGCAATATCACCATTATCATGATTAATCACTGCTACCACGTCATCGACAATATGAGTGATACCTAATTTTTCAAGGCAATGTTTTTGTAAAAATTTGGAAAACTTTCCAGAATCTAAATGATAGGCATAATTAGCAATATCACTGTATTCTTCGCTTCGTATCGTTTTAGGCGCGAGACCTTGCTCACAAATACTTTCTTGAAAACAAACCGCATTCGAAAATGAAGTACCAGCATTTTTGCCTTGTTGCATTGCGTGCCAATAGGGAGATAAGTCGCCTTTAATAAAACCTTGCGGCAAAACTAAGGGATGGTAATAAAAGTCTTTGTCAGAGCCGTTAACCCAACGAGCAAACTTTGCGCCTTGTTTAAATGAGCCATCACATTCACGTATAAAGTCAGTTTCTCGAATACCTAACGCAATTAGGGTTTTTCGCATGGTGGGCCAAGTGCCTTCACCAACATTAATGGTGGGGACTTTTGCCGACTCAACTAATACAACATTGACAGTAGTGGCCGAATTAGATTGATGTTTTGCCGCGAGTCTACCTGCTGTTATCCAGCCAGCGGTGCCTCCACCAACGACGATTACGTTTTTTATCGAGTTACTCATATTAAGTCTGCCTACAATAAGAAAATTAATTCGATGAAATAAAGCTATAAAATGGAATAAAAGGCTTTTACTCTACAGGAAGTAAAAGCCTTAATTTTTATGCTTTAAAGACTACAATAATTAGAAATTACCACGCACACCAAAAGCAAAACGACGGCCACTGTCTTCAACTAATAATAGTTGATTGGCAAAGCGGCCACGTTTGTGAACATATTCTTCAGTTAAGTTAATGCCTTCAAAGAAAATTGAAATGTTGTCATTAATGTCATAACTACCACTGGCATCCACTTGCGCATACTCTTCAACAATAGTGACACCATCACCATTTGATTGCGTTAACGATTGCACAAAGCTGTCACGCCAGTTGTAGGCTAAACGTACTTGCAATGGTCCATTTTCATAAAAACCAACTAGGTTATAGGAATCACTAAGGCCTGTTAAAGCAAATACTTGAGTAATATCAGCCGGATCAAGTTCAGCATCACTATCAACGAGAGTCGCATTCGCCATAATACCAAAACCGCTATCAAAGGTATGTTGTAGGGCAATTTCCCAACCATCGACAATCGCTGATTCACTGTTGTTAGGTAAGGTGTTGGTAAATACCGCGGTTGTATCTGCTGCATCTGGGTTATCAACATCACTGCCAGTAGAAGGGTCAGTTAATAAGCTACCATCAGCCAATTCAAAGGTGAGGTCTTCTGTGGTATTAATAATGAAATTAGCAACATTTTTTCTAAAATAACCAGCAGATATGTAACTTGCGTCAGCGTAATACCATTCTAACGATAAATCTAAATTATCAGAAGTAAACGGCTCTAATTCAGGGTTACCTGAGCTAGAGGTTAAATTACCACCTTGTCGGGTGGTACCGATAACCGTTACTGGAGACATGCTATCAAGGGTTGGACGGGTAATGGTTTGAGATGCAGCAAAGCGAGCAACCAAATCATCATTAATATCTAGTTTAACACTCAAACTAGGTAATAACGCTTCATAATCAGAACTTTTAGAGATTGATTCAGCAGTGCCATAACTCGGTAACATTTCTGTTTTATCAAGAATAACAAGCTTAGTAACAGGCTCATCGGTACCATCCACATCAACGTCGCTTGCTTCATAACGAAACCCTGCTGTCGCTGAAAATGGCATGCCCGCTAATTCAGTTTCAAAATCGAATTCAACATATAATGAAATGGTTTCTTCGGTGATTTCAAATGACTTGTTACGTTTTACTGCATCAAAACTGATGTTATTACCATTAGCTGCTGAGTATGCTTCTAAGAAAGCAAAATTTGCTTCACCATCATGAGCTAGCCATGAAGTAGGCATGCGACCACTACCACTAACGTCACCTAAAAAGTCACTACCGGCATCAAATACGTATTGTGAAAAAGCATCCATGTTCGGCGCATCAGGATATCCACAAAAGGCACAATGAATACCTTCACCTTCGTTATCCCAGCGATCAAGGCTTTTAGTTTCCGATGAATACATAGCACCAAATTTAACTGCAGCTAAACCACTATCGGCATCATCAAGCCAAGTGCTATCCCAACGAAATTGGTCCACGGTATCTTCAACAGCCCAGCCACGACGTAGCATTACATGCGCACGACTATTAGCTGCGTTTAAATGATCGGAAACGCCATTAGGTGTAACAGCCGGATCATAAGCCACACCGTCAATTTCTTGTTGACCACTATAAATATCGGCATTAGCGCTAGCAAACTCACTAGCGTACGGTAAAATGTTATTGTCTACTTGAAAGCGTACTCGGTTAGCATAACCAATCAGTGATAACTGATCGCCACGGCCATTATTTGCTTCACGCTCTGCACTTGAATGACTGATATCAAATTGCATATTAAGATTGTCATTTACATCCCAATCAAAATTTAAACCTAAGGCACTTGATTCGGTTAAACGATCAAATTTCTTAGCATGCATATCTGTTGCTAAACCAACTTCTTGATATAAATCGATAACGGTGCCGTTAGCATCAACCGTTGCGCCAGCAGCATCACCAAAGCCTTCAATGTTTGGTGCGGTAAACCAATGACCATAAGATGTGGTGTCAGTTTCAACATCAAAGTCTGAATATAATGCATCAGCAGTAACAATTAGGTTATCAGCAGGGGCATATTGAATAACTAAATTAGCATTGGTACGGGTGCGATCTTCGGTGGTAACTTTAGAATCATAATTACGCGGTGAAAAAATATTACCAGTATAGGCCTGGCCGCTTTCTGTTTGTGGGTTAGGTACGCCGACATTTTCTAACCAGCCATCCATTTGTGCTTGGTTTAAACGTGTTTCACGCTCTTGATGTGATAACGCAAATAACACACCTAAGCTATCATCGTTAAAGGTATTACTGATTAATGCTGATACTTGCGGTGTGGTTTCTTCACTGTTTTCATCATAAACGCCCTTAATGCTACCCGCAAATTTAAAGCCGCTAATAGCAAAAGGACGAGCGGTAGAGACATTAACGGTAGAACCTATACCGCCTGATTGCATGGTTGCCGTAGATGTTTTGTGTACATCTAAACTTTTAACAAGCTCTGAAGAAATGGTATCAAAACTAAAAGCACGACTTTGGTTTTCTGAAGCCATTTGACGACCGTTTACCAATACCGTATTAAATTGCGGGCCAAATCCACGGACAGTGATTAATTGCCCCTCACCGCCAGAACGATCAATGGAAACACCGGTGATTCGTTGTAATGATTCTGCTAAGTTGGTATCTGGAAATTTACCAATATCTTCGGCAGAAATAGAGTCAACCACGCCACCCGCTTCTCTTTTGGCATCCATGGCACGACCTAACGCACCTCTAATTCCCCTAACTTCAATAATTTCTGTTTCTTGTGTTTCAGTTTCAGCAACTGCAGGTAAGGTTGCAACTGTGCTAAGTACTAGTAGTACCGCACTTGAAACTTTGTTTTTTTTATAATTAGCCATGTCGTTATTTCTCTCAAAACTTGGATCTATTAAAATAGATAACTGCCCACTTTCGCTAATATCAGTTTTCAAGCCGGTATTTTTAAGCATCAATTGCAGTGCTTTCATAATTGAATACTGTCCATATACTGGATTAGTTTGCTTTCCTGCCATTTTATCTAATGGGAAAAGCAAGGTTATATCCGCTTGCTCGGCAAAATTTATTAGTGATAAGTCGGCCCTTTGTCTGGGAATATTAAACTTCACTTTTTCAACTCTTTCTTGTGCAATAACCCAACCGCTTGATAGGCTAAAAATCAGCATAAAAGAGATAAGCTGTAAATGTAATTTTTGATATTCCAAGTGTATAGATTTTCGCCATACACTAAACAAAGACGACTGGCCTTTTATTTTCCTCCATAACTTTTTTTTAATTTTTAAAATTATTTTTTTTGAATGATTAATCATGTTTATTTTTTAATGATGCCTTTATGTTTATATTTTTTGACATTTATTTTTAAGTATAAAACGATTTGATACTACTTTTGTTGAATGGCTAACTTGTTGTTATTTTTTAATAATAACCATTGTTATTGCGTTTTTCATCAATGATGACGAATCTTAAAAAACTATTACTATCAAAAACCTTATTACACTTATCCTGCTGATTACAAGCTTTTCACATTGTGCATAATTTTAATAATTACCTATAAAACAATAATAGCTTAGAAAATGAGCTAAAATTAATTTTAATTAAACTGGCGGATTTTTATCGCTTAATCGTCTTGTTAATATGCGAGTTAAATTGTTAGCTCGATTAACAAATATTACTGTTATTGAGTGGGGTTTAATGTCGAACGATACATTATTTTATAAAGCATATTTAAGTTCGAGAAAAAGTATTTCTCGGCTGGTTGCTCGAATTGTGCCGCCACACGAAATTGAAGACATCGTTCAAGAAACTTATGTTCGTATCTGCCAAATAGAAAATAAAGAAAGCATCACCTCTCCTAAATCTTTTATGTATAAAACAGCGCGAAATTTGGCGTTAGATTACCAAAAGCAAGCCAATGTTAGACTTGTTGATGGTGTCGAAAATATGGAAACCTTAGAGCAACTATTGTCAAATCATCCTAAAGATGAAATGTATGAGAATGCGTTAACCAATAGTGAGTTTTCTCATTTTTGTGAAGCTGTTAGGCTATTACCCGTTCAATGCCGTAAAGTCTTTGTATTAAAAAAAGTTTACGGTTATTCGCAGCGTGAAATCGCTGCTCAATTAAATCTTAGTGAAAGTACTGTGGAAAAACATATATCAACTGGCATGAAACGTTGTACATTGTTCATGCGTAAAATTCAAAACAAAGTAACTAAAGAAAATACGGCATCGGCACATGCTACGACAGGAGGCACTTATGAGTAATGTTCATCACATTCATAAGCACAACATCATTGACGATGAAGAAAAGCGTTTAGATGAGGCGAGTGATTGGATCGCAAAAATCGATAGAAACCTCACTGAGCAAGAAAAATCAGCGCTGCAAACTTGGTTGTCATTAAATACTAAAAATACTGAAGTCTTATTAGAGGTTGCTCACCTTTGGGACAAAATGGATGATTTAAGTCGTTTATCAGATTTATTCCCACAAACGTCAGCAAGTACCACTAAAAAACAGCCAACATGGCTAGGTGCAATTGCCGCTTCTGTTATTTTTATCATTAGCCTAGGCTTTTACCAAACTAGTTTCAACTTTTCATCCTTTGGTCAAGCAGAGCAAGCTGCAGTTGTCGCCATGCAAATGAATTATCAAACAGGCATTGGCGAAAGCAATACCATTCACTTGCCTGATAACAGTGAAATTATTCTAAATACTAATAGCTTTGTGCAAGTTCGTTATAGCTCTTCTGCCAGAATTATTGATTTGCAACGGGGTGAAATTCATATTGATGTTGCTCATGATAAGTCTCGGCCATTAAGTGTTATCGCCGGTGGCAAAGTGATTCAAGCAGTAGGTACTGCCTTTAACGTTGAAGTGCGCAATGACTTAGTTGAGCTTATTGTTACCGATGGCAAAGTATTGGTTGCCGCAAAAAGTAATGATGTTGTGAAAACTGATATTGATGAAATAATCAAAAGATTACCGCAAAGCTCAATGGCGATATCTAAAGGCGAGAAAGTCAACTTAGACTCCACCGGTAATACTATTGAAAAGATTGTTAAAGTTGATCCTCTCGAAGTGGCAGCACGGTTATCTTGGCGTCAAGGTAATCTGATATTTAGAGGTGAATCTTTAGCTGAAGCCATGGCTGAAATTGGCCGTTATACCGATATAACATTTGAATTATCAGATGATGAACAACTGCAACAAGTTCAAGTTGCAGGCATGTTTAAAACCGGCGACGTAACTGGTTTACTTGAAGTATTAAGTAACAACTTCAACATCAGTTATAAAAGAGTTGGCAGTGATAAAATTATTCTCCATTACGCTGGCTAGCGCTGTAAATTTTATATATAGCGCGCCATTCTATTTAACCCGTTGAAAAGTGCTCGCTTCCTTCTAATTGAATCATTAGCTATTACCATTATTAAATGGCAATAGCGTTGAACGGGTGTAAGCAAAATTTATAAAAAGATAAAACTATCACCATAATTTTTATGGTGAAGAAAACAAAACAAGGATACCAATCAGTGAAAACCGATACTACAAATGACTTTGAAAATACATTCCAAGTAACGGAAGAACAGTCAGCTTCAACCTTATATGTGCTGTTTATCGCTTCAGTTGCCGCAATTGGTGGTTTCCTGTTTGGTTTTGACTCCGGTGTTATTAATGGCACGGTCACTGCGTTAGGCAATGCTTTTAATTCAAGCGATGTTTCTACCGGTTTTAATGTTGCCTCCGTACTGTTAGGTTGTGCTTTAGGTGCTTTAGCTGCAGGCCCGTTATCCGATCATTATGGGCGTAAAGCAATCATGATCATCACTGCGATTATTTTTGCTATCAGCGCGTTTGGCTCTGGCATTTCAGTTAGCTCTACTGAATTTATTTTTTATCGATTATTTGGTGGTTTAGGTATTGGCGCAGCGTCTGTATTAGCGCCCGCTTACATTGCCGAAGTTGCCCCTGCAGCCATACGTGGTCGATTGGCTACCCTACAACAACTGGCTATCGTTTTAGGTTTATTCGTGGCTTTTTTAAGTAACTACATTATCGCTTCTGAAGCTGGCGGTGCTGAAGAAATTTTGATGCTTGATATTGAAGCATGGCGTTGGATGTTTTGGGTTGAGCTTATTCCGGCAATTTTATTTTTTGTTGGTGTGCTATTTATTCCTGAGTCGCCACGTTATCTCGTTGCTCAAGGAAAAATAGCGCAAGCTAGACGTGTTTTTAACAAAATTTATGCTACTGATGACGGACAACAAATAGAAAAAGTACAAGCGTCATTACACGGCGATAAAAAAAACAGCATTAAAGATCTGTTCATTGAAGGGCAAAAGAAAATTCATCCGATTATTTGGGTGGGTATTACGCTTTCTGTTTTTCAACAATTTGTTGGTATTAATGTTGTTTTTTACTATGGCTCTGAACTATGGAGAGCTGCTGGTTTTGACGAGTCTCAATCTCTGCTTATTAATGTACTCACCGGCACAACAAATATTGTTTCTACCTTCATTGCTATTGCGTTAGTTGATAAAATTGGACGTAAACCATTACTACTCATTGGCAGTATTGGTATGTTTATCAGCCTAGGTGCATTATCGTATATTTTTGGTACAGCAGGGCTTAATGAAGTAGGTAAGCTGGTATTAACAGAGAATATGGGCACATTAGCATTAATAATGGCAAATTTATTTGTCGTGTTTTTTGGGCTAAGTTGGGGCCCAGTCGTTTGGGTTTTATTAGGTGAAATGTTTAATAATCGTATTCGTGGTGCGGCATTGGCAATAGCTGCTAGTGCGCAATGGTTAGCTAACTTTACCATAACCATGACCTTCCCTGTTCTACTAGGCAGTATTGGTTTAGCAGGGGCTTATGGTTTATATACCATTTCAGCATTCATTAGTATTTTCTTTGTTATTAAATACATCAAAGAAACGCGCGGCATTCAATTAGAAGACATGTAATAATACCAAATCAAATAAGTCTCTTCCCAACTCAGAGCTTCATTTGGAGGATAAGAACAAATAAAATTTGTGATGATCTAGTCATTCTACATCAAACCAATTTGTGCGGTTATTGTGCTACAAATGAGCTCCCAAGGGCGAGTTTAAAAGGCTTTTATGCTACGTTATTGATTTTGACAAGGGAATAACCATTCTCTGCAATCAATGCCTTGCCTATAAACCTTTTAACTCTCGCTGAGTGGGAACAAACTTAATTGAATTGGTATAAGCACCAAACTTGGTACTAGCGCCGCCTTACTGCAACAATAATGTTGCAGTAACATCACATCCAATGGGTTACAGGTATGCCAAACTCTAGTCTATCTATCAATACTCGTCACTATGCTGTCTTCATCTGTTTTCTTAGTACACTGTGATTTTCCGCATTTATCTGCTGGAATATCACCATGTTCAATTAACCAGAGGAAACTTTGAATAGATATGTCTATGATGTTATCAGCTTCTTTTGCCCAGGGTTTTCGGTAGCCTATAAACATGGTGTGACCTTCAAGGGATGATGAAAAGAATAAACTTAATCTTTTCGCTTGTAATTCACTTAATTCAGGATTGATATCTCTAATAACAATGGCGAGCAATGAACGGTATTTATCGTACATAATATCCATACACTTACCAAAATGTTTTTCATAATTTGCCATCGACCAGAGTTCAGGGAAAAAAATAGTGGCTCGCTTGGTCTGAAGGTCTTTAATAACTTTTTCAATGATTTGAATGAACTGTTCAGTGGCTGTATTTTGACTAAGAATTTTTTCAAAAGTCTTTAAATAATCTAGGATAACGTTATCCAGAAGTGCTTCTAATAAGCTTTCTTTACTAGGGAAATAGTATTGTAAATTACCGACACTGATGTTCGCTTTTGTGGCTACTTTACGCATTGAAAAATTATGGTAGCCACCATAAATTAAAATATCGTCTGCGGCTTTTAGGATGCTAATGATTTTTTTTTCACTTTTTGGATAAACAGTAATAACTGATTTAATGCCCACAATTAACCTCTAATTTTCAATTGAATTATGCGTAAGGTAAGTGTTTTTCTCTAGATAGTCAGGGGTAATAAGTCTGTAATAAACAACGAAATTAGCGGTCAATTTAAAACCATATTATGAAACAGTGCCCTGTTCTCTTAGTTATTTTTATCTAGCAAGCCAAGAGAACAGGGCAATGTATTAGGTAACACCAATCCGTATAAGAAAGTGCTCACTTAGCGAGAATTTAAAGGTTTAGAGGCAAAGCTTTGATTGTAGATAATGGTTATTCCCTTATCAAAATCAATAACGCAGCACATAAGCCTTTAAAACTCGCCCTTGGGAATGCATGGGACACCATGATAACTTCACAAAAATGAGTAAAATATAGAACGACTATATCTATAATCATTTTGCTTGTTCTAATGTCGCCCATGTCATTCTAAGTGGCACTTCTTTATACGGAATGGCATAAGGTTTACTTCAAGTACTTATTGACCACTTGTTCAGCCTGATCTATAACATTTTGCTGGGCTGGCTGTAATGATTGCCCACCCATACCGGCTGCCAGCTCTAGGAAGGGATCCTCAACATCTGTTCTTATGCCAGATAAGGTTTCAACTACAGCTAAACCGCAAAATGGTGTATAAGCCCTTGAATAGCCACCTTCGTGACACATCATTATCCGACCATCACAAAGATCTTCGGCAGCTTTCATTAACATTTGGGTAATCTGACGATATCCGTCAGTATGCATCATCATTCGTCCGAGGGGATCAAATGCACTGGCATCAAAGCCTGAGGGCACTATGATAAATTCTGGGCGATATTTGTATAGAGCGGGTATTACAACCTGTTCAAAAGCTTTAACATAGGCACCAACACCGGATCCTGGTGGAAGTGGAATGTTGATGTTATAACCTTCACCTTTACCTTCGCCCAATTGCTCCACGAAACCTCGATCAGCAGGGTAAAATCGGTCCTGATGTGTAGATATTGTCAAGCCTTTGTCGTCATCCCAAAACGCTTCTTCTGTGCCGTTACCATGATGAACATCCCAGTCAACAAAGGCCACTCTGTTAAGGTCGTATTTATCTAGAAGATATCGTCCAGCGATAGCAGAATTGCAAAATATACAAAACCCTTCGGCTTGATTACGTGTTGCATGGTGACCCGGTGGTCTTACCAAAGCATAACCATTGTCTACCTCGTCGGCCATGATGGCATCGATCATAGCCAATAACCCACCGGCAGATAGCATAGCAATTTCATAGCTGCCATTGCCCACCACGGTAAGGATCCCTGTTTCACCACCACCATTAGCGCTAAGGTGTTTTATATTTTCCAGATGCTCGATACTGTGTACCCTTAGAATGTCAGCCTCGGTTGCCATTCTAGGGAGGATATGTGTTAACTGCGGGTATAAGCCACTCATTTCCAACAGGTTACGAAATCGTCGTTTAGTTTCCGGATCTTCTGCGTGAGTGTCGCTCTGAATACTTTTGCCATCACTGGGTATAATTAGTGCTGCATTGCCTGTATTGTGCCAAGCGTAGCTTTCATGCCATACAAATGCTGTTTTCATGTTTTCTCTCCTTAGTACCAGTTATATTTGAATGAAATGCCATAGGTTGTAGGCTGTCCATAAATGTTAAGAATAAAGCCAAATGCAGGTAAATCATTAACATAGGTTAGATATTCTTTGTCAAAAAGATTTTTACCCCATAAAGATACTTCCCAATCACCATCCTGTGGAAATAGCGTGATTCTTGCATCAGCTACCATGTAAGCGTCCTGCAAATTTGATGGTTTATTTTCTGCTTCAAAATATTGTTCATCACGCCAGCTTAAGTTAGTACTGGCTCTAATGACTAAGCCATCAGTAATTGGCGTTTCATAACGGATCATAGTATTAGCGGTATATTTAGGACTGTTGGCTGGGCGGTTACCTTTACGATTAACCCCGTTAACAATGAAGTCACTGCTAAACTCTGCATCTAAATAACCTAAACCGAATTTAATATCCCATTCGGCACTAGGTTTGTAGTACAAATCTATTTCAGCACCAACTGAACGACTGTCTGTAGCATTGGTTGTGATTGGTGCAGGGCTGTTTGGAGCATCAACGTTTACTTGTAGATCTTTGTAGTCGTAGTAAAAAGTTGAACCGTTTAATTGTAAGGTGTCATCGGCTAGGGTTGTTTTAAAGCCTATCTCATAAGCAGTCATCTCTTCTGGTTCAAAACTAGTCAGTTCTGCTTGGGTAAACGGAAAACCACCGTTAAAGCCACCACTGCGGAAACCCGTACTAACACTGGCGTAAACAAGCGTATCCTCGTCAGCTTTCCAGTCTAGACCCAATTTGTAAGAAAGATCTTTATCGGTACGCTCGTTTCCACCTTCAATGGCATCTGAATGGGACAAAGGAAATAGGTAGTCAGCAGAACGTTGAATTTTAGGGTCAGGACCAAAGTCGGTAGAGCCATAGAAGGTACCACCTTCAAACTTTGTTTTTTCATGGGTATAGCGTAATCCAGCAATAAGCTCTAAATCATCATTAATGTAATACTGAGTATGAAGAAATAATGCGCTTGCATCTACCTGTTGCTTGAAATCTGTATTAGCAATAAAACCAAGAAAGTCAGCCGAGTCCAGCGCATTTACATTAGTAAAACTGTCGTGTTCATAGAAAAAACCTGCTAGGTAGCTAAAGTCTTCTGCTTCTCCAGCTAAGCGTATTTCTTGAGTGAATTGTTCAATTTCATTGTAGTAGTAAACATCTACTGAACGTATAGTAGAATTATCAGCATCTTCTCTATAGTCTCTTTCAAAATACTCATAGGCGCTGATTGACGTTACTTCACCCAAACCGGTATCAAAATTCAGGTGTGCACTGATTCCTGAAGTTGTATTGTTATTTAATGGATAGGCATTTTGTGTCGAAGTAAAGGGATCATTATCATCTTCGTTAATACCACCTGCAGTTGGACGTACACATTCTGGCGTTGTACCGGTAACAGAACCATCGGCGTATTCAGCACAAAGCTCACCTGTGGTAGGGTTTACAATACCGAGTGCTTGGTAAGGAGACAATTCTGAATTATCTTCACCATAATGCGCTGACAATAGTAAAGAAGCTTCATCCCACTCCCAAGACAACATACCACGAAGAGCTATTTCGTCTTGCTTGCCTACATCTGAGGTTACGCCATTTATGGTATTGTCATAATAGCCATCGCTTTGATTATTGACATAACCTGCAAGCCTACCTGAAAGATTGTCACTAAGCCCACTACTGATAAATCCTTCTGCTTTATGAGTATTATAATTGCCATAGCTGTAATTAACACCAGCTTCAAAATCTTCGGTTGGTTTATTTGTGACAAAGTTCACCGAGCCGCCAGTAGTATTTCGACCAAAAACTGTTCCTTGAGGTCCTTTAAGTACTTCTACTCGGGCAATATCAAAAATGCCTAAAGTGGTCATAAAACTTTTACTTTGATATATTTCATCAATATGGGTGGCTACAGGACCATCTAAATTTGCCGCAAATTCATTGGTTCCTATCCCCCTAATATTAAAAGAGTTTTGGCCAAAACCAAAGTTAACTTGAACATTAGGGACTTGAGCAGCAAGATCAACAGATTCACCTACGTTCATCTCTTGTAAATCAGTATCATTAAAGGCTGACATGCTGATGCCTACTTCTTGAACAGATTCTACTCGTTTAGTTGCTGTAACTTGTATCTTTTCTATTTTTCCGTCATCGACTTTTATTTGATCTTGATTTTCTTGAGCAGATACAGATGTCATCATACTTATAGCAGCTAACATCATGGTACTCAGGTATGATTTTTTCATAGTATTCCCCTGTTCTATGTTTTTATATGTTTTATGTGAGAGTTTGGATTCTTAGTATTGATAACTAAGCAGGGGGAAACAACGTGCAAAAGGATGGAAATCGTCTGGATTTTAACCCGTCCTTTTGGATGGTTATATACCCAGCGGACTCAAAATACGGATTTCAGGACGACTGAGCGATTCATATTCAAGGCGCATCATTTTATTAATGGTCGCTCCCTTAAAAAAGGATGTAACGAAGAAGATGATTTGCTCAGTCATCCCCGTAGGGTTGGTTTATAAACGTTTTAAGCTGCGTTATTTATTTAGACAATGGAACAACCATTCCCTAAAATCAATGCCTTGCCTAAAGACGTTTGTAATTCCAACTGAAACCTGCATTTTGAATTCACTTGGGTATATGATCTTGGAGGATGGAAAGTAGGCTAAATCAGCCCTAAATCGCGAGCAATACAAACCGCTTGAGTTCTATTGCTCACCGATAGCTTGGAAAAAATATTACTGGCATGCCAGCGTATCGTGTTAACAGATAAAAAAAGCTTATCCGCGATACTTTTGTTTTGCATACCATTTGCCATACATTTCAACACTTCCAGTTCTCTATCACTAAGTGGTGCGATCTCAATGGCTTGATTATCTAATTTTTCTTCTACAGGTTTGGTTATATTTTTAGTTAAGTCATTTATAACAGTAGGTTGCTCAGGAAAGAATTTTAATAAATGTTGGTATGTTTTGGTTGCTATTCCGTTTGACTCTGCAAGCATTAAGGCTTGCTCTTGATAGAGAAGCCAATCGGAACCGTGATGTTTTAATTTATACAGGGCTTGTAATAATTTTATTTCAATATGGAGCAATACTCTCTGGCCTATTTTACTGGCATTAGCCAGCCATTTTAAACGGGCAGGTATTTGCTCACATCCTTCTTGAAATACTCCAAGACGGCAGTAACTCAATTGAGGGTAGGCGTTTAAATCTTCCCAGTCAGAGGTTTGATCGGGTAATGGCAGATGTTGCTGTTGCGCGATGAGTTGCCTTGCCGCTTCTAAGTCTCCTTTGGCTAGATAGATAACCAGTGTTTCATCGATAATTTTCACCCAAGTTCTGGTAGTTATGCACTCACAGCTAGTATGCTGCCAATTATCAAGTATCGACAAGGCACCTTCATATTCCTCTTCATTAACCATTCCTCGAATCAAGGTTATATAATAAAGGTTGCGAAAATCATTATAGACACTATTTTCAATATAAGGTCCTGATTCGAAAAGCAATGATAATGCTTGTTTGCGCGATCCACGATAAAAATACAATACACCTTCAAGGATCTGAATGATTCGAGATACAAAGGCCGAACTGGATATATTGTCACGTCTTAAAATTTGTCTAGCACGGCTTATAGTTTGTTCCAGAGATATTAGATCACCGCATTGGATGTTTACGATGGCTGTTATACAGTGTGCATAGATAAGTCCTATCATTGAATCACATTGTTGATGTGCCTCCATAGCAAGTTTTATGTGGTGCAACGATTGCTGTGGCTTATTAAAGTTATACTCGACTATAGCCTTGACGTTATGATAGACACCGCGGCAGAAATCATCGTTAAGGTTTTCAATATTCATTTTTTCAGCTAAATTAGCAACTAGCTGTAATTCGTCTGCCCCTATGGCATTGACCATTTGCATGGCAGTATATTCCTGCAAAAAATTTGTTTTGATATCGTCTGACAGATCAGTGCTTGCCTCTTTTAGGGTGTGTAAAATTTTGCCAGCTAGCCCTAAGTGTCCTAGATGGGATAAGGCCCATGCACGGTAAATAAGCAACCGGGGGTATTGATTTATTTGAACTTCCCTGAGTTGACCTATCCAGTCATCAACCTCATGAAACTGACCGTTGCGGATACATTTTATTGCAAGTTTATCTACCAGATTGGCGGCATCGGACTCCGCTCCGCAGAGTAGTGCATAGCTGATGGCCTCTTCTTCAAGTTGATTTTCCAAGCACCAGTGATAAGCACTTTTGAAAATATCCTTACTATTTATGCCTTGGCTATTGGCAATCACCCGTAAGGCTTTTCTGAATAAGGGATGATATTGGTACCAGTTGGCATTGCTATCAAGCTTGTTAATAAATAGGTTGTTTTTTTCCGCGTTGATCAAAACTTGTGGGCTGTTGTCTATATCACACACTTGGTTTGCTAAGGCCGGCGTAAATCTATCCAAGAAGCTAGTTCTTAATAAAAACCGCTGTAGTTCAGGTGATTGTCTGGAAAGGGTTTGATGGGCAAGATAATCAACAGTTTGTTCATTTACCTCATCTGACGCTTGATAATGTTGCAAGGAATCAGGGCTGGCTAGAAGCGTTAATTGGACGCCCGCTGGCCAACCTTCTGTGGCCTGGTAAAGTGCCGAAAGATGATGCTCAGGTTCCTCAAAAAAGGGCTTGACTTTGCGGGTGACCACTAGCACTAGTTCATGGTAGTCAAACTTGAGTTGTTCCTTGGTTACATCGAAACAGCGCCCTTGCAGACGATAATTATTTAGGTCGATAAAACGGCTGTTGCGTCCGGAAATAACTAGCTGGAGCTGATCTGGCAATATCTCTAGCATCAATTTAAGTATAGATCTAGAAGCGCCCTCTGCTAGCAAATGAATGTCATCGATAATCAAGGTTGTTGGTTGAGTAATTTGGGCTAGTAGGGCGGTAATCAACTTTTCTTCTTGACCATGGCGATAAAATTCAGTTAATTCCGCCTCTATGGATTCAGGGGTTTCCATGCTGCTTGCAATAGATGCGGCAAGGTAATTGACAAACCTTCGCGGCTCATGATCTCTATTGTCTAGTGATAGCCAGCAGCAAGCGTGGTCTAATTGCGCTGCCCATTGTATCAGCAGGGTACTTTTTCCATAACCAGCAGGGGCGACAAAATTAATAATGGGGGTATTTCCCTGTTTAGATAATAATTCCAGCAAGCGATTTCGCTTGATACAATTCCTCCCTGTTTGGGGCCTCGTTATTTTTATTATTTTCAGCCCATTCATTAGCATCTATACCCTATTAATTACAGTAAAAGTTATAAGTGGTGAGTTGGTGATTACTTGTTAGCTTGGATAATTTAAAATCGGAATTTTATAAATCCTAGCATAAATTTACTGTATTGAAATCCTTATTTTCCAGATCTCAAGCGGCTGATTAGTAGTAAGTTTGATGATTTGCAAGGTGTGTTTAGCCAGACGGCCACGCACATATAATCAATAACTGATACCTTAATGGTGATGTGTTCCGCCTTGATGGTACTATTCAGATGGAATCCAAATAATCAGCTTTTCATCTTGGGTAGTTTAGTCAAGTAAACTTCGATTGATTGAAAAGCTACTGTGATATCGCTGAAGTGAAGGGCAACTTGTTATAGCGTATTGTTAATATTAGCCAGTACAATTTCTTCGTCGGCAGTATTCCTACTCTGAGATTTCCCGCATTCTTCTGCAGGAATGTCACCGTGCTCAATTAACCACAGAAAACTTTGCAGGGATATATCGAGTATATTTTCAGCCTCTTTGGCCCAGGTTTTTTTATAACCAATAAACATAGTATGGCCCTCAATTGATGCCGATATAAAAATACTTAAGCGCTGAGCTTGGCACTCACTTAAATTGGGGTTTATGTCTCTAATTACATCGGCAACTAATGCACGGTACTTACCATACATACGATCCATAATTTTACTTATGTGTTTTTCGTGATTAGCCATACTCCAAAGCTCTGGAAAAAATACAGTTGTGTGTTTAGTTTTAATATCTTTTAGTACTGTTTTTATTATTTTTATGAATTGCTCTTTAGGGGCGTATTGTCCTCTAAACTTTTCAAATGCATCTAAATAATTTTGAATAACTTTATCAAGCAGTGCTTCTAATAATTTATCTTTAGAGGGAAAATAGTATTGTAAATTTCCCACACTAACACCCGCTTTCGTTGCTACTTTACGCATTGAAAAATTGTGGTAACCGCTATCTATCAACAACTGTTCTGCAGCCTCTAAAATAAGTTTTATTCGCTTTTCACCCTTGCTATAACCCTTGGCAGCCGTCTTGTAAGTCACATTAATCCTTTTTCGCGTAGCACTAATTATTAAATATCTATGGTGTAATATAATAAATGAATTTCACGGAGAGTGAAATAAATTTTAAGTTGTTTTTTTTATTGCTTAATGCCATGAAATATAAGGACAAAATTAATATGTTATTCTGGTATGTATTAAATACGACTGCACTAATAAAAAAATACACTTGACCTAATTGAAGGTTTGTTCTACAGTTGATTTACACATTGGTCTGTTCAAAAAACGAACGGGTAATGTCGCTTTGATAATAAAGAAAATAGAAGGCAAAGCAAAAGGGAGTTAGCACCTTGAAAATAATTACAAAGCTAACACTCTGTTAGTCAATAATAAATTTAGTCTATTTTGGGGAAAACAAGATGTTTAAGAAATCAAAACTGGTAGTTTCAGTTGCCGCCTGCTTGGGTGTTTTTTCAGCAGGGGTGTCAGCCTCCGTTATTGAAAAAATTGAAATAACGGCGCAAAAACGAGTACAACCTTTACAGTCTGTTGGTATTGCAGTAACAGCGTTATCGGGCGACCAAATGGACGCGCTTGGTTTGGGGAATGCGCAGGAAGTTACTGCAATGGCTCCAGGTGTTACTACAATTCAACCTAATGGGCCATCATCGTTTTTTGTCAGTATTCGTGGTGTTGGTCAAAATGATTTTTCAGGGGACCATCAAGAATCTCCTGTAGCTATTTATTTGGATGAAGCATATATCAGCGCTGCATCAGGTGCTGGCTTTCAGTTATTTGATATGGAACGTGCTGAAGTATTACGTGGCCCTCAAGGTACTTTGTTTGGTCGTAATGCAACGGGTGGCCTTGTTCATTATATTAGTAAAAAGCCAACCAGTGATAATGAAGGCTATTTTGATTTAACGCTTGGCGCATATAATCAACGTAAATTTGAAGGTGCTTTTGGTGGTGGCTTAACTGAGAATATTTCAGGGCGTATATCATTTGTTAAAAATGAGCACGATGGTTACATTGATAACCGTCTGGGTACCGATCTTAACAATGGTAATGATTGGGGATTAAGAGCTCAGTTATTAATTGAGAGTTTCGAAGATGTTAATTGGTTATTAAGTGTCAGAGCTGGAGATCAAGATATTAACGCTGGCTTTTTTGAGCACAGCTCTGCGCGTACAAACCCTGACACAGGTTTAGGTGAGGATTTCGATGGCTTAGATTTACAAGGGTCAGGTGATTCTTTAGCGACGTCTTATCAAGATACTGACAATGATGTGCATGCAGGTGATTATAATGTTATTGGTCACAACAGATTAGAAACAACGGGTATTACCAATAACATTTCATGGGATTTTGATGAGTTTGAGATAACCTCTATTACTGATTACTCAACGTTGAAAAAAGATTACCTTGAAGATTCCGATGCGTCACCAAACGATTTTTTCGCCTTTTTCTTGAAAAGTGATTTAAAGCAGTTCTCGCAAGAAATTCGTGTTAGCGGCTTTACCGACACGATTGATTGGGTTGTTGGCGCTTTTTATCTTGATATTGAAGGTGACTTTTCCAATGGCGGCGCAGCGCAAAACTTTTTCTCAGCTCAATTTCCAGGCTTTGGTCTTAATGATGAGTCGTTAAATCACCTTGGATTGAACACACCGTTTTCAACCGAAACCAACACTACTGCGTTATTTGCTCAAGGTGAATTCGATATTACTGAAACTTTATCATTTACCGCGGGTATTCGTTGGTCTAATGAGAAAAAAGATACAGATTTAACAACTTATTTCTCTCTATTTGACTCACCTACAAATTCTAATGTTGTGTCAAATGATGCTTTTGGTTTAGGCACTAATTTTGATTATTTCCATTACGGACCTGCTGGTGCTGGTGCGGGTGGTTTAGGTGAAGTGTTTGGTTTAACCGATCAAGGTAGCTATGAAACAATTGATGACGATCTAATCACAGGCAAATTGCAACTTGATTGGAAAGTAGATAAAAACACCTTGGTTTATTTAGGTTATAACCGTGGGGTAAAAGCAGGTGGTTATAACGCACCGGTTGATACAACCGATCTGATCGATGGTAATCCGTTAACGGGTCGTGTTGAGGATATGAGGTTTGATGAAGAAATCTTAAATGCGTATGAATTAGGTCTTAAATGGTCTTCAGAGGATGATAAATTAAGAATTAACAGTGCCGCTTATTATTATGATTATCAAGATTATCAAGCGTTTAGGTTGGAAGGGTTAACAACGTTTGTATTCAATACTGATTCCACTGTTAAAGGGGCTGAAATTGAAATTCAATCGAATCCTATAGAAGGTTTAGATCTTATTGCTGGTCTTGCTTATATCGATAATGTTGTTGAAGATGCGTTTAGACAGCCAGATGGTCAGTTGCTTGATCGACGTGCAATCATGACACCTGAGTGGAATGCAAACGCATTAGTACGTTATGAGTGGGACGTTATGGACGGTTTTATGGCTGTTCAACTTGATGCAACCTACTTATCTGAACATTACTTTCAACTTAAAAATGCGCCGGTAGGACTTCAAGACGGTTATATATTATCTAATGCACGTGTGTCTTACACCAATGCTGAAGATACATGGACAGTCGCAGTCTTCGTTAAAAACTTAGCTGATAAAGAGTATAGAACTATGGCGTTAGACTTATCAGGTACACCTGCGCAAGCTGGATTCGGTTTAACAGAAAGCTACTATGGTACGCCTCGTTGGTGGGGAGTCTCATTCAAATATAAATTCGAATAATTAACGATTAATGATTTGCTCATTCCCTTTAACTGAGTACATAACTAAAGGGAATGAAATGTATAACGCCATTCAAATAGTAATCAAAGAAGAGAAAATAATTATGTCTAATAATACTGATCTTGAACAAGAAATCGATCAACTTTACACCGTGGCAGAGCAAGCGGTGCAAGCCTTTGGGCAGTTTAGTACCGAACAAGTAGAAAAAATTGTTAATGCTGTTGCAGAAGCTGCCGCAGAAAAAGCGGAGTTTTATGCTGAATGGGCCGTACGTGAAACCGGTTATGGCAATGTGTCTGATAAAGTGGCCAAAAACCTGGCGACCTCAGTTGGCTTGCGAGATACTTATAAGGTCGCTGATTTTGTTGAGCCGAGTATCGATTTTGAAAAAAAGATTATTACTATACCCAAACCTGCTGGGGTTGTACTGGCTCCAATGCCTTGTACCAACCCGATTATGTCAGTTAATTTCAATGTACTTGCCCATCTAGTTACTCGTAATTCAATTATTATGTGTCCTCATCCAGCAGCAAAAGAATGCTGTACCCATGCAGCCCATTTCTTGGCTGAGGTTGCAGAGAAAGCGGGGGCTCCCAAAGGCTGTATTCAGATTATGGCAGAGCCCAATATTGCTTTGGTCAACCTGCTGATGAAGGACCCTCGTACGTCATTGATTATGGCTATCGGTGGACCAGGTTTAGTACATGCAGCCTACAGCTCGGGCAACCCCGCTGTCGGCGTAGGTGCCGGTAATGTGGCAGTCTACGTTGACACTACCGCAGATATTGATAAAGCGGGAGCCGATGTTGTGATCGGCAACAGTTTTGATTACGGCTTGCCTTGTACTTGTGAGTCAGTGGTACTGGCTGAAAGTGCGATTGCTGCTCAGTTGAGAACGGCTATGGAGGCTAACGGAGCATGGTTTGCTGAAGGTGAAGACAATCAAAAGCTGCGTGATTTTCTCTTTCCTGATGGCGTGAGCAACCCTGCAGCATTGGGTAAAAGCCCTCAGTGGATAGGTGAAAACTCTGCTGTTTCGGTGCCTGAAGATACTAAGTCTATCGTTATGGAAATCAGTCAACTTGGCCACGATGAACCTGTTAGCAAAGAGAAAATGTTCCCAGTTTTGGGCTTCTTCGTTGTTGACGGTGGTGTTGATAGCGCCATTGAACATGCCATGGCTATGCTCAACATGATGGGTAAAGGCCACTCTGCAGTTGTACATACTACTGATCCAAATGTGGTTGTTAAATACTCCTCGGCTTTACCTGTGTGTCGTATTGCCGTCAATAGTGCAGGGATGACTGGCAATGCAGGAATGACGACTAATTTAGCAGAGACCGGCGCGGTTGGTACAGGATTCTTTGGCGGTAGTTCTACGTCAGAAAATATCGGGCCAATGCACTTGGTACAGTACACCAAAGTTGCCTACGATATCGATTCCAGCATACAGATGGGTGATATTGAAAGCGCCTTGTCGTAAGACTAAGCTAGAAAACTAAACCTTCGCTCTAGGAGCTGGCTTCGGAATTTATAGTATGTCAGCTCCTAAATACATAGGGTACCAGCTAAAGAGTTTACCGCTTGTAAAATTGTTAACATTAATAAGGCATAAAAACTTTATGCACATTCAGCTTTATTAACCCTTGTAATAAAGCTGATATATTTGTTTCCTTGTTTGTGCTTTTCCTTGTGCTTTTCCTTGTGGGTTTAATATTAAAACCACAAGGCTTTTTTTCTATTGTCTTGAATAAAATTATCCGAACCTTTTAATACTTATACCAATCAGATTAATTAATGGTTCAAATTTTAATGAGAGTAAACTATCAAGAACAAGGCGCTTGATTGGTATTAATCACCATAGAAATAATATGACAGAAACGAGTGAAATATTACACAATGTTGAAATAGCTTTGACGTTGACACGAGAAGATGCCGTTGAGAAATTGTTGGCGCATTTAAAAACTCCGACTCTAGCTGATTGTATTGATAAGTTTAATTGGCAAGAGTTCCCGTCATATTTATACTCTACAGACCGTTTGATTAACCGAATTTATTTTGGCGGAGAGTTTTGTGAACGCTTATTGCCAGATAAAAAAACCTTATTGAGAGTTTTATCTTTAGTTGATAAAAACCGGTTAAATTTTAGTTTAATTACACCCGTGGTTTCAGATCAAGCGTTGGGTCGATTGGAACAGTTATTTTCTATTTTACCTGAAGGAAGTGAAGTTATTGTAAATGATTGGGGCACGCTTAGATTATTACGTAGAAGCTACCCTAAGTTAATACCTGTTATTGGTAGGCAATTATGCAAAATGATTAAAGATCCACGCTTACCCTCAGCACAATGGTTAAAACTTTATCCTCACGGTATTCAATCTGGTCCTTTTCATAAATTATTAGCGCAATTTGAAATAGAACGTATAGAGATGGACGTGCCTCCCTTTGCTGAATTACAAGACTTTAACTCCCCATTACATGAGCTATCTGTACACTTGCCATTTGGATTCTCGTTAAAGGGACGAATGTGCAAAATGGGGGCATTACAGCTTGAGCCTCCGCGAAAATTTGGTCCTGGTCATGGTTGTAATAAAGAATGTTTACAGTTCTCTTCAAAAATTTATCGCAAATGTTCGACTGACAAAGCATCAAGTAACTCATCATTGGCACGAGAAAACGAGGCAGCAGACCTCAACGCTTTCCAACAAGGGAATACAATGTTCTATCGTCATTCTCCAGTGATGACCAAAGTCCTTGCTCAAGCATTATCTCGAAACAAAGTTAACCGAATTATTTTCGAAGGAGATTGGAATGAAGATTACCGCACCCATTAGTCGAGTTGAAGAGATACAGCTGCTATCAGATGCTGGCGCTGATGAATTTTATTGTAGTGTGGTACCAGAGTCATGGACAAAGAAATTTCAAACGTCAGCGGTGAGTCGACGCGCCTTCGGTAATTTACCTAGCTTTGATGATTTAGCGCGATCAATCGTTGAAGCACATAAATTAGATAAAAAGTTACACCTAGTGATGAATTCTCAGCATTATACAAGTGATCAACTTACTTGCTTGTTGGAATTGGCACATGTTTTTGATTCTCTTGATGGTGATGCGGTTATTGTAGGTGATGAAACATTATTAGCTTTACTGGGAAGTCATTCATTTAATTTTGCTATTCATGTGAGTTCTATCGCTAGTTGTCGTAATAGTGAAGCCGCTAAATTTCATCATGAACTGGGCGCTGATCGCATTATTTTCCACGAAATATGAAAATTTCAGAAATGGAAAAAATGACGAATAAATGCCCCGAACTAGAATTTGAATCATTTGTGTTAAATGACGGCTGTGTATTTGAAGAGGGCTCATGTCACACTATACATTTACCTGGTAAATTAGGTGGAGCCATTTGTTTAGATAATTATCAGTCGATAGAACAACGTGTAGATGGTAATCCGCTGACACAAGAGGATCAGTTGGCCTTCAAAATCAATGATGCGCATTATCAAAGCTGGGTTTGGTATCGATTTGGCAATGGGTTTTCAATGAGTAAAAATGGATTGCCTTATGGTCCTTGTGGTTTATGTGCTATGCCAAGACTCGCTGCTGGCGGAGTTACATCCGTTAAAATAGCAGGTCGAGATGCGCCAACAGCACGTAAAATAAAAAGTGTTGAGATGGTTGATCAAGTTCGTCAAAAATTAATAAAATCAGGCGCTTATAGTGCAAAAAAAACTAGCGCGGAACATGCGAAAATAACCTGAGCATTGTCAGATGGGATACATGTGTTATTACCCTGAAGTACGAATGAAAATAAGTGAAAAAGCGATTGAACAATCCAATAACGCTATTTCTATTCTCAATATTTAGTGGTATTTCTTTATTGTTGTTATTTTTATTTTGGTCTTCTCCCGTTTTGATTGTGTAACAACTTCAATCATGGCACATAGATGTCATATAGGGAGGAGGTCATTACATCAGGTTCGTTATAAAGTTTTTTCCGGATTTACATAATATTTGGTATTCGTTAGTGTATTTTTCTGCCTTTATTAGGGGGCTGTCTACCATTGCAAGAACAAGTTTCAGGCACTGCAGTTGAAGCAATAGTTGGAAGAGCGAATGGAAGATGTTGGTTTTAAAATTCATTCTGGCATGACGAAAACAGTCTACTATAAAGATGATGATCGACGAGGTAATTAGCCTGATAAAAATTTTAATTTTCTGTGTATACCTTTCGTTCTCGTGGCTAAAGAGTCGATGGGGCAAATACTTCATTAACTTCTCATCAGTGTTCAGCGTATTTAAAAACAGTTTTTACTTTACTACCACAAGCAAAAGCGCTTGATGATATCGAAACTTTGTTACCTTGGAGTATCAACAAAGCGGTTGGTTAGGTGTGCTTTACCGGACAGACACGTTCACTGACACTGTGAAAAACTGCGGATAAATTACATCGTAAGTTAAAACAGCTAAAGTACAAACTACCTTTTAGGCGCATTAAAGTGAAATCATGGCTCAATAGTGGTAGTCCATTGATGCACTATGCCATGCCCAACCGTTGGTTTAATGAAGTTGGCTTATAACAAGGCGAAGTGAAAACAGGTGTTCTCGCTTATTACTACTAAAATAACGAAAAAGTAATAATAAATAGTAATTGCGTGAGCCGTGTACAAATATTTAGATACGGCTCTGTGAGAGGGATGAGGCAGCAATGCCTCATCCTACTCGATTATTTTGAAATCTGATTAAAACCAAAGATATTCAAAAGTAACGCCGGCACTTCTGCCCATTGATGGATAGCGCGCGAGCATTTCGTTATTTTTAACTGTTGATGTGGCATGCCATTCATCAGTTAAGTTACGAACCCAGGCATAAACTTTCCAGTCACCTTCAACGCTTTCAACGCCAAAACGAGCATTGGCAACTGTATAGGCATCACCGATAAAGGTTTTGTCAAATTCATACGGATGGGTGTCAACAGCACCAAATACTTGGAATAAATCATAGGTGGCAGCAGAAGATTCAAAGTCATGATGTGATTCACCCGTATAGGCAACATCAAAGGCAACTAGGCCAATCATTAACTCAGAAATATCCCATTCATATTTAGCCGTTAAATTAGCCGAAAACTCAGCTGCAAAAGGTAATGGCGAACCAGCAATATCAATTGATTGACCTAACTGGTTAAACTCAATGCCTTTTTTAATTTCGGTATCTAAATAACTTGCGGCAAAAGTTAATGTTAAATTATCGGTTGCTAACCACATAACATCGGCTTCAAGACCTGCAACTGTTGATTCATCGACATTTGACTGAGTAAATACCGTACGGAAAATAGGGTGTTCTTCCTTAGTTAACAATTGTTTGTCTGTATAGTCATAGTAGAAGGCACTTAAATTTAATTGCATAGTAGATTCAAGTAAACTTGCTTTATAACCAAGCTCAAAAGCGTCTAATTGCTCTTGAACAACTGGTTGCAATTGTTTAAATGAAACCGCTGCTAAAGAAGGGAAACTACCCGCCTTAAATCCTCGACTATATGAACCATAAACGGAAGAGTTATCACCCAAGTCATAATTTAGTGCCAGACGCCATGACAAGGAATCTTCTTTTAAGGTTGCTTCTAAGCGACCCGGTCTATCCGCGTCAGTAAAATCACCAGTGTCATCTGTGTCAAGTAAGGTAATACAATCACCCGGTTGGAGTGTATCAATATAGCCTTCAGGAGGGAAACCGGCAGCAGTACCACCAAAAGCGGCAGATACAAGCGCTAACGTACCAACCATATCTCCATCGCCATTATCTTCTGTACAACCATTATATTCTGCTTTGTTATCAGCATAGCGAATGCCTGTTGTTAAAGTTAAATTTTCATTTAATGTCCAATCGGCATTGGCGAATACCGCAATCGAAGTGGTATCCTGAACAATACTGTTTGTTGCTTGTGAAAATCCAACACCAGAAGTTGTCAGTAAAATATTACTGGCTAAACCCCAATCTTGGGTGGTGTCATATTCAACCGAGCTTTCACTATAATAAATACCAGCAAGCCAGACAACATCATCTAAAGTCTCGCCAATACGGAATTCTTGCGACCAGGAATCAATCGTACCGTTTTGATACACATAATCGGTTGTAACATGGGTATCATCAGTTACCCCTTCCCACCAACCTTTTAGAAAAGGCTCATTTGCTTCAGGGCTATCATTTCTAACCCAACCAGCACGAACACCTTCAAATCCTGAACGTTCGTATTCTGAGCCATCATCTTTAAATTTGCTATAACCCGTTAAGGATGTAAACGATATTGTATCAGTTAATTCATGGCTTACATTTAGTGATACATTTAAGTTTTCATGCTCTACGTGAGGAGTCGACCCCTTAGTCCAGTCAGCTTTTGTTGAGTCATTAGAGTAACCCGTCATGGTTTCACTGGTAAAATTGTCGCATGAATAACGGGAGACAGCGGCAATAGGGTGATCACTTCCTGGGCCTTCACATGGATGACGTGAATCATATCTTGTTGCTTGAGGTGCTACTGATTCAGACTTGTCAGACGAAAATGTGGTTGAGAATAGTGCTTGAGTATCCGCACCTAACTCTATATCTAGACTTAATCGTGCAGAAAATTTATCTTGTCGACCTAAAGTTTCATCTCGGGTGATGCTTTCTTGCCAACCTTTTCCTGAGTTTACTCTTTTCATTGCTAAACGAGCGTTAACACTATCAGAGACTTCTCCTGTTATAAAACCTTCGCCACTAAAGGTTTCAAATGAACTTAAAGAGCCAATAAATCCAGCTTCAAAAAAATCACTTGGTTTAGCTGCAATATAGTTAATTGCGCCGCCAGTGGAGTTACGACCATAGAGCGTCCCTTGTGGACCTTTTAACACTTCAACCCGTTCTATGTCCATCATGACACCTTTGGTCATGATCGGAAACGGTATTGCTATTTCATCAACATAAACTCCAACTGTTGAGGTAGCTTGTGGGCTAGAAGCATTAAAGCCAACACCACGTAATGTATAAATGGGTGGTCCAAAAGCGGTATCACTAAAGTTAAACCCTGGAATAACAGCGGCTAAGTCGGCGGTGTCTTCAATGCCCATTTCGCCTAACATATCTTTATTAAAGGCTGAAATTGCCATGGGTACTTCGTTAATAGATTGACTGCGTTTTTGTGCGGTTACTTGAATCACTTCAATTTTTTTACCATCGGCAGCTACAACAACTGTGGAGACGGTTCCCCCCATAGCCGTTGTTAACGCGATACCTAATGCACTTAATTTAATACGTTTGTTGTATATCATATTGAGCTCTCTATAGTTTTGTTATAATAGTTGAAACAAAAATTATTGTTTAACGTTTTGTTTATTGTCCTTAATGTTCTTAATGTTATTATTTTTTCCTTAATTTTTTCCTTAATTTTTAGCTACATCCAATTAGTTGGTCGATAGCGCTATTAATGCACCATGCAATATTAATAGGTCAGTCGTATTTTTTTAGGGGGAATTTATAATAATGTCCTAGTGTAAATTCAGCTAATCGTTAATGTGTAAGTTGTTGTTTAAGCAAAAGGCGTTGGGTAGTCTAAGTTCCAACGTGAAGCTTGCTCATAGGCATAAGCCATTTTGAGTACTTGCAAATCTGCATTCATCGGGCCCCATATTTGTATTCCCATGGGTTTATTCTCTTTCCCGCCAAAACCAGCAGGCACATTAATAGCGGGGCATCCAGATAAGGTGCCGCCAATGACGACCTCCATCCAACGGTGATAAGTATCCATTTTCTTTCCTGCTATTTCTTTAGGCCAATGAATGTTGGCATCAAAAGGAAAGACTTGAGCGGTAGGGAGTACTAAAAAATCGTACGTTTGGTAAAGCTTTTCAAGTGTTTGATACCATTTAGAACGCTCTATTGAGGCATTGAAAACGTCTTGGGCACTATACTGTTTCGCGCCTTCTATTTCCCAAAGTAACTCAGGCTTCATTAAAAGATGATTTTTGGGATCTGCGTATAATGGACCAGCTAATCCAGCAATTAACCAATGACGATGTAGCAACCAAGTTTTCCATAATTTTTCCATAGGATAATCCACACTAACTTTTTCAACACTACAGCCTATTTGTTCAAAAAAACGCAATGATCTTTCACAGGTCGCTAGTACATCTGCTTCCATCGGCAAATAGCCATCGAAATCACCCAACCAACCTATGCGTAACCCTTTAACATCACTGTTTAGTGATTGAGTGAAAATATCGGGGTCTTGTTCAGATACTAACGGAGTTCTTTGGTCGCTACCTGCCATGGTGGAAAGTAACATAGCTACATCTTCAACGGTTTTCCCCATCGGGCCGTTAATGCCTAGCTGTTGAAGAAAAACTTCTTTTGTTGGTCCAAATGGTACTCGATTAAAACTAGGGCGAAAGCCGATAACGTTATTATAAGCGGCAGGGTTTCTCAGTGAGCCCATCATGTCACTACCATCTGCCACAGGCACTAAATTTAATGCTAAGGCAGTCGCTGCACCACCGCTACTCCCTCCTGCCGTACTTTTGCCATCATAGGCATTCAAGGTGACGCCATAGACAGGGTTATAACTTTGTGAGCCGAGCCCAAACTCTGGCACATTGGTTTTGCCGATAATAATGCCGCCAGCCGCTTTAAGCCTTTCTACAAAAATATCATCACGACTGGGGATATAATCTTTAAATAAAGGCGAACCAGATGTAGAAGTGATACCATTAACCCTAGCTAAATCTTTGACAGCTAATGGAAATCCATGCATCCAACCCCGATATTGTCCTGAAGCCAATTCATTATCGTATTTGTCAGCTTGCGCTAATAATGTATTTGTATCTTGTAACGCAACAATGGCATTAAATTGTGGATTCACCCGATTGATTTGTGCTAGATATGCCAGCATGACTTCGCGGCAAGAAATGACTTTACTTTTAATTGCACTTGATAATTCTACTGCTGAAAGTTTAACAATATTATCTTTAGAGATATTTTTAATGTCGACATTGTTAAGGCTGCTTTTAGTTAAACCTCTAGCTACTTTCATTTCTTGAGACGATACAGGCAAAGCGCTTGCAGCGCTTATAGCAACAGCATTTCTGATAAAATCCCTTCTTGAAAGCGTTGCTAATTTTTGCGTAGTTTCATTCATGCTTTATTCTTTCCTATTTCCAAAAATAATATGTATTGGTAAATATTCTGCTCAAAATCTAATTTCTTTATTACTGCACACTAAATGAAGGTTGAAGTACCGTTCAAGGCTAAACAAACTAGAAGTTTACCTAGCCGGTAATTCTTATTTGAACTGGCTCCGTACATATTTTCTTGTGCAATGGCTTTTACAAACCTAATTGAATAACTTCTTTACATCTGGTTTCGTTACTTTCCTCATGGCATTTCTAGGCAAGCTTTTGATTATTCTCAATATTCTTGGTATTTTGTAATTAGACATTTTGTCTTTTGACCAAGCCTGTAAACTTGGTAAATCTAAAGTTGTACCCGGCTCAAGTACAGCGACCACAGTCACAACTTCACCCCATGTATCATCCTCTATACCAATAACCGCGCATTCACTAATATCGTCATGAGCCAACAAGTAGTTTTCTATTTCCAATGCTGATAGTTTATAACCACCAGATTTTATAATATCAACGGATAAACGCCCCATAATTCGATAATAACCTTGCTCTCGCACGGCCATATCACCAGTTTTAAACCAGTCACCAGTAAAACTTTCTTCGGTTGCTTTTGGGTTTTGCCAGTACTCGGAAAATACATTGTCACCACGAATCCAAATTTCACCAGGGTTATCTTCCCCTTCAACTACTGAACTGTCTTCTGCGACCAGCTGCACTTCTACACCAGGCAATGCAACACCAACACTGCCAGGGCGTCTTTCTCCGTCCATAGGATTAGAAAGTCCCATACCTATTTCGGTCATACCATAGCGCTCTAATAACACTTGTCCGGTAAGGTTTTGCCAAGTGTTGTGTATTTTTATCGGTAGTGCTGCTGAACCAGAGATCATCAGGCGCATACGATTAAACCCTTCACATATGATTAGGCGTTTATCTTCGGGCATGGCTTCTAAGACTTTTATAATTTTTACATAAATCGTTGGTACAGCCATAAATACGCTATATGCATCACTACTCACTCGAGCTAATATTTTTGGTAAATCAAACCCTTTAGCAAAGGCCTCAACAGTTGCGCCGCTCCACAAAGCGCAAGTTAGAATGTTGATAATGCCGTGAACATGGTGCATAGGTAAAAATAATGGAATGACATCTGTTGGTTGCCATTGCCAAAAATTTATCAGCGTCTCAACCTGAGCCTCAATATTGCGATGTGTGGTAACAACACCTTTCGGTTTGTTAGTAGTGCCACTGGTGAAAAGCATCATGGCGCGACGATCTAACGAAACTTCTGGTAAGAGTGTTGTGCGTTCCATGTCTATATCGTCTAACAGTAAAAGCTTAATTCCAGCTTCTTGACATAGAGGTCGTATTTTTTCAGCCGTTGATGTGAGCGCAATTAGATGACTAACATTTGCAGTATCGGTACAATGTTGTATTTCGGGTAAGGTAGCATCTATGTTCAGTGGTACAGCTGCCCCCCCCGCTCGCCAAATGCCCCATTGAATCGCGGTATAATCACTACCAGCGGGTGCAGCAAAGGCAATATGTTGTTCTTTTAAATCATCTTTTGAAGATAAAAGTGCTGCAGCAATGGCCTCTGAACGTTTTAGTAATTGCGCATAACTGGTCTTTTGATCAGCGTCTATTATGGCGGTTTTATCACCAAACATTGCTGCTCGCTTAAAAAGGGAAACTAATTCAATCATTTTCAATCCTTAATTCTATTTACGAAACGTTAACCAGTAAAAGCTAGTACTGATAAATACAAAACTGAAGGGGCAAGCAAACAGCCAATGCCAGTATAAAATGTTGCTGTCATTGCACCATAGGGTACTAATTTAGGATCAGTGGCGGCTAAACCTCCGGCAACACCACTGGTTGTGCCCATCAATCCACCATATATCAACGCGGATTGTGGGTTATTAAGCCCTATATGTTTAGCAATAAAAGGAGTACCGACCATGACTAATACGGATTTAACTAAACCTGCTGCAATACTTAATGCAATGACTTCGCTTGTTGCTCCAAGAGCCGCACCTGTAACAGGCCCTACGATGTAGGTTGCAGCACCAGCACCGATCGTGGTGATAGAAACGGCATCATGATAACCAAATGAAACGGCGACTAATGCGCCAATAATGAAAGATAAAACTACACCTAGAAATACTGAAATAGCACCAACAACGCCTGCTTTTTTTAAGTCAGCTAAATTGGCACCAAATGCTGTTGCAACAATGGCAAAGTCACGAAACATCGCTCCACCTAATAAGCCGACGCCTGCTAATAACTCAAAATCAGCGACACCTTTTTTACCCGTTGTTTCCAACCCAGCTAAATAAGCTAACCCTAAACCTAAAGTAATCGCGATGGCCGAACCGTGTATTCTTCCTCTGGTAAAAGTGCTAGACAACCAATAAGAAAACCAAACCATCAAGCCAACAAAACAGAAGGCGACAATTAAACCATTTTTCAAAAATGCAGCTTCTAATGCTTCCCAAATCATACGGATTCTCCTTCAGTTTCTATTGAGTCATTCTTATCAGACTCTTCAAAAGAATGACCTGATAAACGAGTCATCAAAGGAATAAGCGCAAAACTAAACATTACCGCAAGCACACCAGCGGTAATGGCTAACCAACCTGCAGAAACCGCAGCAATTACATTTTGTTTTGCTGCCATTGCTACAACAATAGGGATGTACATTGCACTCCAAAAGGAGATACCTGTACTGGTAACTTTGCCTAATTCAAATCGTTTACCACTTAAGTTCACTAAAATTATCAGCATTAGCATGGCAATGCCGACGCCACCGACATTAGCTTTGACGCCAATCAATGCACCTAATAAATTACCTAAAAATAGCCCAGTTAATAGGCATACCGATAAGATCCCAACACCATATATAATCATTTAACATCCTCATACCGCTAACACGGAAATTTATCATTGATTTTATTTACCCTGTGACTTCAGAGTTACTTTTTTCAGATCGTACTTGTATTTCTTTCACTGCTGTTACCTCATAATCGTGAGCATAAGCTTCGTGCCTTGCTTCAACCTCAGCTAGGTCATAGTGATAATTAACCATTAATCCGGCTGATTGTTTTAACCCTTTATCAGAAATATCGCCGAGCCAGTTCAGTTGTTTCAGACTAGCGCCATTACCTAAATGAAAACGAGTGACAGGGTCTACCGGTTGTAAATCAGCTCTTTTGACTTTCAAAAAGTAATAAGAGGCAATATTTAGCGCGATATTTTGAAAATCTTCATTTTGAAGTGATAATGCGTCGGCGTTCATATCTGAAATAAGAGTATGAAAATCGGCTATAGAACTATTCGGTTTTGCCTTAGCTTCATCTCCCAACCAGCGCATAAATGTTGGTACCGGAGATAAGGTAACAAAGGTATTTAAATTTGGTAAAGAGGCAGACAAATCTTTGGCTACCTGCTTGATTAAAAAATTACCAAAGGACACACCTTTTAAACCTCTTTGACAATTAGATATAGAATAAAAAACGGCTGTTCTAGTTTCATTTTCATTTAATATTTTTCTGTCTTCCTGCAACAGTTTCTGAATGGATGATGCAATGCCATCACATAGAGCCACTTCAACGAAAATTAATGGCTCTGTTGGCATTGAAGGGTGGAAAAAAGCAAAGCAACGTCGATCTGATGGTTGTAATCGACGGCGTAGATCATCCCAGTCACTAATTTCATGAACTGCTTCGTATGAGATGATTTTTTCAAGAATATCAGCGGAGGTAGACCAATCTATGTGACGTAAGACTAAAAAACCTCGATTAAACCATGAGGTGAAAAGGCGCTCCATATCAACATCATTCTTTTTAAAATCAGGATTTTCAGGTAAAAAATTCAATAGATCTGCTCGCATGCTCACCAGCTGTTCTGTAGCGCCAGGCACCTGATTCAGGCGACGAAACAATTCCATTCTACGTGGTTCGCTCGCATTTCTAAGCGCCGTTAAATTTTTAGCGCTATTATCGGTTTGATAATTTTTAGCGGTTATAACGACTTTATTGGCATCAAGATCAAAGTTTGTCGCCAGCGCCGTAAAAAATTGTAACTTTTCTTGCTTACTAGATAACCGGTATTTATTAAGGATCATAGTTGCTATATTGATGCTGGATATTTCACCACGCTCTGCAATTAATGCATCACAAAGTTCTACTAAGGGTCTTTCATCTATAATATTTTTAAATTTACGTTTTCGAGCAAATATCCCCGATAATAACTCTTGAAAAAAACCTGAATCATTCTTCATTTACAGCTCCCATGAATACCTAACTTGCCTATGTTTTTTTTAATTATTCACCTATATAATTAGGTCGATCGTATTTGTTTTATGTAAAAAATAGCTCGTTTTTGAATGAACAAGCATTGTTAATATGTAATTCTACTCACTGCCATTATTGCGCGGAGCAGAAGGGCGTTTTTCTAATGAAAACTAAACTGCCTAAACCCTAGTTAATATGGAGAACGATTAGAATGTTCAGACAAAACTTTAATGATTTAGGCTAATGACTTAGTTAACCCCGATTTTTGTTGACTAAAATGAACTAACAATGAATTACCTAATAAGCCAGTTAAACTTAAAATAGCGCAGTAAAAAAATACCATAGAGTAGTTATTATTTTGAATAACTTGTCCCATCAATGCTGGGCCTGCCGCATAGCCAAGTTTGATCACACCAAGCATCAAGACAACAAGTTTACCCGTGCTATCAAAGGTATTAATAAGTGCTAACATTAATGGAACTCCCATTGCGGCACCTAGTTGGAATACACACACAGTAATTAAGAACTCTGTAGAGCCATTGAAAGCATTGAACAAATACAATGCAGAAGCAGCTATTACCGCGGTAACAATTAAAATACGTTTCAAACCTAATTTTTCGGTAAATTTAGCGGCGAGTAAAGAGCCAGCCATAGCAGCAAAAGCAGCAAACCCTAACGTTTGACTTATTTCACCTTTTGCTAAGCCACCAGCAACACCTATACCTTCAGAAAAAGCCCAAATTCCACCAACAGAAGTAAAAAAGCAAAATGCGAAAAATAAACAAATAATAGGTTTGTCCCATGAAATATTTCCCTTAGCTATAGCTGCTGCTCTGTCGATGCCTTTTTTAGGTAAAAACATTACCAATAACATAGTAGGAATAGTCAAGACTACAATCCCCATTAACACGCCATCAAGCCCATAAGTAAGTCGTATTTTACCCAACACCATAAACCCTAAGAAAATACAGAACATTTGAGAAGTAATAAAATAACCGAACAAACGGCTGGCATGCTTGCTATCACTTTGACAAGCAAGGCCTATAGCCATGGCAGATCCGCCACCTAAGCCAGCAATGAAGCGAATAACAATTAACGCACTATATGAAGTCACTTGTGTAGTAAGTAGATTAGCAGCTACAAAAGTAGCTAATGCGGCGATTGCGCTGATTCGCCACGGTACTTTACGTACCCAAAAAACAGCTAAACCCGACGATAAACCCATCCCAACTAAGTCTGCTGAGGCAAGAAAGCCCATCTCTTTAGGGCTAATTCCTAAACTATCACCCATTGAACCGACTAATAAAGGCAACATTAACAAGGCAAAAGATCCTACTACCGTGAGCCAAATGGCCACGATTTGGCTTATGGTACTTTCATGAGACACATGCCAGAAATTATTAACTGGTATATTCATAAGTTTTTCCTCTGCTTCTTACTATTAATTCACCACATATAGTCAAACTATCATTCTAATCAAAATAATTAGCGGGATGGATTAGTGAGTAGTGAAACAACTGTAGCAAAAAGTAATTGCCATCTGCATATCATTAAAGGACAATCGTTTATTAATGGAAATGCTAAGTTTAAAGGGCAGATGAAATGTCAAAAAACAAAAAAGATAAAGCGACCAGTAAGAAAGTTCACTTTGTAAGTAGCTACATGTTGCTCGGCAGTAAAGAGGCGGCCGCAGAGCTTGGCATTGATTTATCATTAGCACTAAAAGATTGTGGTTTACCTCCTGATTTCTTAGATCAGAGTAAGCCAATTACTTTCAACAAAATGGTTGTATTTTTAGAACAGATAGCGCAGAAATACAATTGTCCTCATTTTGGCTTTATGGTGGCAAAACATCAAAAAGCTCAAAATTATTTTAAATTTGGCATTCTTGGAAAACTAACAAAATTGTCGGCGAATTTAGAAGAAAGCCTGAAAAATGCCTTCTATTATAACTACTTGTATAGTCAAGTTGGCAGTTATCAATTAGACACTGAAACGATAGCAAATTGCGTTAGACTCGTTAGGTTTGATCGCATTAATCCGGAAGAAATACAAACCGTTTTTGGTATTCAGTTCCACACCTTAACGATAACACAAGTGTACAATGTGTTAAGAGAACTGTGCGGTAATCAATGGCAAGCAAAATATATTAGCTTTCGCCATGCAAAACCGGAATCAATCAAGTTACTCGAACAATATTTCAATGTGCCTGTGTACTTTGAACAAGACTTTGACGGCATTGTTTTTAATAAAGGCGATTTAAAAATGCCTATTAGCACTGCCGATGCGCAATTATTTGCCATAGTCAAAGCTGCTGCTGATAAGCAGCTAATTCAACATAAAGAACATAACTCTGACTTATCTAAAGCCAGATTATTGATTCAACAGACTTTAGGCAGTCAAAACTGTAATTTTGACTATATTGCGGCATTAATGGAACAGCATCCAAAATCATTACAAAGGTCATTAAAAAAACATCAAACAAGCTTTAAAGCATTGCTTAGCGAGATTCGGTTGGAAACAGCTAAACAATATTTAGAAAATTCCAATATTTCATTAATTGAACTATCAGACATTCTTGGCTATCAAAATGTTAGCGCATTTTCTAAAGCATTTAAGAAATTGAGTGGTATAGCACCACTGTATTGGAAATTAAAGAACAACGCTCACAGGTGACACTAATTCTAACTGAATCCTGAATTTTGAAGTAACTTGGGTATAGAGCCTAGTCTTTAATTGATATGCTTAGTAGTAAATAACTTGCTAGTTTAAACTACTCGAACAAGCGCGTGTATGTTACTCAAACACGCACTGCTATAAATTAGCTTGGAAAAAGCCATGAACGCTAGTAGTACTGCCCAGGATAGCCTTGAAATTAACCAAACAATAATTGACAGCTTTATTGAATATGCTGATAAGGTTTGGCAGTATGCCGAAGTTGGTTTTCAGGAGCATAAGAGTGCAGCATTATTGCTCGACTGGGTAGAATCACAAAACTTTACCATTACACATCATGAAGTTTCAGGTCTAGATACTGCTTGGATAGCAACCTATGGCTCTGGTAGCCCTGTGATAGGCATTTTGGTTGAGTATGACGCCTTGCCTGGTTTAGGTAACGAAGCCGTAGCAACAAAAACAGCTTGAAAAGATGGTCATGGTTGCGGTCACAATTTAATTGGTACTGGTGCTATTGGCGCTGCAATAGCGTTAAAAGAGTGTATGAAAAAAACAATATTCATGGCACATTAAAGGTTTATGGTTGCCCAGCAGAAGAAACATTGGCTGGAAAAAACTATATGGCTAAAGCGGGTGTGTTTAATGATTTAGACGCGTGCTTACATTGGCACCCTTATGAACAAAACACAACATGGAATTTTTCGTCTATTGGCTGTGCTGACATACCACCCGCGGCAAAAAAGTAAAAGATGATGGTGGCTGTTTATCCTGTTTTCCTGTGTAAGAAACTAAAGTGAACGTTCAACAGCCCTAGCTGTTTTTAATTGTTCACTCAGTACATCAACGGCATTTTTATTATTTATTTTCCAGATACCCAACGGTTGATCTTCGGTGATCACCACTTCTTTTGTTTCAATAAAGCTGCCATTAACGACAGGACGTTGAGCGGCACCAATAATACGGTCTTTTTCTTGATGCGCTAATACTTGATCTGGCCATACACGTCTTTCTTGCCAAAAAGGATGCTCTTGCCAACGAGATTCCATCTTATAAAAATCCCTTCCTACTCGACAGAAGCGGTAAAATAAGTGATGTAAACGATCAAAATAGAATTTTTCTGCAAGCGCTTTATTCACTGGTTTATTCAATATGGTATTAATGACTACAGGGGCAATAAATGCAGCTGAAAGAGATAAGAAAATTCCACTACCCGACAGTGGATCACCTGACATTGCCGCATCACCAACACATAAATAACGATCTTTTATCGGGTACTTATTAAATAGTGGCGTGCTTGATCTCGCAAGAACTTTACCTTCCGGTTCAATAAAGGGCTTAATATGATCTAGCTCTGGCCTTGATAATACCAGCTGGTGAATAAAGGTTGAGAGCTTTTCTTTTGCAGGGCCGGTATTGCTTTTAGCACTAACGGAAACTTGAGTGAAAATGTTACCTTGGCCATTATTTGCTAACCATAACCAACCACTTTCAAGGCTTATTGCAATAGCTTGCGGCGACATTAACTCAGTGCTTGAAGTCTGCCAGTTTTGACAGATTGAGAGGGAGTCAACGCCTCTTATATGTGAATCTTTAGAAAGTGGTGCCGCTCTGCCTCTAGCTTCCACAATAAAACCAGCGTGAAAGGTTTTTCCTGATTTGCATGAGATCAAACAGGTATTAGGATGTGTCTCTACTTTGATTATTGTTTCATGGTAAAAAGGGATATTGGCATCGGCTAAATCTTTTAATAAGGCAGTATCAAAAGAGACTCTTCTGATCAGCCTCTCAGTATTTGCAGCACTGTGAGTGCCATTCCAAATGACACTACGAGGAATGGGGCTGCTTATTTCCTTTAAAGTATGCTGTAAACCTAAAGTAGTCAGTGCTTGAAACACACGCTCTGATATACCCTCAGTGACATTATGCGATCTAATGTTGGCGATAATACATACTTTGTAACCCATTTTAGCTAAGCCTATAGCGGTAACAATACCGGCAGGGCCACAGCCTAGAATTGCTATTTCTGACTGTGATTGATCTGTCATGACAACCCCCTTGTTTTACTCTTAGATTGTGAACCTTGATAACTTGATTGTTGAATCAAGCTTTGCATAATTGCGACTTGATCATAGTGTGGATATTGAGATTTTACTTGCGCAATTGACGCGGTAACCGAGGCGCAGCCGATACTTGCCCCAGCAGGGCCACAATTCGGTTTACCTGAATAGCCACCAAAATCAGCTTGGCTGGAATTGAGCCAAGAAATTTCACCTTGTTTACAGCGAGCATCGCCAGTCGCTCTGATAATGCCATTATAATTTGATGGGTATACTGGCTCCCCTTGAGAAGGCGCAGCCGCAACTAGGATAATGTTGTTAGCTAGCGCTTGTTCGCAGCTATCTCTTAATACACTTCTATCATTGCGTAAGCCAAAACTCATATTGATAAGGTTAACGTTCATTGAAATAAGCCATTGTATTGCCTCGGCGATTTGAGATGGCGAGCACACTAGTTTATCGTGAAAAACTCGGGCAGAAACAATCTCAACAGAGGTGTTACAGCCAATAATATTAGTGATGGCAGTACCATGACCTAATTGGTCTGTAGTGCCTGATGCGCCGGTAAAATCCTGTGCGGCAAATACAGAGATACCATAAGATGCAGGTAAACCACTATCAATAATACCCACTTTAAGCATTGTATTCCTCAGCGCTAATAATTTTTAAGCTTGATTGTGTTAGCTGAATTATCATATCTGCATTTGCAATTGGTTTACCGCTATGGCTAACGATAATGCGAGTGGTATTCGCAAATAGTAGGTCTATTTGTTCAATGATTTGATTTTCAGTTACTTTATCTGTTGCTGAAGTGGGCTCATCTAAAATCAGTAGCACGGGATCTTTAAGCAGTACTCTTGCTAATCCTATTCGCTGTTTTTCACCACCAGAAAGTGCCGTGCCACGCTCACTGATGGTGGTATCTAACCCACTAGAGAGTTTACAAATAAGCTCTTCTAAGCCAGCTGAAATTGCCGCATTGTACACCTCTTTGTCTGAAGCTTGCGGTTGTCCGTAGCGAATATTATTCGCTAAGCTATCTCTAAATATGACGGGATCTTGTGGCGCAATGGCGATTCTTTTTCGCCAACTTTGATTATTGATATTCGCTAGATTTATGCCATCAATTTCAATAGAACCAGCGCTAGGCAACAAATGGCATTGTAATAAATCAAGTAGCGTTGATTTGCCAATACCCGTTTGGCCAACAATACCCACTTTACTACCCGCAGGAATGTGTAAATTAACCTGGTTAAATATTTTTGTTTCAGGCGTGTGGCTAAAACATAATGCCTTTAAGGTGATATTACCAGCAAGTCGTTCGGGCAGTTCTTGTAATTGAGTTGCCATCTGCGCTAGCGGTTGTTGGCGTAAATAACTGACTCGATCTAAACTAACAGTTAGCCGTTGCCAAGCTAAGTAAAGTCCTAACAGAGATTGTAGTGGCCCAATAGCCATTGCAACGTAGGCGGTAAATGCAATAAGGGAGCCTAAAGTAAAACTACCTTCTATCACCCAATAACCGCCAATTAAGAAGATAACAGCACGAGACAGTGACACTAAGGTGCTTGGTATTGCTGATGTCCAAAATTCCGTTATTTGTAATGAAATTAATTTACCTAAAAAGCTATGGTTTAAAGAAGAAAGTTTATCTAATTCTTGCTTTTCGGCCCCAGCAGATTGGATAAATTTGATAACTGGTATTTTTTCGGCAAAAAATGACGATATATCGGCAGCACTTTCGCGTACTTTGATATTTTTTCGCTCTACTTTAGGCCGCATTTTGAATAAGTAAAAAAGCTGAAAGGGTACCAAAATTAACAGAATAAGCGATAATTGCCAGTGCAAATGAATCATCATTACGGTTGCCGCAGTGAGACCTAAAACTGCAGAAAATGTTGAAAATAGTGTGTCGACTGCAAAGCGCTGTATTTCAGCTATGTCACGGTCCATACGAGAAGAAATATCGCCAACACGTTGTTGATGATAAAAAGTACTAGGGAGCTTTTGTAGGTGTTGAAAGACATCTTCACGTAAAGCAAAAAGAATCTTCCCTGATAATTGTGTGTGCTTAATGCGGTTGTAGCCTGAGAGTAAGGTACTCAAGATACCAATAAAAAATAACCCACAAGAAAAGAACAGTAAGGCATCAAAATCTTTTTCTAATAGCCCTTTATCAATAATGAGTTTACTTATATAGGGAACAGAAACGACTAAGGCTGTCGTTATTAAAGAGAGTAAGGCGAGAAATATAACCTCACGTTTGTGCAGTGCCAGAAAACTATATAGCCAGGCTAAAGCAGCCCTTCTTGTAGAAGGAGGGCTGGTCGAGGTGATTAATGTTGACACTTAACCTATTACCCTTGGCGTTTAAAAACAATGCTTGATGACATAGAACCATCACCGGTTAGTTGAATACGTGCTAATTTTTTAAACGTGTCAGGATCGAAAACTGCGATACTATCTACGGCGCCTGAAAGGTAAATTTTAGAGCCATCATGTGAAAAATTAATACAATAATACGTATGCGGTAAATCTAGCGAGCGTACTAATTTTTGCGTATCAGCATCATACTCTTTTAAATCATTCAGTGTGCCATATACACGATTTAGCTGACCGGGACGACGTATTGAAGTAAATAATACCGTTTCTAATGGGCCAAAATCTTTTGCTTGTGCTATTCCTGTTTTCAAATTAACGGTTTCATGGCCCCATATATATTCGGCATTTGCTAAATCACCGTCTTTGCCATTAAATTTGGCTCGGCTATACATACGGTAAAATTCATTATTAACTTTACCCATTTGCCAAACGGTTAAAACATCTTTGGCAGAATAGCCGGGTTGTTTATCGTTTAAACTTGGTAATATAACGTCATACTTGCCTGAATGAATATCCATTAAGAATATATCTTGTCCACCCATAACCAGTTCGCCAGACTCAAGTGTATCCATTGTTGCTATTTGTCTTGGTGCGTCATAAGTGCGACTTGTTTTTACATTCAATCCTGCTGAAGTATCAAATGCTGCAATTTGAGGTGGAAGCATCTCATAATGGTCGTTCAATATTCTTACACGGTTCTGATGTGTGTAAATTTCTTTTCCGTCAGGGCTAATAGCAATTGACGCAATTGATTTGACGCGAATGTTGCCAGTTGATTGTTGCGTTGAGAAAACAACGTCACAGTTATCAATATTAACACCGTAAATATCACTAAAATGATCCGTTAATATGTATACGATAGAATTGTCTGGCGACATAACTAATGTACCCGGACCAGGGCCCGCAGGTAGGTCACATTGGCGGATTACTTCGTTTTTTTGTAAATCAATTACATGAACTGTGGTATTTGGTCGTGTTACGGTAACCAAAAATTCCTTTTCTGATACGTTAACAGTATTGGTTGTTCTTTTTTCTTCAGTATTAGTACTAACGTTAGCGCTTTGACAAGCGCTAAGTAGCATAACTAAACCACTTAAGAATAGTGAATGGTAAAAATTTTTGTTCATTATTTTTATTCCTTTTCGTCAGGATATACAGAATCAAGATTACGCCAATCTTTAGTGGCAGAGTCGGCATTTTTAGACCAATCAGGGTAGGTGTTCATCATGTCTGGTACTTGTGCTGGCCACCAACAGGGATCAGAACAACCATATAAGTCAGCTTCCATTGGTTGACATAATCCTGAGACACTACCAAACATATCAACTTCCCAGCCGGGATCCGTTGTAGCGGTACAACCTACAGGCGATTGCATCGCCATGACTTCATCAAGTTCATCATTTTTTAGTGCATCGTTAACTTTATGGGCTTTACTGTTTATTGCTTTTAAGTGTTTCATGCTTGAGCTTTCCTAGGGGCTATATAGGTATCGTAAAAACCTGGGTTGTGTTCCATAATTTCGGTGTATACATGAATACCGAAATCGACCCAGTCTCTCATTAAATCGCAGTAGTGAAGGGTTGCTTTTGCAGGATCGCCGTAACGGGCGTAACTTTCATGGTAACAACCACCCGCACATAAATTACGTATATTACAGGTGCCACAACTGTCCTCATTTTTCTCTAGTCTTTTATTTAAAAAGTCGTTTAATACGGGTTTATCTAACCCTTGTTTAACATCACCTAACAGAGGTTGATCAGAGCCAGTGAACCGATGGCAAAGGTTAAGGCCTCCTTCATGATCCACGGCCACCATGCCTACACCAGCACCACAAGGAAGGGCTTTTTTAGTTCCTTCATGAATATCAGTGATAAGTTGATGTAAATTAGAAAAACCAATGGTTTTATTTTCGAGCGCAGCGCTTAAGTATTTTTCACCTAACTTCTTCATGTTAGTAAAGATATCTATCAGCTCTTCAGGTTTTAGATTGTAATCAGAAATATCACCAGACGTTACAGGTGCAAAACCTACTTCGCTAAACCCTAAAGTATTAAAAAGATGATCCCAAATTGTATCAATATCAGTTAGACCGGTCGTTAGGGTAACCCGTGCGCCTATTGGTCTACTTTTGTAGCGAGATAGCAGCATTTTTGCTTTTTTAGCTACCGTGTCGTAAGTACCTTCACCGTTAACGGATATTCGATTGCGATCATGATACGCTTTTGGTCCATCAATACTGATTGATAAACCAACGTTGTGTTTATCAAAATACTCAACATGTCTTTCAGTTAATAGCGTTGCGTTGGTTGTCATGGAAAAATCAACCAATTTTCCTTTCGATGCGAATACTTCTTCTGAATAGGCAATGACATCTTTTATTAAGGTAAAGTTTGATAATGGCTCACCGCCAAAAAACACCACGTTATAGCGATTTTGGTCAGGTGATTCTTTCAGCAACATATCAATAGATTGTTTTGCTGTATCAAAATTCATTTTTTTACCCGCAGAAGGAACATCTAAATCTTCTTTGTAGCAGTAGGTACAACTTAAGTTACAGCCAGTATTAACACTTAAAACGACTGTTGTTAATGGTGCGCTGTCTAGGGCTAAAGGAACAAATTCTTCTACTGCGTTATTAAGTCCTTTCTTACCCACCAATGAGAGGCTCTTTAACTCATCTAGTGCAGAAGCGATCTCACTTTCAGCGTAACGAGCACTTAATTCTTGCGCTAATGATGAATCGGTAGGGTTATCTTGTCTTTGTATTGAAGACAATATGTCACCCGTTAATTCGTCACGTTCGAATAAACTTGTCGTCGGTATATGAAAGATAAATGATTTATCTTTTACTTCTACTTGGTGAAGATTGTTTTCTATGATTTCTAATGTTGCATTCATAAGATAACACCTTATTTAAGTGGTGGATTATTCCAACGTTGCACAGCAACTAATAGTCTACCTATGCCACTGATCTCATTTCCGTTTTCAGTTAATTTTGCAACAACATTTAGGTTGCCTGCATTATTAGTACTACGGTAACGTTCAGGATTTGGCCCAGCTGCAGCAGGAGAAAATTGACCTGTGTTGCTATTCATATGACCAGCAAATTTAACGTCTTCGTCTTTCTTTGCTATTGCATCACGAGGAACTACTTCCCAGGTAACTTCTTCGATGTAGCCTAAGTCGAGGTCGTCTTCAGTATTAGGAATGCCATCCTTACCGTAATCAAAACCAACTGCTCGGAAGATGTTATCTGCTTTGGGTGTTGAACCACCATTATCGCCAACGCGTGAAACACCATAAGACGGTACAACTTTTAATGAGTTTACCTGTGCGTAGATGGCTAATTGATCAGTTAATATTGCCTCGCCTACTTGAATGTTGATATAACCAATCGATGCACTATCTTTGGCGGTAACGTTAACAACCATAATATTTTTACTTTGGCTTATCACTTTATTTACCATAATGCTTGGTGGTAACGTTAATGAATCACTCAAACCTGAGCCTGTAATAGTAATGTTAGTTGTTTCACCTTTTTTGATGTGACTAGGAAAGACACTTAACAATTGAGTTATAGGTGTGTCTTTAATCGCTGTGATTTTCATGCCCATTAACTCTTGATCTTTTTGATAAAATCGGCCTGTTAATTTTTGACCGTCAGCGCTTGCGGCAAGCGTTTGGCGTAAACTAACGTCTCCAAAATTAAGGTTACCTCGCCATTCGTAACCAGTATAAACAACCGAGCTACCAGACCCTTTAATTACTTCACCATTAGCATAGTTACCTTCAATATTTAGCGAATAATAATCTTTTTTATTTTGTTCTACGTTCATCGTTGCGCTGAAATAGCCTTTACCTGGCATATGCCCGCTGAGTATCCACTTGCCATCCAGTACGGGTTTTTCGGCAGCTAACCAAGCAGACCACTCATCAGTAGCAAATGGATATTTTTTAGAAACTAATGGCACCATTTTATTTCTAGCAATATCGTACCAATTACGATCACGACCAAACATGGAATATTCAGTTGACGGAAACTGCCCTAAATGAAAATCAACCAAGTAATTCCATTCTTTTGGTTTGCGACGTTGTAGAGCAACACGACCGCCTGAATGACATCGAGCGCACATCGCTGAAAATTCATCGCCAAACTGAGTTTCGATATGATTGGTATTTTTTTCTAGTAAGTATCGATAGTCTTTTGTTTCACTTGGCGCTAAACCTTGAGTGTCGGATAAATACTTTACTATTTCATGTGTATTGCTACCCTTTAGCTTTAACCACATTCTATTGATGGTCATCTCCCATCCTTCAGGCGTTTTTCTTTGACCACTAATACGGCTTATGCCATCACTGGTTGGTATGTGACAACCTAAGCAATTAGCACGAATTAATTCAGGTCCTGTAGACTCTTCTTTATCTAATGACGCTGCAAAAAGTAGTGGGGTGGTCAGTATTAATGAAATACTGAATAAAGTTTGTTTTAGCAAAATGCATCCCTCTGTCTAAAGTTTATCCAAATGGTACGATTGACCTAATTTAGATGTAAAATATTTTATAATGTGTGGCTGATCGTAAATAGTTTGCTAGTGGTTATTTGCTGCTAGCAAGTTCTTCTTGTTTGATATTTCTCATTTTAAATTTTTGAATTTTTCCTGTAATTGTCATCGGGTATTCAGTAACAAAATCGATATGACGAGGGATTTTAAAATGCGTAATTTGCCCTTTACAAAACTCAATTATTTCTTCGCTTGTTGCTTTATTACCTTCTTTTAATTGTATCCATGCGCAAACTTCTTCACCCATTTTTTCATCTAAAATGCCAAATACTTGTACTTCAGTAATTTTAGGGTGTGTATATAAAAACTCTTCAATTTCTCTAGGGGAGATATTTTCACCGCCGCGGATAATCATGTCTTTAATACGGCCAGTAATTTTTAAATAGCCCTCTTCATCCATGGTTCCAATATCACCTGAAAGTAACCAACCTGCTTCGTTTATTGTTTGACGTGTTTTTTCTTCATCGCCCCAGTAGCCTTTCATTACAGAGTAACCACGAGTACACACTTCCCCCGGCTCATTTAGTTCGCAAACTTGGCCAAATTCATTAATGATTTTTATCTCAACGTAGGGCAGTGCTCGGCCTACCGTTTGTGTTCTATTTTCTAATGAGTCATCGGGTTTGGTCATGTGATTAAGGGGACTGACTTCTGTTTGACCATAGCCAATAAGAATGTCCCTTAAATTCATTTTTTCGATAAGGTTGTTCATGAGTTCTACAGGGCAAGTAGCACCTGCCATAATACCGGTTCGTAGTGAAGATACGTCGTAATTAGTAAACTCAGGATGATCTAACTCCATGATGAACATTGTTGGTACGCCGTGTAAAGCGGTACATTTTTCTTTTTCGATAGTTTTTAATGTACTGAGTGGCTCAAATGCTTCAGATGGAAAAACCATAGTTGCACCTTGCGTTACACAGGCAAGTACACCTAATACCATGCCGAAACAATGATATAGCGGTACAGGAATGCAAAGTCTGTCTTTATCAGTAAAATTCATGCCGTTAGCACTGATTGCGCCGTTGTTTAAAATATTACAGTGAGAAAGCGTGGCACCTTTAGGTCGACCTGTTGTGCCGCTAGTAAATTGAATGTTAATTGCATCATCAGGTTGAAGGGTTACGCGTAATTTTGCTAACGTTTGCTCTTCTTCTTTACCGCCTGATTGACATACCGTATTGAAGTTATACATACCTGGAGTTTTGTTCTCGCCCATGCGTATAACAGTGGTTAAATGAGGAAGTTTTTCAGCGTTTAGTTTACCTGGTTGGCAATTTTTAAGCTCAGGCGATAATTCGTTCAGCATTGATAAATACTGACTAGATTTAAATGACTCAGCACTAATAATGGCTTTACACTCAACTTTATTTAAGGCGTATTCAAGCTCATACAAACGATAAGCAGGGTTAATACATACCATGATTACGCCAATTTTTGCTGTTGCTAACTGAGTTAATATCCATTCATAGCTGTTAGGGCCCCAAATACCTAGGCGATCTCCCTTGTTAAGGCCTAAAGCTAGCAGGCCTGTAGCAAGCTCATCCACTTTATTATTAAGTTGTTCATATGACCATTTTATATCTTGATGACAAACAACAAGTGCATCATTGTTTGGAAACTGCTTGGCAACCTCTTCAAACTTGTTTCCTATCGTGTTGTAAATTAGCTGTTGGCTTCCTTCACCACAGATATAGCTTTTTGTAATCTTGCTCATTTTTATTTCCACATAATGATTTTTATGGTCTTGATATTTACAGTAGAGCAATCCTTAAAATAGGTCAACTGTATTTTTATTTTTATGCTTAATATCAGTATTAAAAAGACAAGGTTAACTGTTTTAAAACAATCTAAGCTTTTGAATTGTATGCGCTTTATCTATGCTCGGCTGCTGAGGGTAGTGAAAGTTTATTTATTCGTGTTTTTATGAGCAGATGATTGCTTATTTTTGTTTTTGTTATATCAAGATGAGTTTTTATTATATTGAGTAATATAGAATTGTGCTTTACGTTATTGTTATGTTTGTTCGTTTGTTGATTAACATCTTTACAACGGTGAGTTTTATTTATACCAATCTCACTAACTATGTGATCATTTCTACTTGTTAAAACGACCAACTACTTCGTTATTTATTTAATAATTAACGCTGCATGGATGCAGCTTATTAGACAATGCAGGAGCATATTGTCCTGAACAACTAGTTATTAAAATAAAGGCCTTGTATTTGGCAGTTTTTCCTACGTATAAAATAGATTACCGAATTAATGGAACTGGTATTACTCCTTTTACGGGGCAATATTAGTGGGCGAGGTCGTTTTTTTTGTAAGGCTTTCATGTAAATAAATATACTTTTATAGGTCGTATTAGATAGTAAGACGCCAAGGGTTTACAAATCCACAGTGCTAATTTTGATTTTTTTTAAATTAATGTAATATAATTAACGAGTGCCTGTTTTTGATTGAGGTAAAAATTAATAATGTTACACTCAGCGCATGTCGATAATTATGAAAGTTTTTCAAGAAAATGAAATTGCGCTAAAACGCTTTATTAAGCGTTTCACTTCGGCGTCTCATAATGTTGATGACTTTGTACAAGAAACTTTTCTCAAAGGTTTCGCTGCAGAGCTTCGTATGCAAATAAATGAGCCGAAAGCCTTTCTTTTCAAAATAGCTAAAAACGTTGTATTAACTGAAGTACGCAAAGATGCACGTTCACCCCGCGGTTACCTTAAAGACATCGACGATATTTCACAAATACTTGATGAAAACCAAGCAACTACCGAAGAATGGCTTGACGGCCGGAAAAAGTTGATATTGTTTTCCAAAGCGGTTGCACAGTTAACTCCGCGCTGCCGAGAAGCCTTTTTAATGAGGCGTATAGATAATCTACAATACAAACAAATCGCCAATAGAATGGATATTAGTGTCAGTGCCGTTGAAAAACATGTCACTACTGGGCTATTAAGGTGCAACAAATATCTTAGGGAGCAAGGTTATAAACCCTCTGAATTTGGTGCAGCAATTAGCGTTGTGCAAAGGACTACAAAAGATGAATACAAGAAAATGGTAAAGTGTGATGAGTAAGATAAAAAATATTGTCACCTTGCTAAGTATAGACAGCATTGAAGCGGAAGCTGCTTCGTGGATTACGGTATTGGGCCGAGAACAAGTTAGTAAAGCCGAAATGTCTGAGCTTAAATTTTGGCTTAATCAAAGCGAACGTCATCGCAATGCGTTTAACGAACTAACCGATTTATGGGATGACTTAAGTGTATTAAAAGAACTTGATGATATTGCTGAGTCGGTAAGCGCATTACCAGATCAACAATCTATTTTTAGACAACGTCGATCTTTTTTGGCAATAGCGGCCTCAATTTTTATCTGCTTTATTATTTCAGGCTCCCTTTACTGGCAACACTTAACCGAGTTTAACCAGCAAGCACAACTTATAACCGCAGTTGGTGAGCAGCGCACGGTGACTTTATCCGATGGTTCAACGGTGCAAATAAATACTAATAGCCGGCTAGAAGTAGATTTCTCTCGCGATAAACGCATTATACGGTTACTTCAAGGAGAAGCTTACTTTACGGTTGCTAAAAATAAGCAAAGACCTTTTTATGTCTACGCAGGTGATGGGCTTGTTCAAGCAATAGGTACTGCATTTAATGTTAGGTTAAAGCTACTTGATGAAATAGAAGTAACAGTAGAAGAAGGACTAGTTGCACTAGCGTCTTTAGTAAAAAAGGAAGCTAACTCAGCCAAAAATGTTGGTTTAATACCATCCTCATCGCCCGGCACTGAAACCTTTATCGCGGAACTTTCGGCAGGACAAAGTACTACGTTTGGACACACTGTTGAGAAAATTGAACTAATACAAACACCTGAACTTAATCGCAAGCTTGCTTGGCGTCAAGGTGTGCTTGCTTATTCTAATGATCCTCTATTCAAGGTGATTGCTGATATAAGTCGTTATACCAATATTACTATTGAAATTGCTGATCCGTCGTTGCGCACCTTACCCATAGCTGGATATTTTAGGGTAGGGGAAGTGGAAGCGTTATTTGACTCACTTGAAATAACGTTTGGCCTTGAGGTTAAGCGAATAAACAAAAATTATATTCGACTATCGACCAAATCATAACTTGCTTTGGGTTTGAATGAAAAAGGTTTGAATGAAAAAAAAATTGTTTTCCCCTGAGGGTTTTAAATCTACCGACATCTCACTTAATGAAGCTAGTGGAAAAAATCATTCTTCAATGATAACTCTGCTAATTTTGAGGTGGCTTAGCGGTAAGCATTTTTTTTCTAATAACGGCAAATTAGTCTTATTTTGCCTGTTTTGTACAACGAATGCCTACGCAACTAAAACCAAGCAGTTATACAACTTTGATGTTCAAGAGAAAATACTCTCAGCAGCATTAGATGTCATTGTAAAACAAACGGGCACATTGGTGCTTTACCCCCCAAAATTAGCAAAAGAAGAAGGTATAAATTCAATTGTTGGTCGTTATTCTATTAACGAGGCATTAAATATTATGCTCAAAGATAAAGATTTTTCCGCTGGCCTTACTAAGCGTGGAGTAATTGTTATTTCACAAAATAATAAGAATGAGGCTTCAAACATGAAGGCAAAAGATTTATCACTTAAAACCAAGGTTTCAACATTAGTTGCATCTATTGCACTGGCGACCAGTGCCGTGGCTCAAGATACTAATGCAGAAAATACAACAGCGATTGAAGAAAATAAAAGCACCTTAGAAAGAATAATTGTTACCAGTCGTCGAATTTCTGAAAACTTACAAGATATTCCGGTATCAGTATCATCATTTTCAGCTGAAAATATGGAAGCGCGTGGCGTGCAAAATATTACTGATTTACAAATGTTTGTCCCTAATGCCACTTTACAAGTAGGGCGAGCAACAAACTCTACGTTACAGGCTTATATTCGTGGTATTGGTATTCAAGATCCGCTTTGGGGTTATGAACCTGGTGTGAGTATTTATATTGATGAAGTGTTTATGGCACGCCCACAAGGCGCGGTATTAGACACCTTAGATTTAGAACGAATCGAAGTACTAAGAGGCCCGCAAGGCACTGTTTTTGGTAAAAACACCATCGGTGGTGCGTTAAGTTTTGTCACTAAAAGATTAGATAACGAAGGCTATTTAAATACCGAAGTACGTGCCGGCTCTTATAATCAGCGAGATTTAATTATCTCAGGCGCGACGCCTTTAATTGAAGATAAATTGTATATTGGGGGCTCGGTTGCCAGTGTCAATCGTGATGGTTTTGGTGAATTTGTTAATTTAAACCAAGACAATTACAACAAAGAAGTGGTCACCGGACGAATCAAGCTAGAAGCAACGCCGACCTATGACTGGTTTCTACGCTTAACGTTAGATAAAACGAAAGATGACACCAATGCTAAAGGTTCACACCGTTTAACTGGCAGCACTATTCCTGGTTTTGAAGATGAGAAACCATTAAGTAATGTTTATGATAGTGCTGGTATAGAACCTTATCAAAACCAAGTTATCAATAAAGGCGCGTCTTTCTTAGCCGAATGGGAAATTAATGATAACTGGGCATTTAAGTCTATTACCGCTAAACGCTTTGGCGATACGCCGATGACCAATATTGATGCCGACGGCTCTAAAGCACAATCACTGGGTGTACCGGTAATTTATTCAGATGAACAGTTTACCCAAGAACTTCAAGTAAGCTATGGCGATGACAAACTCAGCGGTGTTGCTGGTGTTTTCTATTTTAATGGTGATTCAGGTGGTGTTTACGGCGTAGTTTTGGGTGAACAATTAGTGATGCCAACCGATTACACCATTGAAACGGGCGGTACGTTGAAAACAGAAAGTTTCGCTGCCTATGCGCAAGGCAGTTACCAACTTGACGAGCAATGGAGCGTAACACTTGGCGCCAGAGTTACTTACGATGAAAAGTCTGCACACTTCTTTCAAAAGCATTACTACCACTTACGTTACCCTTGGGACGCAGCTGAAACACCTGACAACATATCATCAGAATTTGAAAACAGTGAAAGCTGGAATGAATTCACTCCTTATGTAGGCACAGAGTATAAATTTAACGACGAGACGATGGTTTATGTTAATTATCGCAGCGGTTATAAAGCCGGTGGTTTTGATCCAAGGGCTAACTTAGAAGATAACCCTAATGCAGATAAGCCGTTTGATCCTGAAACGGTTGATACTTATGAGTTTGGTATTAAATCTGACTTACTTGATGATACTTTACGTATTAACGCTGCCATTTTTTATAATGACTATACCGATCAGCAACTTGATTTAGTAACCTTTAATGATTTAGGAAACCAAGTAACAGAAGTATTAAATGCCGGTACATCGTATACCCAAGGGGTGGAAGTTGAAACCACTTGGTTAGCATCAGATAACCTGACAATACATTTCAATATCGGTTATTTAGACGCTGATTATGAGTCAATTGAAGTTATTGATGAAAATGGTGATATAGATGATATTGCCGATGAATTTCAGTTTGCTAATACGCCAAAAGTCACTTCCAACCTAGGGTTTACCTATTTAAATGAAATTAACAGTTGGAACTTATCAATCAATGGCGATTGGGCATTTCGTGATGAAGTGAAGTTAGATTCTAAGTTAGCAACGTTAACACAAGAGTCTTACAGCTTATTTAATTTAGGTGCCTCTATTGAGTCCCCTAATGGCAATTGGCGTATATCGCTTAACGGTCGAAACCTTACGGATGAAGAATATCTTGTTGCTAATTATCACAGTTTAGATTTCGGTCTTGATCCAAACATTGTTGGTTTTTACGGTAGCCCAAGAACGGTAACGTTATCTGTTCGTTATAGCATGTAAAAAGCTAAGCGTATTTATAAAAATTAAACCATGTTTATAAAATGTTAAGTGTATGGCCCCTTTCATTGTGTCCATACACTTTGTTTATTTAAAAAGGAAACCTATGAAATCAATTATCTGTGCTCTTAGTCTATTTTTATGTTGTTTTACCAGCATCGCCAATGAAAAAACAGTATTGGTAACGTTAGAAACAACCCTAGGAAATATTGAATTAGAGCTATACCCTGAAAAAGCGCCATTAAGTGTTAATAGCTTTATTCGCTACGTTGAGTCGGGCAATTACAATAAAGGAAAATTTACCCGCGTTGTACATGATAATAACCAAGACCACATGACAGTAAAAATTCATGTTATTCAAGGTGGCACGGAAAATCCGGAAGAGCTTATTTTCCCTGCGATTGCCCATGAAACTACTCAGCAAACAGGGTTAAAGCATTTACGTGGTACTATTTCTTTAGGAAGACTAGCGCCAGGTACTGCATCTTCTGAATTTTTTATCTGTAACGAAGATGAACCTAGTTTAGATTTTGGTGGTTTACGCAATCCAGACGGACAAGGCTTTGCCGCTTTTGGTACCGTACTTAAAGGTATGGACGTTGCCGATAAGATATTGCTGGGTAAAGTGATTCCAGCACCAAAAAATCCAGCTGAAATGGAATATACCAGCGGACAAATATTACAAAATCCGGTGGTAATTACGAAAGCTTATGTGACTAACTAATATTATTGGTATGCTCATTTAGCATCGTTGGTTTTTGGTAACAGTAATCAGACTAAAAACCAATTCTTCAATCATTAACTCCGTTTTATTATGCAGCGTGCTGAGCAAATTTTTTTGGAGCTAATATTTCTTGATTTTTCTTTAGGTTAATTGCAGCCACAAGGCTGTTGCACATCTTCTTATTATTTGTTTTTATAATATATCTTCATTAAATCAGCATATTACCCTTTTATTTTTGACAATTTTTTTGTTTGCTTTTGACTTGCGTTTATTATTATTTGAACGATACTTACTTTGCTGAAAATAGACTTGGACAGGAAGCTAAAATGGATAATAAAGGATTTAATTGGTTGAACGTTTTATTAGTTGACGATAGTGTCGCTATTTTAAAATTCGTTGAAAAAGTATTAATCGACTCTTTTGCTATTACTAATATTCACTGTGCTGCTTCAGCATCGGAAGCAATACAAATCCTTCGTCGTAGCAAAAATATTAACTTGCTTTTTTTAGATCTTAATATGCCAAATATTGATGGCATTCAAATGTTAGAGCAATTAAATAAGCTAGATTACAATGGCTACATTGTTATTATGAGCGGAGTTTCCACGCAAATTATTTCTTCAGTAGAGCTCTTAGCTAAAAAATATTGTTTAAATTATATAGGTACTTTACTTAAACCCATTCATGAAAAGGACTTTGAAAGTATTATAAATAAAATTGGTACTTCTCGAATAAAAGCCCATAAACCTGAATCACTTAAAACGTATGAAATTGTCAGAGCAATAAAAAATAATGACATTGAAGTGTTGTACCAACCTCAAATAGAACTTTCTACGCGTAACTTTATGGGGGTTGAAGCACTTTGCCGCATGAACCATCCTAGCTTAGGTGTAGTCTCTCCTGATAGGTTTATTGATAAAGCTGAAGAAAGTGAGTTAATTGTTCATATCACTTTAGCGGTTTTAAAAAAGTCATTTAGTGATTGGAATAAGTGGCACCAGCATGGTCTTAATATCAAGCTTTCAGTTAATGCTTCCCCGATTGCTCTGCAACAACCTGAATTTGCGGATACGGTTTTTATGTTATTAGATCAATTTAACATGCCAGCAAAAAATTTATGTATTGAGATAACGGAAGGCGTACTTGCTGATGATCACCTGCAAGAGTTGGTCAATTTAAATCGCTTAAACATGCGTGGTGTAGAGCTTGCCTTAGATGATTTTGGTCAAAATCATTCAACTATTGAACGTTTACAAAAATTGCCTTTAACCTATTTAAAATTAGACAAAAGCTATTTTATTGAGAATAAAGATAGTTTTAATCAAATGTCTCTTATCAATACTTGTCTCGCTATTGCCAATAAACTACATTTTCGTACGATTGCTGAAGGCGTTGAAGATGCAGAAGTGATGAGCTTGGTGACAGAGATGGGTTGTGATATAGGACAAGGGTATTATATCTCTCGCCCCATAGCCGCTAAAAAAATATTTGCTTGGGCAAGAGAGTGGCAAAACTTAACTTAAGCTGCAATCATCCAATTTAACGTCTTGTGGTTTTAATGATTTTAGTCTTATTACCGTATTAATTCATGGCAGCTTTCCTTGTTTAGCTTTCCTTGTTTAGCTTTACGGTTAAGCTGCAGTAGGATAAATTGAATGACCGAAAATTAAAGAGTAATTAACCATGAAAATTTACCAAACTCATATGGCACCCAACCCTCGTAGGGTTCGCATGTTTCTTGCAGAAAAAGAGATAGAAATGGAATATCAGGAAGTTGATATTGCTGCCGGGGATAACCTTACACCAGAAATGAGGCTAAAAAACCCAACCACTAAAGTACCTTTTTTAGAATTAGATGACGGCACTTGTATTGGTGAAACTGTTGCCATTTGCCGTTACTTCGAAGAAACAAAGCCAGAAAACCCGTTGATGGGCTGCACCGCTTTAGAAAAAGCGCAAGTTGAGATGTGGCAACGTAGAGTAGAGTTTCATTTATTGCAACCAGTGACTATGTGTTTTGTGCATACAACAGGGTACTTTAAAGATCGAATGACACCTGTTGTAGAGTGGGGAGATGTTTCAGGCCAAAATGCATTGGCTTATTTCGAAGAGCTTAATAAGCATTTTAGTCAGTCTAGCTACTTAGTAGGTGATTATTTCAGTATCGCCGATATTACTTTATTGTGTACTATCGATTTTGCGCGTGTAGTCAAAATACGTGTTAATGATGAATATGCTCATTTATTAGACTGGTATGCCCGAGTGTCTGCTCGCCCAAGTGCCAGTGCTTAATTTTTAACGCTGCGCCCCAATGAACTAACTGCTGTTTTTGTCGATATATACCCGTTATCATTCAAAGCACTCTGAAACCTGCATCTTGAATGGTAACGGGTATAGATAATGACAATTTTAGGTGTTAGAAACTGGGGGAATACACATATGTTGTGATAATCCAAACGAAAATATTCTGTAAAATCATAATGATTTCAATGTATTATGATGATTGGTTGAGTACATGTTTACCATATAACTTTAGAACAGAGTTTGCTACCGGAGTAGGTGAAGAAATTACCGATGATTATGGTCAATAGGATATTAATGTTTTTTTCATCATAACCAAATCTGTTTCATTAGTTTTCGAAGGTATTAATTTAACCGATGAAATTATTTACACTTACGATCGCAATCAATATACCCCTGTAGGTATCTATAAAAATGGCAAACGTTATTTTACAGGTATTCGAGTAAGTCTATAACTTTTAAAATAAATAGTTCAATGTGTTAACTCATTTTCTTAGGGTGTTAATTACTCGGTTATAGCGAGCAATAGCAAAAAATAAAGCTGACAAATGCATCATTTTAAGCACATAAATTTCAGACTTAATGCCACTGAATACCCCCCTAAAAGAAGTTTATGATCTAAATCAAATAAATATCAAGTATTGTAAAAAATAACACAAATGATATTGATTCTCATTTGAGCTTGTGCTTTAATAGCGCAACTTTTGAGAGGGTTGCGTTTTTCTATCTTTTCCTGCCGCATCTTTCATCAACCAATTTAGCTAATTTTGTTAGCAATAGAATACTGAACAACACAAATATTACATAATATAAATATTGGAATAAAAAACATGATGAAAAAAACACTAATAGCTTCAGCATTAATTGGCCTTTTTGCCAGTAATGCTGCTTTTGCTAACCAAGAAACTGATGAATTACGTAAAGTTATTGCCGATCAACAAAAAGTTTTAGAGTCTTTAGAAAGACGTCTTAATGAAACCGATCAAAAACTTAACGCTACCGCTGATCAAATTGATGTTAATGCAGAAGGCGGCCTTTTCTCAAACACTACAATTGGTGGTTACGGTGAATTACACTATAACAACTATGAAGATAAAGACGCGAAAGTTGATTTTCACCGTTTTGTTTTATTCTTCGGTCATGAGTTTAGCGATAGCGTACGTTTTTTCTCTGAGTTTGAACTAGAGCACTCAATTGCAGGTGATGGAAAAGCAGGTGAAGTTGAGCTTGAGCAAGCTTACGTTGAAGTTGATATTAATGAAGGCCTAAGTTCAAAAGTTGGTTTGTTTTTAATTCCAGTAGGTATTATCAATGAAACTCATGAGCCACCAACATTCTACGGTGTAGAGCGTAATGGCGTTGAGAAAAACATTATTCCTGCTACATGGTGGGAAGCAGGTGTAGCTTTCAACTATAAGCCAGCTGGTGGCGTAAGTATTGATGGCGCAGTAACGAGTGGTTTAAACGTTGGTGATGATTTTAAAATTCGTGGTGGTCGTCAAAAAGTTGCTAAAGCAACAGCTGAAAACTTAGCCTATACAGGTCGTGTTAAATACACTGCAATTGCCGGCTTAGAATTAGCTGCAACTTTACAATATCAAACAGATATCACTCAAGGTGGCGATAATTTTGAAGCGCCTATTGATAGTGCAGAAGCAACATTACTTGAAGCGCATGCTATTTATCAAGTTAATGATTTTACCGTTCGTGCTTTATATGCCCGTTGGGACATTGATGGCGAAGAAGCAAAAGCGTTAGGTCGTGATGAGCAAACAGGTTGGTATGTAGAGCCTTCTTATAAAATTAATGAAAAAGTAGGTGTTTTTGCTCGTTATTCCGAATATGACAACAATGCAGGCAATAGTGCTTCAACAGCGGTTGAATCAACAAGTGTTGGTGTTAATTATTACATTCATGAAAATGTTGTAATTAAAGCGGATTACGAAGACCTTGGCGGTGCTTCTGATTCTAAAGGATTTAACCTAGGCTTTGGTTACCAGTTTTAATTAATAACTAATTAATTGTATTGAAAAAGTGAATAGTGCTAACGTGCTATTCACTTTTTTGTAAACACTACCGGATGATTATATGAAAAAGTATTTTGCTTTATCTATTTTTGCTGTCGCAATGGCTTTTAGTCATGTCGCTTTAGCTGCTAAAGGAGTGTATCAAACCCCAGCTGCTTTTATCAGTCAGTCATTTGTAGACGTAACGCCACAAGCAAAAGTATTATGGTTAACCAAGGACGATAAAGCGGTAGTTGCCGACATATTGCAGCACAAATTCAATCGTATGCGTATCCGCTATTGGCAAGTAGATAACGAAACGGTATGGATTTTAAATGAAATAGGCAAAGAAAAGCCTATTACTATTGGTGTGCATATTAAAAATAATCATATTCATCGCTATAAAGTATTAACTTTTAGAGAAAGTCGAGGAGATGAAGTACGACATGAGTTTTTCTCTCAGCAATTTATTAATGCCACGCTAAATAAAAACAATAGACTTAGTCAAAATGTCGATGGGATTACAGGTGCCACTTTGTCTGTAAGAGCGACCAAAAAAGTGGCCCGTTTAGCACTCTGGTTAAATGCTAAAGTGACTACTATACCCGTTCCACTTGAAGATGGATGATTCAGCTGGAATTAGAAACGCCTTTAGGCAAGGTATTGATTGAAGAGAATGGTTATTCCCTTATCAAAATCAATACCGCAGCATAAAGCGTTTCTAAACCAGCCCTTTGGGGAAGACTGAGCAAATCATACTCTGCGTTACATTTCTTTTTAAGGGAATAACCCTTAATAAAAAAATGTGCCTTAATTATGAATCGCTCAGACTTCCTGAAACGAGCATCTTCAAGTGGAGCGGGTATA